>Ga0105103_10000137_pt1 | contig 38446 bp, 34 predicted proteins | sample PPLLaktember2015_2_FD_79107 | JGI IMG/M metagenome (GOLD analysis project Ga0105103, IMG submission 79107) | Freshwater sediment microbial communities from Prairie Pothole Lake near Jamestown, North Dakota, USA - PPLs Lake P7 Core (6) Depth... | ecosystem: Environmental > Aquatic > Freshwater >...
GTGACCACAAGAAATGCACCGAAGATGTAGAGGATCCAGTGGAACTTCGCAATGAGCGCCGCACCCATAAGGATCATCGCGCCGCGCATGATGAGCGCGCCGAGAATCCCCCAGTACAGTACTTTGTGCTGATATTTGGGCGGAACCTTAAAATACGTAAACAGGAGAAGAAAGACGAAGAGATTGTCGACGCTAAGCGACTTCTCGATCAGGTATCCGGTGAAGAACTGCAGTGCAGATTCGTGTCCATACCAAGCGTAGACACCGACATTGAAAAGAAGCGCGATCGCGATCCAGATGCCGCTCCAGATGAGCGCTTCACGAATGCTGATCTCATGCGGCTTGCGATTGAAGACGATGAGGTCGACGCTGAGAAGAGCGAGAATGAAGATATTAAAGAGAACCCACAGCAGAATGGTGGACACGGGGAGGTCAGTTGTCAGTGATAGGTTACGAAGCCTGGAGCCTTTGAGCCCATGAGTATTTGAGCCGTTGAGCAAAATCATCGATGTTCTGCTCACAGACTCAACGACTCATCGGCTCATTGGCTCATCGGCTCACCGGCTCACCGACTCATTCGGCTTTTCCGAATGGCGGCAACATAAAACGGCAACGAGACGACGAGCAGTCCAATCCCGATGATCGCGTTGCGGGTATCTTCGACCAGCGTGTTGACAATGAACCAGCCGGCGATGGCCACGAAGAACAAGGTTGCGTACGGATAGGCCCAAGCGCGATAGGGGCGGGGGACATCCGGCATCTTCCGCCGAAGGACGATAACACTCAATGCCGTCAACGCATAGAATCCCCACGAACCAAAGACGACGTATGCCGTGATCTGTTCGTACGTGCCGCTCAGGGTGAGGATCGCGCCCCATATCCCCAGCGTCAGGATCGCCGTCGAGGGTGTCCTATACGTCGGATGGACACGGGCGAATTTCTTCAGGAATGTGCCGTCCGCGCTCGCGGCATAGATCGAACGCGGCCCGCTGAGCAGCATGCCGTTGGTCGTCCCGAAGGTGGAGCACATGATGCCGATGATGATCAGCGATGCTCCGACGGGACCGAGGGCAACCGACGCGACATCTGCGGCGACCCGGGCGGAACCCGCCATGGCGTCGATCGGAATGACATAGGCATACGCAATATTCGCGACCACATACAGCACAATGACGGCGATCGTTCCTATCAACAACGAAAGAGGAACGTTCCGCTGGGGGTTCTTGAACTCTCCCGCTGCAAGAGTGACATCGATCCATCCATCATACGCCCAGAGCGCGGAGATCATCGCCAAACCGAACGCCGAAAGCATCTGCGTCGACCATTCCTCCGGCCACCAAGGAAGGAAATTCGCGCTGGAACCTCTTTCCGACAGGAACGCGGCAACAATGAGACCGACCAACGCGATCACCTTCGCCGAAGTGAAGATGTTCATCACCCAGCCGCCGAAGAGCACACCGCGGTAGTTCACGAACGTCACGACCGCGATCGTCGCCATCGCAACAGCCTGCACAGGACCGAATGCAATGTCGAAATTCAGGCCGAGGAATTCGATCGGATATCGAACGTAGACTTCTTCCGGGTGGAGGCCCGGGATAAAATGACCGAGGAAGGTCGCGAACGCCATGGCGATCGCCGCAGCCGATCCGGCCTTGTTGATAAAGAAGTCATTCCAGCTAAAGAGGAAGGCCCACACTGACCCGAAGCTCTTTCGCAGGTACACGTACGGTCCCCCCGCTTCCGGCAACACCGAACTCAATTCCGCCAGCGTTAACGCTCCAAAGAGCGTCAGAAGTCCAGCGACGACCCACACCAACATGATCGGTCCCATCGCGTGAAGATGTCCGGCGATCGTTGCGGGAACGATGAAGATGCCCGAGCCGATGATGACGCCCATGTGGATAGCGATGCCTTCTCTGAGGCCGAGCACGCGTGAGAGGGTTGGAGGAGTGGTCATGTGTGCGAGTGGGGGGGTGGGCGAGTGAGTGTGTGGGCGAGTGAGTGTGTGGGCGTGTGAGCGTAGCTACGCGGCCGTTGACCTGAGTTTGGAGTGCCAGTAGCCGTAGGCGAAATAGAAGACGAGTCCTGCCAACAACCAGGCCCCAAATCGGATCCACGTGATCTGCGGAAGGCCGAGCATCAAATACACGCACATGCCGATTCCGAGGAGCGGAACGAGCGGAACAAGCGGGGTTCGAAAGACACGCGGCCGATCAGGATCGGTCTTCCTGAGAATGATGATCCCCGCACACACGAGAACGAACGCGAAGAGTGTTCCGATATTCGTCAACTCAACGATCTCATTGATGTTCGCGAACCCGGAGACGACTGCGACCACCACGCCGGTCCAGATCGTGGTCACGTGCGGAGTCCGGTACTTCGGATGCACCTTCGCGAAGTACTTCGGCAGCAACCCATCGCGCGACATGGAAAAGAAGATGCGGGGCTGTCCGAGTTGGAAGACCAGGAGTACAGCGGTCATGGAGATCACCGCACCCAGCGCGACGATTCCCGCTGCCCAATCAAGCCCGGCTCTCGCGAAGACCGCCGCGAGCGGATCCGCCACGCCGAGTTCGTACCAGGGCTCCACACCCGTCAGGACGACGGCGGTGGCGATGTAGATGACCGTGCAAATGATGAGAGAGCCGATAATGCCGATGGGCATATCACGTCCCGGATTCTTGCACTCTTCCGCGGCCGTGGAGATGGCATCGAATCCGATGAAGGCGAAGAAGATAAGGCTTGCTCCGGTCCAAACTCCCGCGAACCCGTTCGGCATGAACGGGGTCCAATTCTCGGGCTTCACATACATCGCTCCCACGCCGATGAAGAACAGCAGGATCACGATCTTGAGCGCGACCATGATGTTGTTCGCGCGGGCAGACTCCTTGATGCCGATCACCAGAAGCCAGGTGACTGCTCCGACGATGAGGAACGCGAGGAAGTTGAAGATCAACTTCACACCGAGGATCTCCGGGGCCGCGGTCCATGCCGCATACGGCAGCGCAACCCCAGCGGAGATCGTGCCGCCCGCCGCCACGACCGTCTCAGCGGCCTGATGTGCGCTCCGGTAGTCCACCGCAAGCCATTCCGGGATATGGATCCCGAGGCCAGAGAACAGCTGATGGAAGTAAGCAGCCCACGCGATGGCGACCGCCACATTCCCCACCGCGTATTCGATGATGAGATCCCATCCGATGATCCAGGCGACAAGCTCGCCGAGGGTGGAATACGAATAGGTGTAGGCACTGCCGGAGATGGGAACGAGCGCCGCGAATTCGGCGTAACAGAGCGCGCAAAACGCGCAGGCGACGGCGGTAATGATGAACGAGAGCGACACCGCCGGTCCGGCTCCGAGGTGTCCCGGTCCGCCCGCCGCGGCGGTTCCGATGACGGCAAAGATCCCGGTGCCAATGATGGCCCCGATCCCAAGCGCGACCAGATCGATGGAACCGAGAGAACGCTTCAGATGAGTCTCCGCAGATGCTTCGGCATCACGGCTGATCTGGTCCAGAGTCTTGCGGCGGAACAAGCGAAGGAGCACAGAGAAATCCTTTCACAGTTCGCAAAACATAGGAAGCATTGGGGAGAATTACAAGTGTGCGGGTGGACCGGTGTCCTTAGCCGCCGAAGATCACCAGTTGCACATCTTCGGGAAGGAATTGACTCAGCGAGCGCATCACACTCCCCTTGAGCACGTTTTCCAGCATGCTCCGTTTGGTCGCGCCGATGATGACGCGGTCGACGCCGAAGGTCGCCGCCTGCTCCGCGATGGTATAGCCGACCTCGTAGCTGGGGATGGAGATGATCTGGAAATCGATCCCGGCCTCCGAACATTCGCGCTCGATGCGTTCCTCCGCGCCGTTCACATGCATCTCCATCCGCTCGGGGAGGGCGCCCACCGCAATCTCCCTGATTCGCAGGATGAACAGCAATGCTTTCCGCTGACGGGCTTCTTCGATCGCGAACTTCAAGAGACGGTCGTTCACATCCTTCATCGCGAGAAGATATTTCGCCGCCGGCATCGACGCGCGCTTCCTCCTGCGCATCGCCGGCTCGGGAATTGCCTGCTCCGCCGGAGCGTGCATTGCTCGTTGCCGTCGCCGTGCGACATAGCGCGCAGACAGTCCGACAGCAAGAACGATCGAGGCGAAGATCGTTGCCTCGTATTTCTGGAACGCGATGGATATCTCGATGAACAGCAGGACCACCGCCGACACCATCATCAGGATCTTCGGCGTGCGTTTCATGCTGACAGTCCGGTCCGTCGCCGTGGACCCGAGATTGATCGTCATCGCCCCGACCAGCCCGATCGCGTACAAGTGCGAAAGTGTTTCGACATCGCTGATGAAGAGCAACACCACGATCGGCGTCAGCGTCGTCACGATGAGCGGAATGACCGGGACTCCATGTCTGTTCAGACGCCGGAGCGACATGGGCAATTCCTTGTCCACCGCCATCAGGAACTGCACCGAGATCAGGCCGTTCATCGCCGTGTTGCCCGCCGAGATCAGCAACGTCCCCAGCGAAAGCGCGATGATCCATCCGAACCAGGGACCGACGTAGTGCTCGCCCAGGAACCGGAGCATATCTTCCTTGTGATCCCCCGGATTCAGTCCTTGCACGGCGTGCATGGCGAGTCCCAGGAAGATATTCGCGATGATGACCTTCGCAAGCACGGAGAGGATGGCATTGCGCGAGTCCCGCGACGGATCACGCATCAGGCCGGTCATATTCGAAATGGCCTCGATGCCGGACAAGCTCAGCACAAACCCGACAAAGATCCCCCAGTTGTGTCCGATGGTCCCACGCGGCGGATCAATGCGCGCTTCCGTGAGCGCCGTCGGAGCAGAGTATACAATGATGACGAGAAGCGCGATGAGTGTTACACCGGAGATCACGAGCGCAAGCCCGCCCGAATGTCGCGGCCCGTACCAATTGACGATGCCGATGACCGCGATGATGGCAATCGCCCAGAATTCCGGATGCGGCAGGTCGAAATAGTGGCAGGCATCCAGGATCGAGAGCGCCATCGTCACGATGTAATCCGCGGCAAGGAGCAGCGCGCCCAGGACAGCCAGGTTCTTCGATCGGTGGGAGACGGAGCTGTACACGCCTCCGCCATGCGGGTTCAGGCGGCAGATGGTAATGTAGTTGACGGCGACGATCGTCGTCAACACCATCATGAATACGAAGTGATAGAAGCTGGAGTAGCCGGCGAGTGCGAAGCCAAGCCCCATGACATATGCGACGCTTGTGCCCCAATCCCCGTCGAGAAGAGCGGCACTACGACGCCAACCAAGAACACGGGGTCGGCTGGTGGCAAACTCCATCACCCCATGACGGGAGGATGGAGGGTTCGCAGCAGATGCAGAATCCAAGCAAAACGCCTGAAGTATTCATAGAAAAGCCGGGGCTCCGGTGAGAACCCCGGCCGCAACACAACGGGGAAAACAGTACTACTTAATCTTGATGGATGCAACCACTTTCTCGAACGACGCGAGGAAGTCCTTCTCACGCGGAGCATAGTAGTTGAAGATCACCTGATACAATTTGTCGTTTTTCACGACAAAATAGACGCGGCTCTTCACCTGGGCGAAGCGGGCATCCTTGATGCGATAATTGAAGAAGAGCGCCTTCTCCCCGCTGATGGTGGTCTCTCCACGCGAAACAGGGTTGAAATTCTTGACGTTCTGCTCCGCAACCTTCTCCACCGTCAGCTTCTTCGCTGGACGACCGGAGACGTCGAACGCGCAATCCTGCCGCATGTCCGCAAGGGCGCCGACGATCTGGAAGCGGAAGAGCTGTTCGCCCTTCAATGCAAGCGGCGTCACCGTGAAGTTTTCCGGATGTTCGAGCGTCAATTCCTCATTCTGGTATTTCGCGGTCGTCGCAAACGGGATCGAAGGATCAACCCCCTTTTCGACGACAATCCTGCGCGGCAACACCAGCGTCGAAACGGCGGAGTCGAAGACCATTTTGTACGGTTCAAACATTTCATTGAAGGCTGAGTACTGGACGTAGTAGACGATCGAATCGCGCACCACCGCAGCGCGAACAGTTGTAACGCGCGTCTGCTCGTCGTACATCCCGCTGTATTGGACCTTCGCCGCCGGCAAACCTTCAATGGTCGCTTGCTCGACTTCCTTCACATTGAATCCGGCCGCCTTCTGTTCCTCCAGATGGGCCTGAATATACGCGCCGGCATCGAGTCCCGTCTTGCCCGGCTCTTCCTTCACGATCAACTGCACGCCATCGGGCTTGCGGGGATCGCGGTCAAAGAATTTCTCAGCGGCTTCCGGTGAGGAATAGATGGAGACCTGACGGGATTTGTTGTCGGCCATCCATCCCTTTGGGTACGAGAACGAGATCTTGAAGTATTCATCGCTGTACGACTGCCATTCGGCGATCTCCACTGTCTTCGTCTGACAGCCGGGCAACAGCACGAACACGGCGACGATCACTGCCAAGAACACGGTGATCCTCATGATTCCTTCCCTTTCGTTGAGGTGTACGCTTCTGCGTGGATTACGAAAAATACGAAGATACAAGATAGATCCCGATCAAGATGATCACGACGGCGATCACGCCCAAGAAGGCGAAGAAACCCACCGGCGGCCGTTCTGCTTGGGACTGCGGATTCGTGTTTGCCACTGCGTTCTCCTTTATTCAACCAGAATTTTCAGGATCTCAACGCCCTTGAGCGCCGCTTCATTCTTCGGGTCCAGTTTCAGGACCCGCCTGTACGCTTCCAATGCTTCCTTGTTCTTCGTCCCCGTGTTCTGTAATCCCTGCCCCAGCAAGAGCCAGGTCTGTGCCGCGTCGTCTTTGTACTTGATCGATTCCTTCAGATTCTTCACGCCGTCCTCCCACTTCTTCTCAAGCAGGAAGGAGAGTCCGATCATCCGATATGCATCCGCAAGCTCCAAACGGTACCGCGTCTTGGCAGTATCCACGACCTCGATCGCCTTTTCGCAGATCTGGCGACCTTGCTCCGGCCGCTTCATCTGAAAATAGCAGGAGGCCAGATTCGTGTACGACGGGGGATAGTCGGGGCGCTGCGCGATCGCCCGTTCAAATGCCGACGCCGCAGCTTCGAAATTGTCCATCTGCATCATGCACGCGCCGTAGTTGATGTATGCCGCGATGGCTGTCGTATCGAGCGTGAAGCGCTTCTCGAACATGTACGCGGCCCGTGACCAGTTCTTCAGGCGCATCCAAAGGTTTCCAACATCTCCGTAGAGATTGGGCTGTGTTGAATCAAGCTCAATCGCCTTCTCGAGCGTGATCACAGCCAGAGAATCCTTCTTCCCGTCCAGGTATGCAAAACTGAGCCGCCGGTAGTCGTCGATCTGGAGTGTATCAAGCAGCGCGAGCGCATTGTAATTCTCGATGGAGGCTGGATAGTTCTTGACCTCGAACTGTGCACGCGCCAACGAACCGATGGCCAGAACCGATTTGGGATCTTCCTTCGCCAGCTTCTGGGCGATGGGAAGCGCCTCTTTGTACTGCCGGCTGTTCATCAGTGCTTCAAGATACATCGACATCTGCTCCGTTGGCGGCGATGCATGCCGCGTGAAGTAATCCTTCAACGTCGAAGCGCAGAGGACCCACCGCTTGGCGCGATAATACAGCCTGCCCAACTCCAACCGTGCTGCGTCATTCTGCGGTTCAAGGTTGATCAACCGCTGGTAGGTCCGGGCGGCATCGTTATATTGCCGATCCTTCAGGTAGGTATTGGCCAGCGTGTACAGCAGCGCTGTCTGCGTCGAATCGATCTCCAACGCCTTCTCATATCGCTGCGCCGCCATCGGACCGACGCCCTGTTTCGCATAGACCTCGGCTTCTCCAACGTAGGCCCCGATATTGTTCGGCTCGAGCTCCCGTGCGCGGCTGAACGCGACCAGCGCCGCGTCGAGGGAGTCCATCTTGACCAAGAGGTTCCCCAGCGAGATCAGAAGTGGAGGGAACTGCTGTTTCTTCACCTTGAGGCCAGCGCGGGCTGCGGCATGCGCTGCCGGGAGGTCGTTCTTTGCGACCAGAACCTCCGTCAGCAAGACGTGCCCTTCATCCAATTCGTCCTCGATCGCAACGACGCGCCGTGCAGCGATCTCCGCAGAATCCAGCCGCCCCGCCTTGAAATAGGCCTGTGCCAGACCGAACCACGCCAGATGGTCACGGGAGGAATTGTTGATCTGATCGTGGTAGAAGACAATGGCTTCTGCGACCTTTCCCTGAATCAGCAGTTCTTTTCCACGGTCAGCCCTCACTTGCCCGACCGTCGGCCCGCTGATGAGAAAGATGCCAGCTGCGAGGAGCAACAGCGCGTTCTTCATTCGGGATCACTCCGCATTAAGTTGGATAGTGCGACTCGGAATGTTGACAGGCAGCAGGCCAGCATTCTGAATGATCTTCTGTCCAAGTGTCGTCACGATGACAAATGTGCCGAATCCCGACCCGACGGGGGTCTTCGACTCGGCCGTGTAAAGATACAAAGAATATTCAAACGGATAAAGCGACCGATAGAGGTTCGTCTGTGTCGGCTTGATGACCCGTTCACCGTCCACCACCTCTCTGGCCGGGACGGCGAGGATCTTCGTCCCTGCCGGCAAGGCGCGCGCGGCATACATCGAAACAAGCGAGATCGCGTGCGGGGTCGCTGCAATGTGCGCGAGCGCTTCCGCCTGTGTCGCCACTTGCGTCGTCGGAGCAAGGGGTTTCTTCCCGGGGAAGAACTTCGTCGCAATGAGCTCCGTGATCCCGGAATTGCGCCCGGTAAGCACCAGGTCGACGGGGCGATCCCATCGCGATTCCGGGATGCGATTCCATGATGGCGCGCCTTCCACGATCGCGCGGAGCGATTCGACCGAGATCTCGCTCGCCGGATTCTGCGCGCTCACCACCACGGCGAGCGCGTCCTTCGCGAATGCATTTTCGACGATCCGCTTCCCCGCCCCCTCGGCAATGCGACGTTCTTCGTCGTTCAGCGGACGGTCGATGGCGATGTTCGCCACGCTGTCGTTCAACAGATGGACGATCGCTTCGCGTGTCTCGACGGCAAACACGCGGACCGGAGAGTCCGGATACAAACTCGTGAACTGCTCCGCTTCCTCCTGCAGGAGCGGCGCGAGATGCTCGGTGACCATCAGCGTCGCCGGCGGGGGCGGCGGAGCGGGCTCCTCCGTCTTCCGGCATCCGATGATGAGCACCGCGGCCAGTAAGAGGACGGAGGCGCGCATCATTCTTCTTCGGATTCGAATTTCCATCGTCTGATCTTCTCGCGGGTCAGGACGAATCGATAGATGCCCATGAGAATGAGAACCGCACCGAACATATAGCGGAACTCCGCGGGAACGCGGGCATCGAAGAACGCCCCGCTGAGGATCGCTGCGCCCAGAGTGATCGTCACGACCGACAGGGCGTAGCCAAGATACATTGGAATGTCCGCAGCGCGGAACCGTGTTCGTGGATGCTCCATGTGCGTGCTCAACTTCCTGCCCCCCTGAAAACAAGCAAGCTGACAGAGATGCGAACCGGCCTTCGGATGACGGCCCTGTCCATCACACCCTATCAGCTTGCCTGGGTTGTGCTTATCGGTTGCCCGTCAGCCGGAAGCGGAACGGAATCGACACCCACACGGACACAGGACCTTTCTGCATCACGGCGGGGGTGAAGACCCATTGCTTCGCAGCTTCGATGGCCGACTCGTTGAAGATCTCAGCGTCGCTCTTCAACACGACGACCTTGCGGACCTTCCCTTCCTTATCGACCCACACCTTCACGTAGACATTCCCTTCCAGGCCGGCGCGAAGGGCGATCTCCGGATACTTCGGATCGATCTTCTTGACGACCGTGGGTTCTTTCTCGTATGGGACGAAGTCCGGGGGAGGCCCCTCGTCTTCGATTCTCAGATCCTGCTCGATCGCACCGCCTCCAGTGCCATCACCGACATCGAGCGAGGGAGCAGCCTGCGCGCTCAGTTCCGTCTGCGATGCGATGGTTTGCTCAGGGCTCACCTCGGCATCAGGAACCGGGACGGGGATACCGACACTGGGCCTCACGGCGGGGCCGGAAACCGCGACGGCCGGCGCCGCCTGATTGCTCTGCAGCGACGGAGGAGGCCCGAGGTCCGTGTACTTCATGATCCGGACCGTGTGCATCGGTTCTTCCTCTTCCGAGAGCCACTGGATCACATGATAGGACCCGACGAACGACGCGATGGAGACGGAAGCGATCACGATCGCGTAGGCCATGTACTTCTGATAGACCTGTTTGAGTTCGACCGCACCGTAGCCGCTGCCGACGTAGGGAACAACGAGAGATTCTGCCATAGATCCTCCTTACCCTGCTTTCGACATCAGCTTTTTGTCGTCGTCCTTCATCGGAGCGAGACTGAAGCGTGTGATGTTGGCCAGATTCAGTTCGTCCATGATGTCGACCATGTTGTTGTAGGTCGCATCACGGTCCACCTTGACCAACGTGATGAGTTTGGGATTATTCCGGAGTTCTTCCATGAGGAATTTGCGAAGCTCGGGGAACGTGATCCTCTCGAGTTTCGGATTGCTCCCCTTGTTCCAGAAGATGGTGAAATCCGGCGCAACGCGCAGCGTCAACAGCGACGACTCGCCGACCTCGATCTTCACGTCGTCATCCGGCGGCAGGTTCAGCTCCATCGTCTGCGGTTTGCTGAACACCGTCGTGAGCATGAAGAAGGTCAGCAGGAGCATCACCACATCGACAAGTGGCGTCATGTCAATGCGGACATTGGCGCGGCGTCTCTTCTTGCGCTTGCCCTTTTGGGCTGCGCGCGGTTGACCACTTTCAACGGCGGCCATAGTTACGTTCCTTTATCGAGATCAGTGACCAGGTTGAACCGGGTGATGCGGGCCTTCTGAAGGACGTCCATGACATCCTCGAGCGGTCCGAACGGCGCACCCTTGTCGCCCTTGATCACGGTTCGCAGCTTGGGGTTATTGATACGCGCCTGGATCAGGATGTTCCCGAGCTGTTCTTTGTTCATTTGGACTGCCTTCTTGAACCGGTTCTCCTGACCGAACAGCCGGCCCATCAGGTGCTGGGAATCGACGCCGATATAGATCTCGCCACTCTTGTTGACGTAGATCATCATCACGTCCAATTCCGGCAGTTTGAAGTTTGAATGCGACGCCGGCAATTCCACCATAACCTCCTCGGGTGGTTTGAACACGGTCGTCATCATGAAGAACGTCAGCAGGAGCATGACCACGTCTACCAGCGGCGTCATGTCGATGCGCGTGCCAACACGTCCTTTCTTATGTTTCGACATGGTACGATTCCTTCCGCTGGTTTACTTCTTCGGTTTCTTGGAAACGAGCGACTGAACGATGGCGTAACTCGCCTCATCGATCATGTAGGTGAAGTTGTCGATCTTCGTCACGAAGAAGTTATACGCGATGATGCCGCCGATACCGGAAATGAGGCCACCGGCCGTATTGATGAGCGCTTCGGAGATACCGAGAGCCAGCTGGACTGCATCCGGTGCGCCGGCGCGGGACATTGCTTCGAACGATTTGATCATTCCAATGACCGTTCCGAGAAGGCCGACCATGGTGCCGATCGAGGCGATGGTCGACATGGAAACAAGGTTCTTCTCGAGCAATGGCACTTCGAGCATCGTCGCTTCTTCGATCGCGCGCTGGATGTTCTCCATCATCTCCTTCTGCCCCTTCACATCGCCTTCGGCAACGAGAGTCTGATAGCGCTCAATGCCGGAGCGGATGACATTGGCCATCGAACCGCGCTGCTTGTCGCACAGTGTAAGGGCGCCGTTGATATCGCCCGCGTTGACGGCTTGCTGAACGTTCTTCAGGAACACCGGAATATTCCCCTTCCCTTGCGCTTTGCGGAGGGAGAACAGTCGTTCGATGACAAATGCGAGCAGCATGATCACGAGCGCGATCAGGGAGATCACGAGATACCCACCGTCCTTGATGAACTTCGGCAGCATGAACTCGAAGATCACCCATCCGACAATGAAGGCGACGAAGAACACGATGGTGTTGAACACAGAGGTTTTCATGAAATGGACTCCTGTGGTGAGTGTGATTTGGTATTGGAATACCGTGTGTGATTATTTCTTAAAGCTTGCGATCGCCATGTTGCGATCTTCTTCCACATCAAAAACGCTCGTGAGCTTTGTGATCACGAAGACATTCTCGACGCCTTTTGCGACATTGCACAATTTGATCTTCCCTTCCGCCTTCTGGAACATCGTGTGGATGTTCACCAGGGCGCCGATTCCGGAACTGTTGATGTAGGTGACACCGCCGAGATCGAGAACCAGTTTCCGGTTCCCCTGATCTAAGAGGTCTTTCGCTTTCGCCTTGAGTTCGTCGGTCTCTTCGCCGCCGATCAACGAACCACGCGGTTCCAAGACCGCGATGTTCACGTTGTCAAGTGTGGTCAGCTTTGTGGCCATGCGCTCCTCGCCTGTTGCGTTAGGGGGACTGTGATGATTCAAACCAAGAGAACCGCGGCAACAAGAGTACCACGGCACGTGTTCATCAGATCTCCCCAATTTCACGTGCAATCGGCATTTTCGCAGGATGTGTAACGTCACCCATGGGGAAAAATTCCCCACGGGATCCAGCATTCAGCGCAGGAGTCCCCCTAATCGCTGAAATGCATGAGGATAGACCCGTGGGGAAAATCGCCCCACAACTTACTTCGCAAGCAGGCGAAATCTGAACGGAATCGTCATCCATACGGGAACCGGACCGTGCTTCATCACGCCAGGGGTGAATGTCCACCGGCGGACCGCTTCAAGGGCGGCGTCGTTCAGCATCTCCGCATTGCTTTTTTCAATCACCGCCTCCTTGACTCGTCCATCCGCGCCAACCAATGCGCGCACAATGACGACCCCTTCAATGCCTAACCTCCGGGCGAGATCGGGATACTGCGGTGCAACGCTTTTGACAACTTGCGGCTTGTGTTCAACCACCTCGAACGGAACCGGCTCATCCGGTGCGGGCCACGTGAGCGGACCCGTCCCCGATCCGAACTCCCCGTCCGTTGCGGCGTCCCATTCTCTTTCGGTGAGCGGACCTGCACTCGCTTCGAGGATCTCCAGATTCTCGAGTTCGCTCTCTGGGATCGGTACGGGAGTGCCTTCGCTCAGCGAAACCTGTCGAACGGCTCCATCGATCGGGACGATCGGACGTTGACTCCCGGTCGTCGGAGGCAAGGGAATGAGCCACCACGGATTAGGCAAGGAATTGGGAAGACGGGTGCCGTCGCGGGGAGGCGCCGAGGCATCAGGGAGCAGACCCACCACGGATCCGACGAGGATCGTGGAAATCGCGAGCGCACTCATCATCGAACGGTGATAGAATGACTGAACTTCGACGACGTGCTGCAGCAGTGCGGAAGTGACGAATTGCGGGGTTGGCATCGGATCCTCCTCTCGTGTGCGATGTGCGAAACGATCGACGAGAAATCGAACCGAACGTCTGGGATGATTGATGCAAATCCGGTGCCACGCGTGCGAAGGAATTCGTGCGAGAATACAGTGAGCAGGATGACCGTCGCCAGGCGATGCGGGGAGATTCTCCACACGCGAACGAGATGAATCAATGATCCTCTCGTAAGCGCATGTCCATGCAGGATTTGTGAAGCGGGGAAAAAATCCTCTTACAACCCGTAGCGTTTCCGTTTGTTGAGCAGCGTCTTGCGGTCGATACCCAGAACGCGGGCGGCTTCATCGTAATCCTTCGCCATCTGGAGGACCTTCTTGATGTGAAGTCGTTCCGTTTCGTCGAGGGAAAGCGGCTGCGATTCGTGAGAAACGCGGAGTTCCGGCGGGAGGTGGGTCACCTCGATCGTTCCGCTCACGGCAAGGAGCACCGCTCGTTCGATCACGTTTTCGAGTTCGCGGATGTTCCCGCTCCAGCGGTACGAGCGAAGGGCTTTGTCGGCATCCGGAGCGATCGTGATCGTTCTCCCCTTCGCTGCGCGCTCAACAAAGTATTGGATGAGAAGCGGAATATCCTCGAGGCGTTCGCGCAGAGCAGGCAACTTGATGCGGACGCCGTTCAGTCGATAGAACAGATCCTCCCGAAACGTCCCCTCCTTCAGGGACTCGTCGAGGTTCTTGTTGGTTGCGGCAATGACGCGGACATCGACCTTGCGTGTCGTGTTGTCACCGATGCGTTCGAATTCCTTGCTTTGGAGCACGCGCAAGAGCTTCGCCTGGATGGAGGGGGAGAGTTCGGCGACCTCGTCGAAAAAGATCGTTCCCCCGTCGGCGGCCTCGAACCGCCCAACGCGATCCTTGGTGGCTCCGGTGAACGAGCCTTTGACGTGGCCAAACAATTCACTCTCCAGAAGTTGCTCCGGAATAGCTGCGCAGTTCACCCGGATGAACGGCTCGTCCGCGCGCGGACTCCGCTGATGGATGAACTCGGCCACGAGTTCCTTTCCCGTCCCGCTTTCCCCCTCGATGAGCACGCTGATCGTGCTTTCCGCCACCCGCGCGGCGAAGTCAAGCTGGTCAAGCATCGCACGGTTCCGGGTGACCACCTGCATCGGCGCGGGGATATTAGCGACCTGTCGGCGCAACGCCTGCACTTCCCGCGTGAGCCGGAGATGTTCGAGCACCTTCTGGGCGAAGAGTTTGAGTTCGTCGAAGTCGAAGGGTTTCTGCAGATAATCGTAGGCGCCATGCTTCACGGCGGTGACGGCGCTGTCGATCGAACCGTGGGCGGTCATGATGATGACGATGGTCTCGGGTGAGAACCGTTTGATCTCCTGCATCACCTCCATGCCATCCATCGGAGACATCTTGAGGTCCACGAACGCGAGATCGAACGACTGATGCTGCAGCAGATCGAGCACATCCTGCGGCCGGCTGCACAGCGTTGCGCGAACGCCGATCGCCTCCAGGCAGATGCCGATGGTGTTCAGGATATTCCGTTCGTCGTCGACGACCAACGCTGTCGCGCGTTCTGATTCTGGCATCAGGCGTTACCCAAAGGGATCGTGAATGTGAAGGTGCTTCCTGTCCCCACTACGCTCGTCACACCGATGCGGCCGCCATGCGCTTCCACCACTTCGCGTGCGATGGACAGTCCCAACCCGACGCTTCCCGGCGTCGTTTCCGTGGACGATTTGATCTGCACGAATTTTTCGAAGATGGTCTCCTGTGCCTCCAACGGAATACCGCGCCCCGTGTCTTCGACGGCAACCTGGATCTCGCGCGGCGTCGCGCTCGCCCGGATCGTCACGACGCCTCCCTCGTCGGTGTGCCGAAGCGCGTTCGAGAGCAAGTTGTTCAACACCCAGGAAAGTTGATGCGCGTCCCCCGTGAACCGAGGAATGGTCGGGGGAACCTCGACTTCGAGCCGAATGTGCTTCCCCTGAAACGGAAGATGCAGCGGACGGATCGTATCATCGATCAGCATCCGGAGGTCGATCGACTCCCGGGCCAGCTCGAGTTTCCCGGACTCGAGTCGGGAAAGATCGAGCAGATCCTTGATCAGTTTTCGCAATCGCTCGCAGTCATCTTTCGCCGCCGCCAGGACATCCCGCTGCCGTTCGTTGACCGCGCCAAGCACTTCCTTGGAAAGGATGTCGATCCCCATGCTCAGCGAGGTCAGCGGTGTCCGCAGTTCATGCGAGACCGTTGCGACGAATTCCGATTTCATCTTGTCGAGGTCTTTGAAGCGGGTTACGTCCTGAAGGAGCGTGACACGCCCCGTCATCCGGCGTCGATCATCCAAGATCTGCATTTGACGCGGGCGGAAGTAAAGGGTCGCGCCGTCCCGTTCGACCGGGATGAGGATCTCGCGCCTGTCCTGATCACGTTTGGACGTTCCTTCCGATTGAAGGATCGCGGTCCACTTTTTGTCCTGGAGAACCTCGTTGAGCTTCCGCCCGTTCCAATTGTTCGTCCCCGCGTCCAGAAGGGCAGCGGCCGCCTGGTTCAACAGTATGAGACGGTCCTTCTCATCCGTCACGATGATCGGATCGGCAATGTTGGCGACGATCGTTTCGGACTTGTTCTTTTCCGCAATCAACTGGCGGATATTCATCTGCTCGTACGCGCGGAGGCGCTCGGTCATCTTATTGAACTCGGCGCTCAGTTCCCCGATCTCATCATTGGTCGTAACGTCGATCTTCTGGTTGAGATGCCCTTGGGAGATCTTGCGGACGATCTCGGTCAGGTGTTCGGCGGGACGAATGATGGTCCGCGTGAACTGGATACCTGCCAGCAGGCTCAGCGTGATCGACGCGATGGAGGCAAAGATGACGAGAATGATCGCATTGCGGGTCGTGTCCCGGACCACCTGATTGGTGCGCTGCATCGCGATCTGGTTCGCCTCAAGGAGGCGGAAGCAATTGGTTTTCAGGCGGTCGGTAAGCGGGCCGATGACGAATTGCTGGTATCGCAGTGCGATGTCCCGGGTCTGCCGATGGCCGAGGAGCTGGAAGAGCGAATCGGAGGCTTGCAGATATGTGCGGTAGTCGATGATGATACTGTCGACGACGCTTTGCTGTTCGCGGTGCGTGTTCTGCTGGCGCGTGAGGTCGAGTGCCCGGAGAAAGTCATCGCGGGCGTCCTTCGCGTACGACTGGTGCAATTCCCAGTCGCCCACGAGGGCATTCAGTTGTGCGACCTCTTGTTTGTCGAGGGCTCGAACGAGGTTTTCGGCGGAAACGGCGGCGGAGTAGGTCTCCTCCAGGATCGGCTCGACGGTTTCCCGGAGGCGGGTGAATGTATACATGGCAAAGATACTGGTTGCCAGGCCTATGAGCACCAGGACCGAATAGCTCCAGCCGATCTTATAACGCAGGCTTTGCATGAGTCAAGTTATCCACTTTTGCCGGGAAAGGCAACGCGAGGAATGTCCGCAGGCTTGTCTTTCCTCAGATAAAGGGGTATCTTTATTATCTTTAGGACCTTTTCGTCCCCTCCAAGCCATGCTCCGAGTCCTGTTTGCCGAAACATTGTCGGAATGCCGGCTTCTCTCACCGAACCAGCAGGTGCTGCTCGCGGTGAGCGGAGGGGTCGACTCCATGGTCATGTTGGACCTGTTCTTTTACTTAGCACCCAAGTGGAACCTGCGGCTTGCGGCCGTTCATGCGAATCACCAACTTCGCGGAGTGGATTCCGATCAGGATGAGGCATTCGTCAAACGGGCCTGTCATGAACGCGGCATCCCCTGCGTCACCGAACGTCTCGATGTGCGCGCCTATTCTACCGCGCATCGGATCTCGATCCAGCTCGCCGCGCGGGAATTGCGCTACCAACTCCTGGAGCAGGTCCGCATCGAAACCGGCTCTGTTGCGGTCGCAACAGCCCACCACGCAGACGACAACGTTGAGACGGTGCTCATGAATATCGTCCGCGGAACGGGATTGCGCGGACTCGCAGGAATTCCACCAAGGCGTGACGCCGGACAGATCATCCGGCCATTGATCCGAGCGACCCGCGCCGAGATCGAATCGTATGCGACCGAGGAGCACATCCCGTTTCGCATGGACCAGTCGAACCTCGATCCGCATTATGCGCGCAACGAGATGCGGCTGCAGATCCTTCCCGAATTGCAGCGCCGCAACCCGACGGACATCGCGGGTGCGCTGCGGCGGACCGCAGAAACGGTGAACGAGATGTTATCCATCCTGGAGCCCCTCGTTCATGAAGCCGTTGGCCGGTCGGTTGAGTTCCGGGGAGAGGATCAAGCCTGGATCTCCCTCGACCGGCTCGCAAAGTATGATTGGCTGGTTCAGGAACATGCGTTCCTGAGACTCTTCCAACAGTTGAGGATCGATCCGACGGAGGAGCGCCTGGAGGCTGTACACACTCTGATCCAGCGGCAAACGGGACGGCTGATGGAACTCAGCGGACCATGGGTTGCGCTTCGGGACCGACGGTACATCGTGCTGATGCGGCGCCCTTCGCCACCGGAGACGGTGGCAACGCTCGATCAGGGGGCTGAGTGCACGTTCGACGGCGCAAGCGTCCGGCTCAGCGAGCCGGCTCCGGTTCCGCGATCGCTTCGAACACCGTTGACGACGGCGATCATCGATGCCGACCGCGTTTCGGGAAGGCTCCAGGTCCGGTATTGGCACGAGGGAGACTGGTTCGTCCCCTTCGGGATGCGACACAAGAAGAAGTTGAGCGATTTCTTCATCGATCAGAAGGTCCCCCGTCACCGGAAGCATCACGTTCCGGTCATCACGTCGGGAGACGACATCGTTTGGGTATGCGGTTTGCGACTTGATGATCGCTTCAAGGTGACCCCGGAAACGGAACGAACACTGACCCTGACCTATCAACCTCCAACAACGGTACGGTCCTCACGATGAGCACCATTGAACTCAACGGCGATATCTTTGAACCCTACATCACGGAAGAGCAGATCCGCGCGCGAACGCGGGAACTCGCCGCTCGCATCAATGAGGACTACAAAGGGAGGGTCCCCATTTTCATCGGCGTCCTTAACGGTGCATTCATCTTCCTTGCGGACCTCATCCGAGAAGTGACGATAGACTGTGAGATCGATTTCCTGAAGCTTTCCAGTTACGGCGATGCAATGATCTCTTCCGGACAAGTGCGAATGCTCAAGGACCTGAATTGCCAGGTCTCGGGACGCGATATCATTGTCGTGGAAGACGTGGTCGATTCAGGACTCTCGATCGACTTCGTTAAGAACATGATCCTCCACGAGAACCCAAACTCGGTAAAATTTGTTTCACTGTTGCTGAAGAAAGGCGTTCCGAAGATCGATTTCACGATCGATTACGTGGGCTTCGAGATTTCCCCGGAATTCGTGATCGGCTACGGCCTGGACTATCAGCAAAAAGTGCGTAATCTGAAAACGATCTACCGTCTAAAACCCGACGGCAGCAAGGAGTGAAGGATGGAGCAGAACAAGCAGAATGATCCAATGAATGACCGCCCCGACGGCGGACAGCGACGCAAACAGGGCCCGCCTCGAAAGATCCCCCGCCCCCCCCGCGAGGATGATTCCCCCTGGGGCAAGTTCGGCCGTGTGATCCTGAGCTGGGTGGCCATCATATTGGCCGTGTTCCTGATCATGTGGGCGTTCCGGACGAATGAAGAGACCGAATACGAGATCGGTTTCGGAACGTTTCAATCGCTTCTCGCGGAGCAGAAGTTCAGCGAGGCGTCGATCAAGATCACGAGCTACAACGTGTATGACTTCCACGCCAAGCTGATCCAGCCGATGGAGATCCAGACCTCAAGCGGCAAGACGGCGAAGAACGCGACGCGCGTGTTTCTGACGCTCCCGTACACCAATCTGGATGAGCAACTCATCAAAAGTTGGACCACGACCGGGTTGAAGTTCAGGGTCGAGAAGGAAGACAACACGTGGCTGACGGTCGCTGCGAACTTCCTCCCCTGGATCTTGTTGCTCGCCATCTGGCTCATCATCTTCCGACGGATGCAAGCCGGCGCAGGCGGAGGGACGAAAGGCCTCTTCTCCTTCGGCAAGAGCCGCGCGAAACTGCTCACCGAAGGGATGCAGCAAGTGACGTTCAGCGATGTCGCCGGAGCGGACGAGGCAAAGGCCGAATTGGCGGAAGTGATCGAGTTCTTGAAAGAACCGTCGAAATTCCAACGCCTGGGCGGAAAGATCCCGAAGGGGGTCCTCTTGCTCGGCCCTCCGGGAACCGGCAAGACGCTCCTCGCACGTGCGGTCGCGGGTGAAGCGGGCGTTCCGTTCTTCTCGATCAGCGGTGCGGATTTCGTCGAAATGTTCGTCGGCGTCGGTGCCAGCCGTGTGCGCGACCTGTTCGAGCAGGGAAAGCGCAACGCCCCCTGCATCATCTTCATCGACGAGATCGACGCCGTCGGCCGCCATCGCGGTGCCGGACTTGGCGGCGGTCACGACGAACGGGAACAGACGCTGAACCAATTGCTGGTCGAGATGGATGGATTCGAACAGAACACCGGCGTCATCATCATCGCCGCGACGAACCGTCCGGACGTGCTCGATCCCGCGCTCCTCCGGCCCGGACGATTCGACCGTCAGGTGGTCGTGGACCGTCCGGACGTCAAGGGACGCGAGGGGATCTTCAAGGTCCATACGAAGAACATCCCGCTCGCGGAGGATGTCCGGCTCGACGTGCTGGCGAAGGGGACACCCGGTCTTGCCGGAGCCGACATTGCGAATCTGGCGAACGAGGCGGCGCTGCTTGCCGCGCGACAGAACCAGAAGAACGTCACGATGAAGCACTTTGAAGACGCGCGCGACAAGGTGATGATGGGCATGGAACGCAAGAGCCTCATCATCTCGGACCGTGAGAAGAAGATCACCGCATATCACGAATCGGGACACGTCCTGGTTGCGAAGTTTCTCCCTGAGGCGGACCCCGTGCACAAGGTCACCATCATTCCGCGCGGACGCGCATTGGGTGTGACGACCTATCTCCCCATCGACGAGAAGCACACGTACTCGAAGGATTACCTCGAAGCGATGATCACCTACGCGCTCGGCGGCCGCGCGGCGGAGAAACTCGTGTTCAAGCAATTCACGACCGGCGCCGGGAACGACATCGAGCGCGCGACCGAGGTCGCTCGAAAGATGGTGTGTGAGTGGGGAATGAGCGAGAAGCTTGGTCCGCTCGCATACGGCGCGAAGGAAGAAGAGATATTCCTCGGACGCGAGATCACCCGGTCGCGCAATTTCAGCGAGACGACGGCGATCGCGATCGACATCGAGGTGAAGAAGATCGTCACCGATGCGATGAAGCGCTCCGAGAAGATCCTCCGCGAGAACATGGCCATCCTCCATCGGTTGTCCAATGCCCTGTTGGAGCGTGAGATCCTCGACGCGGACGAGATCGACAAGATCATGCGCGGCATCGAACTGCCGCCGGTGGAGAAGAAGCTCCTCGCCCCCAAAGCAGAGGCGGCGCCGAAGAAGTGACGACGAACGAACGCGCCGGAGCCGGGAGTCCCATTCCGGCTCCGCAAGATCCCGCAGCATTCGACAAAGCGGCGACGATCGACTACCGCCATGAGCTTGTCCGCAAAGGGATCCATCTCTGTTCCCTTTCCATCCCGGTCATCTATTCGTTCATCGACCGGACGCTTGCCCTGCAGATCCTCGTTCCGCTGATGTTCGCGTTCGTCAGCGTGGACCTGGCCCGCTTCTTTCTTCCCCCCGTCTCCCGGTGGTTCTATCGCTGGTTCGGCTGGCTCCTTCGCCGGCATGAGCAAGACGACAAGAACCGCCGACTGAACGGCGCATCCAATGTTCTCATCGCTGCGACGTTGAGCGTCCTGCTCTTCCCCAAGGTGATCGCGATCAACGCGTTCGCCATCCTCATCATTTCAGACACCACCTCGGCGTTGTTCGGCCGGCGCTTCGGCAAACATCGGTTCCTCGGCAAGAGTCTCGAGGGCTCCGCGGCGTTCCTCGTCACCGCGGTGGCCGTCGTCCTCGTCTCCCCCAAGATCGACTACGTCTTCGGCGAATATGCCATCGGCGTGGTCGCCGCGCTCGTCGGCACGGTCGTGGAAGCCGCTTCCATCAAGATCGACGACAACCTTTCGATCCCGCTCAGCGTGGGATTGACGCTGTGGGGGCTGTACGCGTGGCTCCTGCCGGCGATCGATCTCGCCCGCATGTAGCACCGCATCGCCCGCTCCTAGATCAATGAGAGTTTCTTCAGGGTTTCCGCGAACCGATCCTGCGTCATGGGCTTCAGCAAGATCTCGTTTGCGCCGCTCAGGATGAGCGCTTCGTGGTTGGAGTGGGAATCCTGTCCCGTGATGACGATGACCGGAATCCCGCGTGTGGCAGTGTCTGTGCGGATCTGCTTGATGAGTTCAAAGCCGTCCATCTCCGGCATGTCGTAGTCCGTCAGCACGGCGATGGGGCGATGGATGCGCGCCAGTTCGAGCGCTTCGGTTCCGCGCGCCGTCTGCAGCACGGCAACATCCGGGAGGAGCTTGCGGATGTACCGCGTATGGAGCACGCGAACCCCTTCGTCGTCATCGGCGATGAGGATCGTGCGTCCCTGGGACGGCCGCGAATTCGGGAACTCCAGCGTGAACGTCGTCCCCTTCCCTACCTCGCTCTCGACGCGGATCGCACCGTTGTGTTTCTGCATGATCTCGTACACGACCGGCAACCCGAGTCCCGTTCCCTTTTCCCCGTGCAGTCCTTTCCGCGTATACTTCTCTTCGACGCGAAATAGCTTCGGCAGGTCGTTGGCGGGAATGCCGACGCCGGAATCCCGAATCGCGATGATCCACTGATGGTCCCGTTCGCCGAGGAAGGAGATCTTGATCGTGCCGTGGTCCGGCGTGAACTTCACGGCGTTGCCAAGGAGGTTGGTGAAGACCTGGAGGATGAGCTGCTCATCGCCCCGCACATGCAGGTCTTTGGGAACATCGGATGAAAGCTGGACGAAGCGCTGGCGCGCGAGGCCGGCGACGGATGCGATCGAGCCTCCGATCACGTGCGCGATGTCGACGTCTTCGATCTCCATCCGGATCCGGCCGGTCTCGAGCCGGGACCAGTCGAGCAGTTTGTCGACGAGCGCCAGTTGGTCGGTTGCCGCGTCCTTGATGTAGCGGAGAAATTCCCGTCGTTCTTCCGGCGTGATATCGCTCTCATCTTTCAGGAGCATGTCGGTGAATCCGAGGATGCTGCTGAACGGCGAGCGCAGGTCGTGCGAGAGGATGGAGAAGAGTTTGTCCTTCTCCGCGTTCAGATCACCGAGCGCTTTGCGCGCATCTTCGAGCGCCTGGAGATACTGCTGGAGCTTGTGCTCCATCGCCTTGCGCGCCGTGATGTCCTCCAGGATCCCCTCGAAGCCGATCACCGTTCCTTCGCGGTCGACAACGGCGCGCGAATGCTCGATGACCGTGATGATCTTTCCGTTCTTCCTGCGCAGCTGGATCTCCGCATTCGTGAGATAGCCGCGCAGTTTGATCGCTTCGATGACGGTCTGACGGTCCTCCGCGTGGACATAAATGTCGCGCGCGACATCGCGCTCCGCAAGCTCCAGCATGTTCTCATAGCCCAGCAGGCGCAGGAGCGCGCGGTTGCAGTTGACGATGCGGCCGTCGACGGTGCTCTCGAACATCGGCTGAACGGAATTCGCGAACAGCCGGCGATACTTCGACTCGCTGTCGACGAGCGCTTTCTGCATCAGCTGCTGCGCGGAGATGTCGCGGAACTGCGCGAGCATGAGCGGGCGCCCTTCCTCGGCTTCGACGAACGAGGTGACGACCTCGACCTCCAGCGACTTCTTGGACCACAACCGGTAGGATTTCTCGTACCGCGTGCGGATGTTCCCGCTCTTGAACTTGATCTCGTATGAACGGGCGAGTTGGTTTAGGTCTTCTTCGGGGGCGTAAATGACGGTGAAGTGTTTTCCCACAAGCGCATCTTCGCTCATCCCCACCAATCGGCAAAAAGATTGGTTGACCGCGATCATCGTGCCGTTCTCGTCGGTCAGACGCATTCCTTCATTCGAATTCTGCCAGATCGAAAAGAAGACCCGCCCCGCATCCCGTTGGATCCCCTCAGGGAGGCGGCGGTAGCTTTCCTGGAAAAGGCCGGGGCGTGCGGTCGACCGGGAGGACGGCGCGGACAGCGGTAGAATGGGCGTCTTTAGTGGATTTTCCATACTCTTGACTGAGAACCTTCCCTACGCAACAACAATCAGGCCTCTGAGAAAACGACCCTGCCATCGAAGTATCGGCACTTGAGTCGAAATCTTCGATACATTTTCTACAATTGCTCGACCACGCGCTCGTCGGTCCGTTTCAGCCGGCGATACACTTCCACGGCGATGATGGCCCCCATAACCATCAATGTTACCGCCAGCACCGACAGAACAACGTTGCCGTCAGGGATGTACATCCACACGAGTTGGTAGAAGAGCGCCCCCTCCGTTGTGAGCAGCATGAACACTCCCGGCCAAAGTGTGTAGCGGGTCGGGCGCTTATGGCCGAAGAGATACGCGGTCCCCACCAGCAACGACAACGCCGCGATGAGCTGGTTGGCCGCGCCGAACGCCGGCCAGAGGATCCTCCAGTTATTCCCCAGCGTCAGGAAGTATGCTACGACGAGGCCCAGGGCTGTGGCGACGTACCGATTCTCGAGCAGTGCGATCTTCTGTCCGACCGTTTCCGTCACGATGTAGCGCGAGAGGCGCGCGCAGGTGTCGAGCGTGGTCAGAATGAAGGCGTTCAACATCAACACACCGAAGGAGATCCCGTACACGAGCGGAATGCCGAGGCTTTCCATCGCGCGTCCGATCGCCGTTCCGAACGTGATATTCGTTCCTCGTTCATGCAGCAGCGACGTAAAGACAAATCCCCGCAATTCCTCCGACGGCGCGGCATCCCAATAGAGAACGCTCGAAATGAGAAGAAGGACGATCGTCGCCAGCGCTCCTTCGGTCAGCATTGCGCCGTACGCCACTGCCCTCCCTTCTCCCTCCCGCCGAAGCTGTTTGGCAGACGTTCCGCTGGAGACCACCGAGTGAAACCCGGACACCGCACCGCACGCCACGGTGATGAACAGGATCGGCCAAAGCGGACCTTGCTTGCTCTCCAGCGCAATGAATGCCGGTCCGGTAATGTCCGGATGGAGCACAAGCAACGACACGAACGCGAGCACCAATCCGATGATGAGAATATACATCGACAGGTAGTCGCGGGGTTGAAGGAGGACCCAGACCGGAAGGATCGCCGCGATGAACGAATACGCCAGCATCGCGATGAGCCAGAAGTCGAACGACATCGGGACGGGAAACAGGTCGCCGAGGATGATGAAGCCGATCAACAGCAGCAGTGCGACCACGGTCCCGATCCAGACGTTGAAGCCGCGGCGATAGACGAACAAGCCGAACGACATGGCCAGCACCATCAGGCCGATGGTGGGAATGACGATCTCGGGCTTGTCCGACAGTGTCTGCGCCGTGAGCACGGCGAACACCGCGATGACCAGCACAAGCGCGAGCCAGAGGAAGACCGAGAAGATCCAGCGTGCTGTCGGTGACACATGGGTCCCCGCGAGTTCGGCGATCGAGACCCCCTTGCTCCGCACGGAGATCATCAACGAAACATAATCATGCACTGCTCCGATGAACACCGAACCGAGCAGGACCCACAGCAACGCGGGAAGCCAGCCGAACAGCGAATACGCGAGCATCGGACCGACGATCGGTCCTGCTCCGGCGATTGAGGAAAAGTGATGACCGAACAGGATCGCAGGATGCGTTGGAACGTAGTCGACGTTGTCGCGCTTCGAGTTGGCGGGTGTGATCCGCTCATTGGAGGACCCGATCAGCGTACGGTCGATATGCCGGCCATACCACCGATACATCACGACAAACCAAACTGCCCCGAGGACTCCGATGATGGCCGCGTTCAACATGGGATGGCTCCGTACGTCCTACACATTCTGTGATGCGACGATCTTCACGCCGGCATCGCGCATTTCTGCAAGCGCCCGTTCACCGTCTCCTGCCTTCACCTCCACCGACGCGATGGCATCTTCGACCACGACCGTGCGAAACCCCTGCTTCACCGCATCAAGGGCTGAGGCTTTCACGCAATAGTCCGTGGCGAGCCCCGTGATATACAATTCCGTCACTCCTCGCGCTTTGAGAAAGGATGCCAGATCGGCGTTTGTCGCTTCGAACGCCGAGTAGCCGTCGTCCACATCCTTGGTCCCTTTGCGCATGTAGCTCGTGATCCGTTCACGTTTGAGGGCCGGGTGCAGATCCGCACCGTGCGTATCCCGGACGCAGTGCACGGGCCATTTGCCGAAATGAACGCTCTTGTCCGGATGCCAGTCCTGGGTCGCAACGATGAGATCGAACTTGTCCATCAAAGCGTTGATGACCGGAACGACGCGATCGCCGTTCGCGACCGCCAGCGCACCTCCGGGACAGAAGTCATTCTGCACATCGACGACAAGCAGGGCTCTGCTCATTGATCATCCTCGTTCATGTATCTTCTGCAGGTCTTCGATCAATTGTGAACGCATCGTGCGGAGTTGCCCGCTGATGCCGACCTTATATTGATGCGGGTTCTCGAATCGCCGGTATTCCGCCGGAAGCAACTCCAGCCGTTGGCGGGCGTACGCTGCACTCGCGTCAGGCGTCGGCAGCGGACCGACCAGCCGCCCGTCCTTCATGACGGGAATCAGAATATTCTCATGCCGATAGCGGCTCACCGACCGATGCTGCTCGGGGAAGAAGGGATGGTATAAGCTCTCGACTCGTTGTTCGTCTTCCAGCACGATGCCGTCGGAGTCGAATGTCCCGTTCTCATTCAGGAATCGCAGCACGCGCTTCTTGCCGGGGAGCGTCGTCTTGGTGAAGTTGTCCGAGAACTTGAGGGTCGGCCGTCCACCGCAGACCCCGAGTTTGTACACGCCATCCAGCGCGGGCGAATCCATTGCCGTGACAAGCCGGGTGCCGACGCCAAAGGCATCGATCGGAGCCTCCTGCTGGAGCAGACTGCGAATGAGATACTCGTCCAACTGATTTGAGACAACGATCTTGACGTACGGGAGTCCGGCTTCGTCCAGCATCGCGCGGGCGTGTTTGCTCAAATAGGCAAGATCGCCGCTGTCGAGCCGGATGCCCAGCAGCCGATGGCCGTTCTGCTCCAACTCTTTTGCGACGGTGATGGCATTCGGCACGCCGGACCGAAGCGTGTTGTACGTGTCGACGAGGAGATAGCAGTTGTTCGGATAGATCGTCGCGAAGGCGCGGAAGGCCTGGAGCTCATCGGTGAAGCTCTGAACCCACGAATGCGCCTGCGTCCCTGTCGTCTGCAGTCCATAGTGGAACGCGGCATAGACGTTCGATGTCGCATCGACGCCCCCGATCACTGCGGCCTTGCTCGCATGGATCCCTCCAAGTCCCTGCGCCCGACGAAGTCCGAAATCGACCACGCGCCGGTTCCCGGCGGCGAACCGAATGCGGGACGCCTTTGTTGCGATGAGCGACTCGAAGTTCAGGAGATTCAGCAGAAGGGTTTCGATGATCTGCGCTTCGATGAGGTTGCCTTCCACCCGGACGATGGGAGCGAGCGGGAAGACGAGTTCTCCTTCCCGGACGGAGTGGATCGTTCCGTGGAACCGGAACGCGCGAAGGTACTCCAGGAATTCCTGCTTGAAGCCAAACTGACGCAGGTATTCGATCTCCGGCTCCTCGAATCGCAGCGTCTCGAGGATCTCCAGCAGATCGCTGATGCCGGCGAAGATCACGTAGCCGCCGTTGAACGGGTTCTCCCGATAGAAGAAATCAAAGCTCGCATCTGCTTTTCCATGGCCGGAAAGCAGATATCCCTGAGCCATAGTCAGTTGATAGAAATCAGTGTACAGCGCCGCGTGTGAATGAAAGACTTTCATGGAATGATTCAGAATGCGTTAGGAATATGACGAACGATGACCTCCGCTCCACGTTGTTCGATCGCGACCACATCCAGCCGGCAGGGACGATTCTCGATCCGGTTCACAAGGAGGAAGCCTTCCGCGATCCGGCGGATCTGCCGCTGCTTCGCGGGCGTGATGGAATCCTCCGGAAGCCCGTGCGACCCGCTCCGGCGGAACTTGACCTCGACGAAGACTAAGGTCTCTCCTTCTTCCGCGATCAGGTCGATCTCCCCCCGACCGAAACGGAAGTTCTTCTGGAGAATGCGGAATCCCCGCCCTTCTAGAAAATGGACCGCAATATCCTCTCCTGACGAACCGATTTCCCGTTTGTTCATTCACCCCCCGAGGATGTGTGCAGGAGAAGTACGAAAAGGTACCCAAACAACCAAGGAAAAACAATCCACGGAATTGGTCATTCCGTACGGGAGGAACGATCGGCCGGATGCGGAAACGCGAGAGATTCCTGCACTGCGTGGAGATGAAACGATCTGCGGTGGACCGGACTCATGCCGTACCGGCGAATTGCTTCGATGTGCTCGCGGGTGCCGTAGCCTTTGTTCCTGGAAAAACCGTATTGCGGATACTCCTCATCCAGCCGTTCCATCAGCCGATCGCGTGTTTCCTTCGCCACGATCGAGGCGGCCGCTATGCTGGAGCAGAGGGCATCGCCGTCCACGACGGTGCGGAAGGGGAGCGATTCGTGCTGAAACCGATTGCCGTCGACGAGAACGTATTCGGGCACGATATCCAGGGCGTCGAGAGCCCCCCGCATCGCTTCGAGCGTCGCCTGCAGGATGTTGATGCGGTCGATCGTCGCGTGGTCAACGACGCCGACTCCGACCGCCAATGCCGATGCGTGGATCTGGTCGAACAATTCTGCTCTCCGATGCCTCGGGAGTTTCTTCGAATCATCCACCTGCCCCACCTCCCTGCCCTGTTCGATGATGACCGCTGCGGCCACCACCGGACCCGCAAGCGGACCGCGACCGGCTTCATCCACGCCAGCGATGAAGCGGTAGCCTTGAGCCCAGAGGGAGCGTTCGAGGAAGAAAGAGGGCATGGGGGGAATTGGGATTCCGGATTTCGGATTGCGGATTGTGGATTGGGCTACAGTGATCCAGCAATGATGGCGGCGAGGCCGAGGATCATGCAGAGTTTCAGGCGATGGCTGTGTCGCCGCATGGCCGCTGGAGAGTGATCATTCCGCACGGTGAAAATGGTGTACGCCACGAGGGCGTCGACCGGCGATACCGCGACGATGAACCATCCGGAGTACAGACCGGAAAAATGTGCGATCACCGTTGTCAAGATAAGCGACGCAAGAACCCCAGACGCGATCGCGAGAGCTGGGCGTGCGCCGTGGATGATCGGATAGGTCCGCGCACCGTGCGCCCGATCTCCCTCGATGTCTTCCACATCCTTGATGATCTCACGCGCGAACACGAGCAGAAATGCAAACGCCGCCGGAACCAGGCCCCGCACCACATCTCCGGCCACCGTCGCGCCGTAGATGAATGCCATCCCGACCATGACTGCCACGGTGAGATTTCCCGCAAGCGCCGTTCGTTTCAGCGCCGCGCTGTAGACAAACATCAGTGCGAGTGAACCCAAAACGATCAGCAACGCCGGGAGCGAGAGGAGGAGATTCAGGAGGATCGCGACGATCGTCGTCACGAGCCAGACCATCGCTGCATCGCGTTTGGTCAATGCGCCGCGCGGGATGGGACGCTCGGGTCGGTTCAACCGATCGATATCGACATCGAAGAAGTCGTTGATGGCGTTCGCCCCCGAAGTCGCAAGCGCACCGGTCATTCCCGCGATGATCGCCTCCGTCCAGTCCGTCAACCGCCCGGCTGCAATGGCCGCCATTGTTGGAATAGCAACAAAGGAGATCGCCACGTTCAATGGACGCGTGATCTGAAGGAATCCCCGCAGGCGGTCAGAATTCATTTATGAGCCGTATATGAAGTTTCGCGGTGCTGAATGTGTCCCCCGCTCCCAATGCGAGACTCACGCCGATCAATCCAACCGGAGAGTCCACGCGGATGCCGACGCCATATCCGAACTTCGTGTCAGCCTGTTCTGATAGGCCAAGTATCCTGCCGCCGGGAACTGCGAGTGAGGCACCGTCAAGAAAAGCGTACAAAAAGGAACGCTGACCTGCAAGCAGGCGGTATTCAAAACTCCCCCAAATGAACCGTGTGGCGAAGAACTGCCCTTCGCGATATCCACGGAGCGTCGAGGCACCGCCGACACGATCCAGGTCAGAAACATCGAGCGTGGGCGTTCGTTTTTCCCCCCAATGAATCGCCGCGGCGAGAACGTGCCGCTGCGCCACGGCGTAATACCCCGCGACATCCATCGTGGCGGTTTGCGTCGTGAACCGGTCCGAAGCTCCCGCGACGGACGTCGTGCCCTTCGTCCCCATCCGGTAGGAGGTCTCGTAGAGAAAGCCGGAAGTCGGAGTCACAAGGTCATCCCGGCTGTCGAAACGCAAACGCCCGCCGAAGTTGACGACCGTGCTTCGCGGAACGGTCCGAGTGCCGAACCCATCGCTGGGGACGACCGCCATGCGCTCGACCGCCACCCCTACACTCCATCGATCGTCAAGGGAGATCTCCAACTCCAACCCCACCTGCTGCCGCACGAACGCAGAATCCTGCTGGCGTTGGTGCAACGATGCGGCCGCAAAAAGCGGAATCCCGAACAACCACGGTTCCCGATAGCGGAGGGAAACCTCCTGTGTCGATTGCGATTCCCGGTACCATCGCACTTCGAATTGCCGGGCCGTCCCGAACAGGTTTCGCAATTGGACGTGAAGCATCCCGGTGAGATATCCTGTCCCATCCGCTGCGGACGACGGAACATAGCCGAGCATTCCGTCGAAGCGGTTCGGCGATCCCTCGCGCACACGGATGAGCAAGCCGGCGCGGCGATTCCGATCGAAGAACAACTCCGGTTCGGCCACTTCGGCAAAAAGCCCGAGGCGAACGAGCCGCCGCCGGAGTCTCTCGGCGAGTTGCGGTGTGTAGCGCGCCTCTCCTGAGAGCCGGGCTTCCCGCACGATCACACCCGTCCGCGTTTCCGTGTTTCCCTCGACGGCGATCTCCGAGAGCGTCGCATCAGGACCCGCATCAAGGTGCAGAACCACATCGACGGAGTCATGTGCGCCGTGCGATGTGAACGTCAATCGCTCCACCGCGACCGTCGCCATCGGATATCCCAACGATTCGAGTCGTTCCAGCATCCGACCGATCTCCCCCTCTAGCAGGTCATCGGAGAACGGCTCTCCGGTCAGGTCGTTGATGGATCCCGCGACCGATCGCATTGCCGATGGATCTCCGGTCAGTGTCACCGACCGAATGGCATTCGCCCGCCCTTCCGAGATGTGCACCATCACGGTCTTCTGCTCTCGATCAGCATGAATCCGCACGGAATCCACCGTCGCCCGGAGATACCCCGCCCGGCGGTACCAATCCACGATCCGCTGAACATATTGAGCGATCGACGCGCTGTCAACAGTCGTCAGCGTTCTCCCGAGACTCTCAAGCTCCGCAACATGCGATGCGCCCGCACCGCTCATATGCACCGAAACAGGTCCTTGTTGCTCCTGCGCCTCACAGCGCGGTAGGTTGTTCAGCGCCAGCAGGATGAAAACGAGAAAGCCAGCCCGACACCCGGTCAGACTGGCTTGTCCCGTCGTGCGTTTTTCGCAAACCGTCAACGGATACGCCCCCACAGATCGGTCGTCGGATACCGCAAGCGATAGTCACCGAAGCCCGACTCGTCGACAAAGATGAACTGACGATTCTGCTCGTAATAATACCAGACCTCGTAAGGACGCTTGTCCGTCTCGAACGGATGACGCTCGACGTTTTCCGGCGGTCCGAACCGGATGAACACCATCCCCATGTCGGTGCGCCATCCTTCCATGTAGTGTGCGAAGTGCTCGTTGGCGTAGGCGACACGGCCGTAGTACTCCTGCATCAGCTCGTTCTGCGGTGTGCGCGGATCGGGATCCCGCTTTTTCCAGAATGCCAGCAGGCGTTCCTTCTGCTCTTCCTCCGTTTCCCCTGCCTCCATGTACTCGATCTCCGATTCCTGCGCGATGTACCGAAGCTGTGCGATCGCCTTCGCGACATCCTGAATGCTCGGGGGAAGTTCGGGCCAGCCAACGGAAAATGCGCGCGCGATCTCCAGCCTGGTCGAGGAGGAATCCGGCACTCCGATCGGGACGATGCGCACGATCAAACGATACTGTCCAGCCTGCGGCGGCAGGGAATCCACATTCCAGATCACGACGGTGGTTCCGTCATCCACCCGTTCATTCCGGGTGCTTGTCAACACCGCCTCTCCCTGCGCATTCACGATGAAGTACGTGAGCGCGACCGTATCGAGCGAACGTCGCTTGTACAACTCGAAGAACAGATAGAAGCGGTCCATGCCCATGCCGAAGACGTTGTTCACATTGGGAACAACGCTCGTGCGATCATCTGTTCGCGAGACCCGACTGGCGAACAGGAGATCGCTCGCCGCCAGCGAGTCCTTCTGCAGATCCCGGATGACCACTTCACGCCGGAGAGTCATGGATCGTCGGGATTCACCGTCGACGATCTGCAGGACGTATTCATACGTCCCCGGCGGGACCAACCCGGTGAGGGAACGGAGATGCGAAAACCGGTTCGAGACCGTCTGCGCGTATTCCGTCACACGAAGCTCCACGCTTTGCGCGCGCTGCCATGCGACCGCTCCATCAGCTGCTTTCAACTGCGCAGAGAGCTCGAACCGTGAGACATACGAGTCCTCCTTCGAGAGGAATGTCAACTCGCTGTAGGGGATCTGCACGTATTGGTCGACCCGCGTCACACCAAGGCTGTCCGATGCGAACGCGATCAGTTGGACGAAGACAGACCCAGGAGCCTTCTGACGAGACTGCTGTTCGACCTGTGCGACCGACGCGGTCAGGAGGACGAGCGTCAGTCCGAAGATCCAGGCGATCGATCGGTTCGGCGTTTTCATGTCATGCACCTCCCACCGGGGAAACCAGCGTGCCATAGAGATCATACTCTGCTGCATCGGTGATCCTCGCCTTCACAAATGTGCCCGGCACCAAATGACCGGCATCGTTGATGAACGCTTCCTGATCGATCTCAGGGGCATCCCACTCGGTCCGCCCCACGGCGACCGTTCCTTCCGTGCGATCGACGAGCACCCGCATGCTGCGTCCGATAAGCGAGGCGTTCATGTCGGAAGAGACGCGCTGCTGGATCTCCATGATGCGCGCCAGGCGCTCTTCTTTGACCTCGTGCGGAATAGGATCGCCAAGGGGAAACGCGCTCGTGCCTTCTTCGTGGGAATACGGGAAGACGCCCAATCGGTGGAACCGCGCTTCCTCAACGAAATCGCACAGTTGGAGAAAGTCCTCCCGCGTCTCGTCCGGATACCCGACAATGAGCGTCGTCCGCAATGCAACGTCCGGCACGAAGCTGCGGATGCGCCGGAGCAGGTCCAGCGTTGCCCGCCGCGTGATGCCTCGCCGCATGGACCGAAGTACGGCATCCGAGATGTGCTGGATGGGCATATCCAGATACTTGCAGATCTTCTTCGACGACGCCATCGCCTCCAGGACATCGAGCGGGAATTGCGCAGGATAGGCGTACATCAGCCTGATCCATTCAATGCCGTCCACGGCATCGAGCTTCTTCAACAGCGTGGCGAGTGTGCGAGCGTCGTTCCGGTCCTGGCCGTACGCCGTCGTATCCTGTCCGATGACGATCAGCTCCCGGACTCCCTTCGCGGCTAGCAGTTCCGCTTCGCGCAGGATGTCTGCCTCCGGTTTCGACCGATGCGCACCCCGCATGAGAGGGATCGCACAGAACGAGCAGGGATGGTCGCACCCTTCGGAGATCTTCAGATAAGCATAATGTGACGGCGTCGTCAGCCACCGCTCGCCGAGCAATTCCTTCCGATAGTCGACACCGAGGTCGGCGAGCACGCGCGGAAGTTCGTTGGAGCCGAAATAGGAATCGACCTCGGGAATTTCCGCACGCAGCTCATCGCGGAATCGTTCGCTCAGGCATCCCATGACGACGACGCGGTCGATCTCTCCCCGCTTCTTCTTTTCCACCGCCTCGATGATCGCGTCGATCGACTCCTGGCGGGCAGCCTCGATGAACCCGCAGGTATTGATCACCACGGTCGACGCATCGTCAACCTCCTCGACCACCGCCGCCCGCGAACCCTTCAGCTGCGCCAACAGCGTCTCGCTGTCGACGACGTTCTTCGAACAGCCGAGCGTAATGACGCTGATCTTGTTCCCAGTCCCTTTCACGCGCGTTCCTCGATCAACACGACGGTCGTTGTCACGACAAGACGATGAAATCAATATAGAGATAGATGACGGGTGCGAGAAAGACCAGGCTGTCGAACCGGTCATAGACGCCCCCGTGTCCGGGGATGATGGCGGAGGAATCCTTCACGCCGGCATCCCGCTTCAACCGGGATTCCACCAGGTCGCCCAGCTGTCCCAGCGTGCCGACAAGCATTCCGAGGACGGCCGCGTGCGTCCAGCTCAAATACTCGAGTGTGAGGTGCTTCATGACCAACATCGTCGCGACCGCGAACACGAATCCGAAGACCGCTCCTTCCCACGACTTCTTCGGACTCACCCGTTCAAAGAGGCGGTGCCGTCCGAACGTCAGCCCGCCAAAGTAGGCGGCGGTGTCGCACATCCAGATCGAGACGAACACGGACATGATGGTCCAACCGCCCCAACGATTCACAAGTTCCGTCTGCTCCGCGGTGAGCGTGCCGGTCCCCAGGAAGGTGATGGACGGGAAACCGAACGGGAACAATTCCCGGGTGGCGATGAGCGTCCCGAAGAACAGCGACACGACCGCGACGCCGGCAACCGTTGCCGCCAGGTTCGCAAGGGCCGATCCGCGCGTGCGAAACAATTCGATGGACAGCACCACGAGCAGGAAGAGGAGCAGGATCACCAGCGCGTACTGCTGCTGGGAGAACATCGACAACCGCACGCCGACCGATTCGAGCGTCCGGAACACGTGGCCATGCGTCCGGTCGTAGATGAAGGCCCCGTTCAGCAGGAACCCGAATGCGATGCCGACCGTCTTGAGCGGCGCGGCTCCTTTGATCTCCATCAGACGGTAGAATTCATACAACGCGAGCGCGGAGATCAGCGCAACGAATGCGAAGAACGCGTATCCGCCCGTGAGCGTCGTCCAGACGATGACGGGGATGGCGACCAGAGCGACCAGCGCGCGCTGCGGAAGTGAACTGAAGGGGGATGATGACATTCCTGCTTCCACCTCTAATGATGGTTCCGTGCATTGGTCACGCCGATCCGGTCGAGCTCGAGTCCTCTCAGGATGTTCGTCGCATCGGCGTGTCGTTCTCGTCGCACAAAGACAAGGACGGGTGATCCAACGGTCAGATGAGGGTCATCGCAGAATTGCGCGTGATCGTACGTTCGAAGGTCGAACCCGTTCTGCGCCAGATTGCGGACGACGGCATCTGCGGCAAACGGGTCGATCGTCTGAAACACTTCCATCCATTCGCGAAGCGCCTCTGCGTCCTCGGCACACAGCCACCGTTCATCCGTCGAAACATTGCATGCGGTGCAGAGCGGTTTGCCGCAAACGACACAGCGCCCGCCCGCAAAACAGTCCGGGTGGATGGCGCACGAGATCTCCGCCTCATGCAGCATCCGGCCGCATTGGACGCACGTCTCTTGTTCCGCGTCCCGGGTCTTCGCCCCGCATGAACATCGGACGGCTCGCTTCATGCGTTTTCGCGCCAGTATTCGGCGCGCCAGTTCTCGGTGGTTCGCAGATAGGCCATTCCCGCCGTGACGAAGATGACACCATACAAGAAAAAGTTGAGGATCCCGATGTGGGGCGGTGGCGGTGGCAACGCGACCGCCGTCTCCGGCTCCAGGCCGAGATGTACCGCAAGGACGGCGATCATGTTGTTCAGGAAGTGAGCCGCCATCGGGAGCACGAGCGTCCGCGAGCGGAGTCTGAGGCCGCCGAAGAAGACGCCGAGCACGATCAGCGGTACCGCTTGAAACGGATTCAGATGATAGAGCCCGAAGATGATCCCCGAAAGAATGGCGGTCACCACGGGACTCAAGACACGCTCGAACACCCGTTGCACCAAACCGCGGAAGAGGAGTTCTTCGACCACTCCCGGCACGAGAGCCACGACGACCGAGACGAAGATGAGTTCCGGGATCGAATCGCTGTCGACAAAGATCCGAAGCATCGACTCCAGCATGCTGCGCAGCGGATCGAGGATCTGTTGAAGATACTCAGGGATCGGAACCATATCCTGGAGAACGAGATACAGTTCGAGCAATCGCTGGAGTGCGAACATCGCCACGAGCGCCGAGGTCATCTCCCAGAACGAGGGGAGACGCATCGGGAACATGTATCGGAGGTCTTTGCTGAACAACCGTGCGAACACCAGGGTGGGCAGAAATACGAACGCCAATTGCCCCACCATCGTCATGAGCCGATGGGTTCCGACGGTCTCACCTGTCACCCCCGCGCTCCCCGCGACAACGAACGCCGCAAGTCCGCCGCCGATCTGGTACAACACAAAGATCGCGGCAAGCACCCCGAACCCGTACAGCATCGGATGGACTCCCAGCCGTTCCACGAGGGATGGAGGAGGTCCGGATGAATGGTGAGGTTCGTTCGGGGGGAGTTGCGTTTGGTCGTTGGTCATCGATTCGGGAGGCCGAGGTTCACCATCGCGGCCAGAAGCGGGAACATGATCTCGTGATGCCCGGTGATGGAATAGCCCCGGCCGTATTTCTGCGTGGGGCGCTCAACGACATTCATCTGCGGACGGTATTGCCGGATCATGTCGAAATTGGCGGTTGAGAATCCTTTCGCCTTGAAGCCAAGATTGCGCGCCACGGTGAGTGCTTTCAGGAACACCTCAGGCATGATGACGGCCGATCCGACGTTCAGGACAACGCCGCCATCGATGAGTTGCTTCACGGATTGAATGAAAACCTTGAAATCGCGGAAACTCATCTCGCCGGTCGCGGCGCCGTTCATCGTCGGTTGCTGATGGATGATATCCGTACCGATCGCCGCATGAACTGTGGCGGGGATCCCAAGCGCGTAGCAGGTCGCAAGGATACTCGTCTTCCGGTTCGGGCCTTTACGGTCGATGATGGCCTTTCCCGGCACCTCGCCGTAGCCGGCATCCGATTCCGCCATTCCGTCCGTCAGAACGCCGTTGATGAACTCACCGGTCTCGCGCGCCATCCCGAACGTCCCGTCCATGAGATTGACGGCGACATCCTCCGACGTGTGGCCCCACATCGCCGATTCGACATCGTGGATGGCCGATGCGCTGTTCATCGCGACATGCGTGATCACGCCTCGCCGCAGCAAGTCCACGATGAGCGGCGTCATACCGACCTTGATGACGTGGGCACCCATCATCAGAATGACGGGCTTCTTCGCCTTCTTCGCCTTGAGGATGTCTCGCACAAGATCCCGCAATTCGTTGCCGACGAGGATGCGCGGGAGCGAATCAACGAATGCGCGGAATGATGCGCTGCGAGCGTTGAGGGGCTTTGCAAAGTCGGACGGAGTCACCTTGCTTTTCCGTCCCTTGATCGAGATCGTCTTGACGCCGCGAAGCGGCTGCTGTCGATAGCGTGCCATCGTCACTCCACCTTTGCCCTGATCGGACCATTGATGCCGGAGTACTCTCGCAATTCAGCGTCGATCGATCCCACCACGACCTTCGTGCTCACCTTCACCGGGATCTTGCGCTCGTCATCCGTGAGCCAGATGATGATGCGGCCCTCGCTCTTGAACAATCCCCCCTCCTTCATCAGCGGTTCCACCAGAACGCAGTTGAAGGTTCCAGCATCGACCTCGATCTGCTGCCGTCCGAGGAATTTCACGGAGAGCGTGTACGACGTGTCTTTGTAGAAATTGTGGAGGATCGTCCTATCACCGGGACGGGACTTGGAGAAATCGAGCGTGCGGACGTAGAAGAACGCGGACACGGCGTCATGCACATACGGGGGGATGGGATACTCCCCCTTGTCGGTCGTGGCCACGTTGTTCCGCTGGTCGAACTCCGCTCCAAAGTCGAACCGGTATTTCCCTTCACGGATGCGCTGCGTGAAGCGCCAAGGATAGATCCCTTCCACATCCACCAATGTCTCGTACAGATCATCCACGGTGTAGATCCAGGAGAAGGTCGGCGTCGATTCAACCGTGAAGCGAATTTGATAGCAATCGCGGCCGTTCACTTGCTGAATGGCGGGAATGGAGAAGACCGCCTCGCCGGCAACGATGAAGCTGTATCCGACATCGAACACCAGCCGCTCCCCCACCGCGAACGCTTCCTGCTCGATCTTCCGCAGTTCGATGAATGTCGAATCCGCAGGGAGGTCCTGCGCCTGAACCGCAAAGGGTGCTGCCACGAGGAGCGCGGGTAAGAATTTCTTGAGATGCATTCGTTCACTCAGTTGTGATATGAGAGAGGCGCTCTCCCACCGTTTCTGCTGCCAACGCATCGACCGCCTGGACCACCGACTCGACCGCAATATCATCCATCGTCGCGTGGTGCGAAACGAACAGCCGCTTTCGTTCTGCCAGCGGACCCCAACGAGCCGGTCCCATCGCCGCTTCCGCCGGGTAAAACCCGATGACCGGCGCTCCGACCGCGGCAGCCAGATGCAGCGGCCCGGTCGAGTTCGCGATGAAGACGCACGCACATTCTGCGAAGGCTGCGTACTCCATCAAGGAGAACCGTCCGATCGCGGCCAGAATCCCGCTTCCCGCCGCTGGAGCGATGCGTTCGACAAGACCTTTCTCCGCTTCGGTCCCGGAAACCACGACGCGCATCCCGCGACGCACCAGCGACTGCGCAAGCTCGGAGAAATGTTCCGCCGGCCAATCGCGCGCCGAACCGCCGCTTCCTGGATGAACGACGGCAAGCCGCTCATACGGTTCGATCCCATATTCGATCAA
>Ga0105103_10000138_pt1 | contig 38388 bp, 52 predicted proteins | sample PPLLaktember2015_2_FD_79107 | JGI IMG/M metagenome (GOLD analysis project Ga0105103, IMG submission 79107) | Freshwater sediment microbial communities from Prairie Pothole Lake near Jamestown, North Dakota, USA - PPLs Lake P7 Core (6) Depth... | ecosystem: Environmental > Aquatic > Freshwater >...
ATTTTTTTTTTTTAGTTAACTACAAAAAGATTTTTTCACTTGCAAAGTAAATCTTTGCTCTATTCCCGCGAAATTAGCATCAAATACTTTTGAAACGTGGCCTTTTTCGCTCAGAAACTTACCAAATTCTGCATGTTCTAAGTGTGAGAAATCGGTCATTAGTTCGCTTTCAAATCGGCTGTAATTTAGCAATTTTTCTTCAATGTATCCGACAAGTTGGCGCATACGGTCAAGTACACCAGTATAACTGCCGTTGGTTGTCCATCGCGGGTCCATGTTGTCAAGATAAAACATTGCAATATCGGCTTTTCGTCCGATACTACTATTCAGATCGCGGTTCACTTTGTCGTTGATAATTTCATAAAGATAAATCAGCGGGGCGGTGTCGCCCAACGTTCCGAGTTCGCCGTTTATCTTTACTGGCGTTCCGTGGATAAATGTCGGCATTTGTATCACAACCATTGCAGGCGTGATTTTTTCCTTAACCGTAAATTTATACCCATTTACCGCGATTACCTTATGGTCGTTGCCGTCAATTTTTACGGACATTGACGGGCGTAGATGGATAGTGTCATATACTTCTATCTCTGTGCCGGCAGGCACGTCGGCGTAATTCAAAACGTTCTGTTCCAAATCGCACGAAGCAATAAATTCTTTGATTATTTCGCTGATCGACTGCATCGCTTCTTTATTTTATCGTATAACGCCCAAACGCCTATAATCACACCGAGTAACAGCGAAATGAATTGTAGGTAAATGTTTGCTGTTTCCATGAGTGATGATATATATCCGCCAAAGCTCCCGATTAGTCCAAATGTTTGTAAATGTTTCATTATTCTGATGTTACGTGTCCGTGTACTACTATTCTGAATCTTGTTAGTCCGGTAAGATTGTCGCGTACTATACACTTTAGAGATTCCCCCGCGTTTCCGTCCAATCTTATTACAACTCCACGATTGTCCAATCCAGAGAAATGCACAGATGAGTTAAGGCCAAACGATCCCGATCCTGATCTTGTTGTGTAATCAAGCGAATCACCCTGTATTCGCAAGTCTGAATTGTCCTTAATATTGAAAAGGTTCTGCGAACTCGCACCGTCTTCTTTTCGAAAATAACAGCCTTTTGTTAGCGCGTTAATACTGCCAAACTTAGAATCATCTCCAGCAGTAGACAATAGCATTATCACATTTAGCCGTGTTATGTGCCACTGAGTGCCAGCTTTGGGCTTTATCATAAATGCAACAGGCGTAACAGAGCCGTTTTTTTGCATATCAACGTCTAACACACTGCATCCGCTTACGGTAGTATAGGCATAATCGAGCGGTATTGATAGCCCCAAAGTGTAACTATCTACTCCGGTAGATGTTACAGTAAGTATCTCAGCTTGGTATATTTTGCGGTTTTCCTGTAAGCATAGATAGTTGCCAACCACAGGAACATATCCCACGCTTAATACTTTGACCGTCTCAGCATCCTTAATCGTGTTTTCTGTTACCGTTATTACTGCCTTAATATTACCCAAGTGAAGATTTAGCGCGTCGGTTGCTTGATCTTGCACATACACATCCTGTGAGGCATTACCGCCGATCAAACCAGCAATATGCGCCTGTAGCGTGTCGGCCGTCCATGGCCCTGCCGGAACAGTTACCGCTGTTACATCAATCGGGTAACTGTTAGTAGTCGGGTTACGGTTGCTTATGCACTCTGACAGATAAATGATGTTTTCATTCGTCTTCGATGCGTAACAGCTGGCATTTTGCCCGCTTACTATCCCAACTATTGACCCGTCTGATTCTAAAAGAGCAATGTTCCCGCTTATTTCCTCTATTCTTGTAATTATACCCATGATGTCTTATGTAAGCATTGTCCGTTGTATTCGGGATAAATGTCGGCATTTTCTCGGATAAACCACTGGATTGAATGGGCGTTGTTTACCGACTCATTGTACCGCAAGTAAAGCCCCGAGCCTATCCCGCTGGTTTGTACCGAGTTTTCATTTGTCGCCGTGGTGTTTCCAGTTTCGCGATTTTGGAATGGTTGGTATCGGACATACTCGAAATAGATCATAAGCATTAGCATCTGCTTTATGCCATCGCTTACAACTAGCTCCTTTTCGTGATCTATTTCAAACGGCGCGAATATGTCGGCAAATCGTTGCTCTGAAAATCCTGTTAATGGATCGTAGTCAGCAGTCATAAGCTTTGATAGCTCCGCACCAAGTACTGCCGACATCATTGTGCGCTCTGTAGCATCAATCACGCCTTGCAAATATTGCTCGGACAAATTATTAAAAGCGACCCGTAGCGGGCCGCTCTTAAAATCATCAGTATTTACAAATGTCGCCATTATTCAGATTTTGACGGTCTCCCGCGTTTTGGTTTTTCTGGCTCAGTTTCTGGCTCAGTTTCTGGCTCAGTTTCTGGTTGCGGAAAAATATTGCTTGCCATTTCTGCAAGACATGCATCGTAACCAAGATTGTAGCCTTCCGCGTGTCCGACTGAATGACCTTTTTCGTATCCTTCTTTTTGGCCTTTCACATATCCATCTTCACTTCCCTGTTGGACACCAAGCTCGAAAAATTCTGATTTTATCGCTTCAATGTCAGAAATCGCAGGATCGGCAACCGCGTCCGAGTTTTTTTTTTCTTGCTCTTCTTTTTCCTTTTCTAGGATATTATCTTCGATTCGCTGTTTCATGATTCGCGATCTTGCGTTTAGAATTTCATTTGCTTTTTCGCGGTATGTGATAAGCTGTTCGTTTGTTGCTTCAACTGCAAATCCTTCATTTATCAGTTTTATCGCTACATTTTGTGTAAAATCCTTTACTAATCCTGCCGATAGACCGCTTACATGGTCTTTAACTATCTCTACTATCATACTTTTAAGGTATAAAAAAGCCCCGCGTTTTGCGAGGCTTTAAAATTAAGAAAATTATTTGATTATGCTTTGGTGATTGCGGCAATCGCAACATCAATATCCGTGCATTTCATAAATGCATTAGCGTAATTTGATGGTACGATAAAATTCAATCGCTCTTTGGCCATGATTTTTGCTAAGCCAGACTGCCAATCTGTGCCGTCCATTGTCGAAATTTCAATTTCTAGCGTACGGCGGTCTAATATTTCTCCCTTTGTTGAATCAAAAACAACACATGTGCCAGATGGGCAGATACTAGTCATTACTACTAACATGCCTTTAATAAACACATTCCCGCCAGTGCTTACAATGTCCTTTGATAGATAATTGTCGTTTTTGTCCTTCAGGCTCTCTACGAGTCTAAACCAATCGTGACGGTTTACAATTACCGTGTCTGGCATAAATGCTCCCTCTGACAAAACATCTATTTGCATATCCATCGCACCGATCAAGTCGATAAAATTAGCCGCCTGAATTGATGCCTCAACCGGAGCAGAAACGTTTGCTGCGGAGAACTCAGATGCTATCCCAAGGATTGAATCTGTTTTGATTACGGATGCAGAAACACCAAGCAACTGCTTGTCGATTTCCAAAGCCATAGAGTCGGTAATCAATTTCTCAATTCTCGACTGCATGAATGGGTAATCGGCGATGAAATCACGGCAAAACGTAATGATGTCTTTTATCACGACCGTTTGCTTTGATTGCACTGTCAAAGTCTCCTTTGTATTGCTTGTTACGGCAGAACATAGAGCCACGCCTTTAGCATCACGAACAACAGTTGTTTGCTCAGTGTACTTGTAGTACTCGGTAGAAAGCGGGATTGTTGAAAACAACTGTCTGATTCTAGTGCGGCGCACTGGTTTGTCAATAACGCCCGGGCGCATTTGTGCGAAATCTGAACCGTCGGTTATGTCGCCATACGTCTGCGATGCTTTTGCGACAGTGAAAATTGATTGCCCTTGCTTCGTTCCGAGGTCATTGATGTCTGATGCTTTTTCATCAAATGCCGCTTTCAATCTCTTTTCAAAAGTCTCTATAGTGATAGCACCCGTATTTTTGAGCTTTGCCAATTCAACACCTTGCGCCTTCATCGCGATAAGCATTGCAGGGATATTCTTATTCATCTCATCCAATTGTTCTTTGAGCTGTTTAATTATATCCTTATTGGCAGTGGCATCAACTTGTAATTTAGTTAGTTCCGCTTTTATTGCCGCCTCTTTTTCGTTATTGTGCTTTAATAGAGCGGCTTCATATTGGCTTTTTTGTTCGTCGTCCAAAGCCTCATATTCCTCTCCTGTGAGAGATTTGAAAGTTTTTTCCGCTCCTGTCATTACGAACCACGGGGCAATCACGGCGAGTGCAACCCCGTGCGATCCTGTTATAAACTCACCGACAAACGGTAATTGTTCTGGAAATGTCGTTGCGAATGTCACCGCCACGATTGCGAGCAAGAAACCCGCGAGTAAAAGAATTTTTTTCATTGTTTCTGTTTTTTTGATTAATGTGAATGCAAAAGTATGAAATTTTTTCGAGTGGCAAATTTTGCCGGCTCATCCGAGTGAAAAGCTTTCGGCTCGGTGACTGATTGTGTTGGTGTAATATGGTTTGACCCACGGGGAACGGCCGACCCCTCAATAACTTTGGCTTCAAGCACAGGGAAAAAGTATTTATTACGAATGTCTGACTTATTCGCTACTAAATCTACGTATTTCTTCCAATTTTCATATTCTTCTTTGTATTCCTTGTTATCAATAGCAGTAAGCACCTTAACGTACTGCATACCGACAGAGTGCTGATTAACTCGCCCCTTTGCGTATAACCCATGCATATATGCATTTACCGATACATCAACGTTTGAATCAAACATCAAAGCCTGAGTTTTCCCGGTATATCCGCTATTCAAAGCCTCAAATGTAGTGTTCTTAACGTATGCCTTCAAGTCTTCACCTTCCGAAATAACGTCAGCAAATCGCGAGCCGTGCTCTTGCAGGTGTTGTATAAATCGATTTTCTTTCAACGATTTTGTCCAAATACCGTCTATGTGTACGTCTCCGTGCGAGTCGTAAATATTTGTTGTGTTGATTACTGCCTTTACTTGGATAATATCCGGCGGCGAATCCATAGCTGCAGCCTTTTGAACCGATACGGTTTCATATCCTGCGAATTTGTCGGCATGTTTAATTGATGCGCGTTTGAGTGCAATCACCTTATCACCATGTTTGGCTAAATATGCGTGTATGGCCTTTGCCGAGGAAAATGCCGAGTCGTCAAATTTCATTTGTTCACCGTGTTACCAAGTTTCTTTTTGCGGATAGCTTCGATCTCTTTAATGTCTGGTTTCATTTTAATCCAATTAATGCGCGTGATTCTTGCGTTGTTAATTTTTCCATGATTTTAGTCGCAATTAGCGGAGAGAATGTTTTTAATGCCTCAGATTGCATGTTTTTTTCTCCGACATCAGTTATTTCAGTAGCCTTTTGCTCGGAGTACCCAAATTCGATTAATACGGCTTTTTTTGAATCTGTTGATATTTGCATTTTCATAATCATATCAAGTGTTTGCGCCTTTACATAGTCGGTATCCGCGCTTGCTTTGTCTGCTATTTTTATTTCTTCTATATTTTTTTCATCAAGTTCCATTCTAAACAGCGACCCTGTGCCGGCCAACCAAAATGAGTTGAACTCTTTTATTACGTAGTCGTTGCATAATGGGATAAACACTTGCAGAAATGCTGCCTTGATTGCCTCGGCCATGTTTGAGTAGGTGCTGGCCGTAGGGTCTCCGAATATCTTAGAGTCAAGCCCGTACACGCCAGCGATCAATCTAAGCTTTGCCATCAATGACGGGTCTAGATTTAACTCAGACGGCGATCGCGTTATGTCAATTGCCTTTAGCTTAGCAGTAGTTATTCTTACAGACCCTGAATTTTCAACACCTGTATTTGTCGTGTCAAAATCATCTTGCGCCTCCTTTTTTTGATTTGGAGTCATTGGCAAATCGCTCTCATTTGTTAGCATCTTGACACCTCCACCCTTGATATACGTAAACGCCTCTGTTTCGAGATTGGCAGTACTTGAGGTGATTGCCTCGCCCAAAACCGAAAGTTTTGATTTGTGTTCCCACGCACCGGCAACCGACGGCATCCGCAATTCGAGTACATTATCTAGTTCGTCACCAGATATTACATACTTCACACCTTCAATGTATGTATCATACAGAACTACTTCTTTCCTGCTATTAACCTGCTTTGTGGTGCAAACAGTCGGCATTACATGAAACTCTGAAAATCCACCGAATCCGACCGACTTAACCCCATAAACATGGGTAATTCCGTGAATAAGAAGATCGGTAATCAGCTGATAAATGAAATCTTTGCGAGTCTGTAGCTTGTTTGGGTTTTCCCAAAGAATTTGCTCCGGCGTGTTTTCAACCTCTTCCCCTTTTTGGTTGATGAAACATTGATCTAATGAGCTGACAACAGATGCCTGTTTGTCAATGACCATAAAAACAAGCGGGTTTGTGTCGTATGCTGAGTAATATTTCTGGTCGGTTTTGAACACGTAAGTACCCTTACCTATGCGAACATTTCCCCACCACCAAGCCGACTGAGTGCCACCGCCGAACACATTTTGCAGATTGAATATATTGCTGAAAGTTTTCTTTATTCCCATGAGCCAAATATAATTATTTTTTCTGTCAATAAACACTGCAAAGTTATTTGATACATTGGTCGCACGTGTTGTATATATAATATTTAACAAGCATCACACATAAAACGGCATGTATTGATATAAAGGTAGTTATGTAATTTCAGCCAGATAATGAATAATATTATACCGTGTGTGCCTACCTAAAAAAGCTTTGTTATTGTATGTTATTGATTATTAACACGTTATATTTAAATTATTCCTTGTGTTTCGAGATATTTTACCGCGTATCGAATACCGTCTATGTGGTGATTGAATTTATCTATCGGTTCATCAAAGAACTCTCCAGTAATAGGATTTGACCGCCACTTATAATTGCGCCGTTCGTTCGATATGTTTGGCGAATTAACGATATTGACCTTATATTTTTTGAGTCGCGAAATTCCGACCTTCACCGTGTCTTTACCAAGCCAATACACTTGCCAGTTTTTTAACCGCAACTCACACGCGCTCTTTTGTTCCGCTGCATCGCAGATAATTATTTCGTCGTGGCCGACTCCGCATTCGGTTAGCCGTCCATCAATAGAGTAGATGCTTTTCTTGCCGTCCTTTTCATCTATTGATACATCTGAGCTGATAATATTCGTTAGGCCAGTTTCGTAAACGTCCTCCTTTATCCAAAGCTCGCCTTTGTAAAACCAAACCCCGCCTATCGCCGTAGGGTCATTTGAGAATCCGAAATCAAGCCATCGGCAAAGAGGTTTCGTGTGCGCTATGTACGTCGGCAATTCATTCACGTCTTTCCAGTATGGGAAAATTGCACCTTTTGGCACGGCTCGCATACCTAGGTTATATACTTCGTAGTGCCACTGATCGGCAGTTCCGTTTTCTATGTTTTCCGGTGTCGGCTCATAACCCATTATTACTTTGCGCTGACCGGCTGGCAAATATGCGTTATCGCGCCATGTCGAATGCAGATAGAAAATACACTCGGTTATCTCTCGCCCTAGTTGCTCATCAAATACTTTCGTGATTTTCTTTTTCCCGCGTCCGTGCGGTTGCATGTTGGCCAGTGTCTTTTTGAAAATCCAATGATCGTCTGTCGATGGGTTAAAATCCAAAAACCAAAGCTCATTTGTCCGCATGTTGACCTGATTAAATGAAGGCTCTGCTAACTCAATAGCCTCGTTAAACCAAAATACATCTTGGCGCGGCCCGTGAAACTTTTGCGGATCGTCAGCGCCGATGAACCGAAATACATTGCCGTTGTTTTCGGCTTCGTATTTCGATTTATTGAACTTGAAATTTAGGTGATATGAAAGTGTTAGGTTTTGGAAGTCTGTCCAGATACTCGGTATTGTCCAAGTCATTTTCGACCGCCCGCATGTGATCTTCTTGCTTCTGTTGCTCTGCGAGTACAATTGCAGGAATTGGATAATAGAGGTTGTTTTGGACGAACCAGAAGACCCCTCCAAAACAAACCCGATCTTGTCGAACTTCCCGTGGCATTCCCGGTAGTTAGTGTAGATGAACTCGAATACCTCAGTGGCTTGTAGCTTCACTTGATTTCTTTATCTCTATTTCGTCAATTGTTGCAACGTCTTTTATCTCAATATTTTTTTCTGCAAGTCCGAGTTTGCGGGCAATAATGGCATGATTCAGCAAGTTTGCTGCCGCACCCTCAAACTGCATGTTTTCGATTTGTTGGCGTATGCGCGTTGGGACTCCTAAGAAATCGCTCCTGTTTTCGTAATTCAAAAACGTTTGATGCACAATATCTGCGAAGTTGCAGAACCCTTCGATGGTGAACGGTCGCATCTTTGGTGCTGTCACCTGTTTTATTTCCTCAGTGTCTCTGGCTACTTTTACCTTGTGATTCTCACTACCAAGTAACGGATTTTCAATCACCCAATCTACGTACTCATTCCACTTGTTGAGTAGTTCTTCAGGGGTGTAGTCTGTTGGCCTTCCGTGTACCGTTCTGAGTTTATAGTATTGATTCCCTTCGTTCATATCATACTGTTTTAAGTAAAAAAAGCCGATGTTTCCACCGGCTCAACCTCACTGCGTAAGTGAAGACCGCAACTTAAGGCATTGCGAACGGTCGATCTATGTCGTTGCCATTGCCTTCGCCATTTTGGCGATGCGCGGAGAAAGAAGGAATCGAACCTTCGGACGTTTTACCGCCTACTGATTAGCAATCAGCTGCATTACCACTCTGCCATTTCTCCAGTTTGACGGCTTACCCGTCAGCATCAATTGCCAGTAACCAGTACGCACATTTGAAAAGTATTATGAGTCCCAGCGTATGAAAGCGGTTGTCTCCGCTTAGCCTATGGATTTACAGGCCGTTCTTGCTTTACCTTGCTCAACCGAACCCGTCGGTAACTCTTTGCAAATATACACTAAATATACTTACGGTCAGCCTTTTGCTTGATGATTTTTGCAATTAATTCAGTGCTATCTTCTCGCGAATATGCTATTCCTGCGAGTGCAAGATTTGTTTTATTGTAGTTAGCAGATGAATGCAGGCTATTTGGCCTTTCGCATGGGGTCAGTATAAAATAATACCGTCCTTTTCTTGATACCCTATAGTCGTTCTTCATCTGTCAGGAATATTTCTTTGATTTTTGTTTCTGAAATTGCTACTATTGCCCATGGCGCGATAACGTCCGACATCTTTTCTTTGATGTTTTTTATTGCCGACTCGGTATCTTTCGCGTTGGCCAAAACAGTATATTTCGCCTTTTTCTGCTTTCCGGTCTTTTCGTCTATTTCCAGAAATTCAACTTTGGCTTTATACCAAGTTTCTTCAGTTCCTTGGATGATCTCGGCAAGTTTCATTCTTTTGATTCCGCTTACATCGAAATCACCACTTATGAGCGGAATCATTTCTTCGTATATCCGTGTCTCCGCGTCAGTGAAGTTGATCGCATCAAGTAGGTATTGTTCAGATACTACAATTTCTTTGCCTGTGCCTTGGTCTATTGATTGATACTTGACCGTTGCCGTGTAATAGTCTTTCATTACTTTGAGTTATAAATGGTTTGCTTTGAAATTCTTACTGGTTCACCTCGCTCATTAAGTGCGATAAATGCCTTGGCATGTGTATCGGCATCCAATTCTGGAAACGATTCATCTATCAGCTTACGGCCGTTCCATTTCAGGATTGCCAGTCCTGTAGTTGCATAATTTTCAGACACTTTAACCAGACACCGAGTACCTTTTGCGACATTAACCAAATGCCGTCGATCGTTATACATCTGCATTGATCAGTCTTTTTAGGTTTTCGATCTTTTTTTGACGCATTAAATCATAAATATCTTTTTTTATGAAACACTTCAATTGCGACATCATTATTTCAACATCTACAAATTCCTCAATTATATTATTTAATAAATATGTCATTTTCTGACTTGAGGCATCAATTTTTAATACAGATGCAAAATCAAATCGAGCAAATGCAAGTTGTAATTCTGCAATTTCTTCACGTAGCTTTGTATCTACTATTTCATATCCATTTTTTTGAGCCATTAACTCAATTAGTTCTTTATCACTCATAAAAAGTTGCTTATTTCTTTAATTATTGATGCGTTATCTGTCTTTAAAAAGTTAGCCACGGCATTAACAGAGGCGTAATAAAATCTATTAAATTCAGTTTGATCCATCTCGCTGAATTTGATTGATTTTGGGATAATAAATGCGCCTTTGTCTGTCTCTACGATCTTGTAATATCCTGCCTTGCAAGTCAAGTAATACCGTAAATCTTCGATATTTTCAAACTGCTCTTGGTTTTCAAGGCAAAGATTTAGCAGTGCGAAGTATTTTCGGTGGTGCATTACGTTCCGAGGCTGTTTAATCTCGACTTGATACGCCTCTCCGTCTTTAAGCCTACTTTCTGCCAATACTTCACCGTCAGAGTCGAACATCGGGATTAAATGGCTTCCTTTTTTCCAGCAAAGAATTTTCATAGCTTCAATCCTTTTTGCTTAGCCAGTTCTTGCGCTTTAGCCTTGTAGGTTGTGGCGATAATTCCGAGCTCAAATTTACTGAGTTTGATTGTTTGGTGTTTTGCGGCCATAATTTTACTGATTGCTTCCTCTCCGTATTTTGTTTGCATAAACCGATAATATCCAGCGGCGTTTCCCTCATCAAACCTGTTGCAATAACGACATTGTGCGTGACAATTTTCTTCACAAAATCTTAGCGGTAAATTCCCGCGGTTGATAAAATGCCCGCAGTCGCTTTCTCTCCAAAGTACCGTTTTTCCGCACGAACAGCATCTAATTACACCGTCTTTCGAGTCTCTAAGTCGGATAAATAGGCTAAACCATTTATCAGCAGTTTTCATCTGGAAATGGTAGGGTTACTTCACCAACTTGTCGCACATACATTGAGTGGTATGTATCAATCCAATTTTGAAACTCTTCTATCGTTGGCTTTGATTTATAATTGCTATTTTGCAATTCTACATATTCGCTATTTTGACGAATAAGCGTACCACTTAATTTACCGTCTTTTGATACATAAACACGACCTATTACCCCGCTATACACGCTCACACTCCTTTTCTGTTTGCTCGCAGTGTTCAACAACAGCATTGTATATTTCACACTCTGTGAGCCAGTTAACAACAACACGATCAACCCAACCGCAAAGAAATGGCACTGTTGTAGCTATTTCCTCGGCTGTTATTCCATCGTTATGATTGATGCAGTCTTCGAGCAAGATTGGCAAATACCCGAGATCACGCTCTTTTTGCTTCAATTTTTCAATGTCTATAACATTTGCCTTACTTTGGTCGTGAGGTGTTACGATCAATGTTACCCGTTTTAATACTCTTTGGATTCCTTCCATGGCCTTAATTGTTTTTCGTTTATCAAAGGTAATATAATTAATCAAATATACAATGCTTACGTTTAATTATTTTCTAAATAATTTCGATCATATGGTTTGCCAATGCTTAATATCCCTTCTTTGCACATTTGATGCATCAATATTTTTGCATCTGCAATATCTGCAACGCCGAACGCAGTTTTACCAAAATCTGCTGTTTTCGGGTATATTTCACTGTAATATTCTTGCTTAACAGATGTTTTTTTGACATTTGGGCGGAACACTTCATACATTGTAACAGTTTCGCTTTCAACTTGATATATATACGCGTCGAAATCTTGTGATGCTGAGTCTATTCTTGTGAATCTTTTCCCCGGTTGTTCGATTATCACCGATAGTCGTTTTATTTTTGCCATGGTTTTATTTTCTGAAGCTTTCGCCTGTTAATTCAATAAAGTGAAACATTTCTCTGAACCTGTCTGATATAATTGGATCGTTAAATATAGCGTCCAATTGCTCTAGTCTGTAGTTCGTTGTTATGTGTGTTTTTACCCCGTATTCTTGGTAAATGTCATAACGAACCTTCATAAACATGCGCATAATGTCAAGATACGAAGTACCATAATTTGAGCCTTCATAGAGCCTCCCGAACTCATTTATCAGTATATTTCGAGGCTTCTTAACAGCACAACCGCGCTCATTTTCTTGCAAATTGAATAACAATTTACTAGCCTGTAGGTCGGTTTGATTAAAGCGGATTATTTCCTCAGTTGACGTAATTACGTATGAATTGTTGGGCGCTGGATAAACGCTATTCAAAAATTTTGTGAAAACTGACATTATCGTACTTTTCCCAGTTCCTGATGACCCATTTAGAGCCACCATTTTTGCATTATCTATCTCGCATGGTATTCCGCGTAGGAAATTAAACAATAATTCAAATACGGGGCGGTTCTGTGCGTTAAATTGATATTCCCCGCTTATTTCTTCGCAGCAAAGTTTTTTCAAATAGATTTTTAGGTGTTCTTCGCTTACACTACTATCAAGCCTGTACATCTCTCGCTTCAGCGTTGTAGTCTGGAATTGGCACATTGAAGCGGTCTTTTCGTTTATCAGCATCGCGTTTTGCTTTTTCGGTTTGTTTTTCGATTTTTATTTTGAGCCAGTTTAGGAAGTGTTTCTTCAGCTCCTTGACTTCGCGCCGATGTTCATCATTCGCCCGGCGGTCGTTCTGAAATTCTTTGAGATATTTTGATAGTTCTCTGGCAGTGCATCCTTGCGCAAGCATTCTGTTCTGCCATTCGAGATCGGTAAATAATGCCTCGGTATTGTCGGTCATTATTTCAGCAAACGATTTCAATTTTTCAGATTTGGGAAATGTTTCATTAACATTATCCTTTTCTATTATTTCGTTTTTTATCCTATCGTTTACTATACTATCGTTTATAGCATTGCGTTCGCATTGCGTTCGCATTGCGTTCGCATCATTATCGCATTGCGTTCGCATACTTTTTTCATGCGTTCGCAATGCGTTCGCATCATTATTTGATGCGTTCGCATTGCGTTCGCATTCGGATTGCATTGCGTTCGCATTATTCCAACGCTTGCTTGCTGATCGGCTTGCTGATTCTATTTTCTTATTTCTTTCTGCAAGTCTTTCGCTAATTGATTTTGAGTAAAATTTTCCGTTTTCTAACTCGAATAAGCCAGAATCAAATATTATCCATCTTACACAATCAGCATCTGCTCGAATGTCAAAGGCAATATTTTCAGCATCGGCAATCATCGAGTTGTCGCTTTGATACAGATCCTCGATTATCGACCAGAACGTGCCATATCCTGCCTGTCCATACTTTCGTAGTAATGCTTTTATTTTTTCGTCAGTTCTCGCATTATAATCGTGCGAAAAATAAAACCTATCCTTTTTCATCACTTTACCCTCCAAATACGAAAACCGTTTTCTACTTTTCTCGTAGAATATTTATGAAAAAGTCCCCTTCTTTTTGACTTAACAATCATTGCTCCTAAAGCACTCATGCGATGCTTTTCTTCACTAGATTCAACAAGAAATGAATCGCCTATCTTCATTTCTTCAGGTGAAGGATATTTACTTAAAATTGGCTTCGGTATTCCTTTTTCTATTTTCATACTTTTATGTTTTTATATATTGCAAATATAACATTTATATATTTATAAACAGCAAAAAGCCCCACATTTCTGCGGGGCTATGGCGTATAAAGCAATCACGGTGAATTTTTATCCAGTCTGCCATTATTTTATACTTTCTTTTACACCTATCCTAACAGCTTGATCTGTATCGTTTAATACATTACAAAGCAACTTTATTGACTCATGTATTTTGTCGCGCTTCTTTAGCTGATTTTCAGTTGCTTTTTGCCAATCTTCAACACCTAATTCTGTTTTTATATACTGTGCAACCTTCTGTATGTAGTTTGGGTATTCCCTTTTATTTGGAAATCTACTGTATATTGCTGCGCTCATTTCTTTATAACTATCACCGCTATCATTTCGGAATTTTATCAGATTATCGAAAAGCCACTCATAAACCTCTATTTTTAATTTTGGATTTATCGCAAGTGCAATATCAATAAAAAGAAGCGGGTGAACCCATGTATTAGAATTGCGCCCACGTGCAGAGGTTATAATATTGCCGTATTTTCTCTCCAATTCAGCTGTAAACTCTGCACATGATTTTGATTTCAGATATTGAGATAAATTGAATTCGTTAATTCCATTTTGCACCCTCCACTTATTGCCTGCATTTACCAATTCAGTAGCAGAAAAAAATTCAGTCTTACTTTGCTGGCTGATCTCACAACCAAACAACTCTCTTTTCATTATAACTTGCGTGTGCATATTTAAAATATATTAGTTTAATGCAAATATAAAACATTTTTATTAATATATTTTATTTGTGTGTAATTTTTTTACAATAAAAAAAGCCCCACATAATTGCGGGGCTTCGATTAAAATGGTAGATCGTCATTAGGTTCAGTGTATGGGTCTGGCTCTTTTGCTGGCTGGCTTTGATTGCCGTCTTTTCGAGACTCGCAGAACTCTATGCCTGATGCTACAATTTGCGTTGTGTAATGTGTAACACCGTCCTTTTCGTATTTTCCATTATCGATCTTTCCTTCGATAAGATACTTTGACCCTTTGAAGACGTATTGACTTGCGAATTTGGCCAAACCGCCCCAGCACGTAATGTTGTGCCAAGTTGTGTTTGTCACGCGCTCTCCTGCTGCATTTTTGTAGCTCTCGGATGTAGCGAGCGTAAACTTAACGACTTCTTTATCTCCGATTTGTTTATACTCTGGGTCATTGCCCACGTTTCCCATTAATGTTACTCTGTTCATTGTTAGATGTATTTTAAAAATTCAACAAAAATCTGCACGGTAAACCCATTCCCGATCCCGTGGTAGGCTGCGGAGTCCGACACTACGATCTTTACCCACTCTGGCCACGTTTGGGCGCGTGCGCATTCCCGGGGTGTCATTCTGCGGAGGCGCTTTTTATTTTCAATCACCAATTGCCCACAGCTCTCATCTTCACGGTTGCGGGCGCACATTGTGCCAGTTTTACCGTCTGTTTTGATTCGTAGCCCTTCGTCGGTGCGGAAATCACATCCAGTTACTTCATTTTCAATATTGGCATTTTCAAGCAATGCCAATATCTTAGGATTGGTTATGTAGTACTTCTCCGGCACATTTTCCTCAACAATATCTTTAAGAAAAATACAACGGTCGGCTGGTTGTGGAAATGCAGTGTAAACATCTCCGAACAATCCGCGTGATTCTGTTTTGATATTTGACCAATAAATTCGCGGGCGGTTTTGAGCTGAGACAAGTTTTGAATTGATGTGCACACCAAAAATACCAACTGCCTCAGAAAATATACGCTCCCAGTACTTACCCATACGGACGTTTTCAAGGATAAATTTAACGTCAGGATTTATGGTAAGAATATCTGTATATATGCGTACAAACTCCCAAAATAGATATGATTCTCCCTCAAATTCAAATTTTTCGGCTTTTAATTGTAAATATTGTTCTAACGTTACAACATCTATATTTTCTACGGTTGTCATCCCTGCGCGTGTGCCAGCGAACGAAAGATTTTTGCATGGACTCCCGCCGCATATTATGTCGACCTTTTCAAGCTCAAAAACATTTATGTTCCGAACGTCACCCAACTGTATAGTGTCTGGAAAATTAGCCATTGTCTGTTTTATAGCATTGGGCAACACTTCGCTTGCGTAATACTTTTTGGGCTTTATGCCGGCCTCTGCTAGTGCCATCTGAAAGCAACTCATGCCGTCGAATAGTGATAATACTACTGGTGTCATTCGTCTTGTTTTTAGTTCGATGCAAATATACAACATTCTTTTATTAAATCAATCGTATATTTTTATTATTTGTGTATTGTAATTAAATATTTATTCGTACATTTGCAGTGTACTTAATACTTATTTATGTCTAGACCAAAACATATATTAGAAGACTGGCACAAGCCAGTAAAAGAAACGCTCAACGAGCTAGGATTGAATCCTTTTAGATTCTCTAAAGATTCAGGGATACTTCAGCAGTCTATTTTTTCTAACATCAAAAACGAGTCTATCCCTTGTATTGAAACAATACTTCAATGTAAGTTGGTGCAATTATACATTGCTGGGCGCGAAAAATCGCGAGTAGAAAAAATACTCGAATCGAAAGAAATTACAGCCACTGTGACTGTTCAGAAGCTCCGCGATATTTACACTATTCGAATAGTTGCAAAAGATTTTGAGCTATTCCGTGACGCGCTATCCGGGCGGTACATTACAGTCGCAAAGAAGCCTCATTTTTTAATTAACGATCTAAATCAGTAGTTATGAATCTACACGAAAAACTAATCGGAATTAGGGCAAGTATTGATGAATTAGTCAAAGACGGTTCAGGCTATCAATACAAGTATGTTACAGGCTCTCAGATACTCGGCAAGATGAAGGCTGCAATGGATAAGAACAAAGTTTTGTTGATACCGTCTATTGTGTCAGTGAATAATCCTATTTTGGATGAGTATATAACAATGAAGGGTAATGTTCAAAAGCAAAACAGAGATTGGCAAATATCAGGTGTTATGAATTACACATGGGTCAATGCCGAAGACCCAACCGATACAATCGTAATACCTTGGTTTTTCATCGGACAACAGGATGATTCATCTAAAGCATTCGGGTCTGGCCTCACTTACGCTGAGAGATATTTTTTGTTGAAGTTTTTCGGGTTGCCTACTGATTGCGAAGACCCTGATGGTAAAGACGGTAAAGACTTTGCAGCTAAACAAAATCAGCAATCACCCCAAAAAAGCTCGCTTGTTTTTGGTGATGCAAAAAATGAAGCTCTACCATGGGTAACGAAAGAAAACATTGATGCAATGCTGACATACATCAAAGATGGGAAAAAAGAATCTGTGATTAAATCGCTCGTCAAATATCGCTGGTCTAAAGATAACCGTGAAACAATTCAAATCGCTCTGAAATGAAATATCTCGAAATAAAAAAACGCAAGCATGAAATAGATGCACTGATTGACTCGATTATGTCGGGTCAATCGCATCTTTCTTTTTCATCTATAAAATCATTCGCCACTGGAGGGCCGCGAGGGTTTATCAACTATAAACTCGATAAGCAAAGCTCCGGTGCAATGGATAGCGGTAAAGCTTTTCATTGCGCGATTTTAGAGCCTGAACGGTATGCTTTAGAGTATTTTGTATTTGATGACTCTGCAAAATGCGCTGAGTTGATTGCAGGTGGCGCTAAGTCACCACGGGCAACCGCTGAGTATAAGGCTTGGAAGGCTCAGATATTGGCCGAAAATGCTGATAAAATTGAAGTTTCAGCTGAAGACAATGAGAACTTCATTAATATGTCGGCATACTTTCGCGAATGCGATCTAACGCGAAAAGTTTTCTCAGATATTTATGCCACTGAAAAACAGTACTTCTTTAACCGTGGAGGGTTTAAGATCAATGCAAAGGTCGATGCTCTTATACCTTGTTCGTCGATTGACATTAAGACTATCGCGCAGTGTAACGATAAAAAATGTCGCTGGGCTATCACTGACAATATGTATCAAATGCAGGGCGGTGTTTACTCGCTTGCAACCGGCATTCAAAAACATCAAATTATTTTTATTGATAGTGATTGCAATGTCGGAAGGTATATCATGGGACCAGAAAAGATTTCGCAGGCAGTAGATCAGTTCGATTATTACCTTGCTATGTTCCGAGAGGCGGCCGAATGCGGAGACTGGACAATAGGCGCTGAATTTTTTAACGGAGAGGTTTTATTATGATAGAGATCGCAGCGTTTATTTTTGTTTTCGTCGCAGTTTTTTTATTGATTCGGTGGCACGAAAAGAAAAATTATTGCCCGTATTGCGGCAGTATAGTTATCGACAAAGTTTGTTCAGGTTGTTTTCGTAGACACAAATGAAATTCAAAATAACATCCGGAGTAATGTATGAACTGAAAAGCTCGAAGATTGTTGGTAAGATTACTACCTACATCTTCGAGCCTTCGCCTGCATTTTATGTATTCAACGGCAGAGAGTTTCCCGAACCTTTGATTTATTCAGAAAGTCTTGACAAACATTATTTATTCAAGACTTTCGGAGCGATTGAGTTTTTTACTTGAATTTATACTCCCATGGCTGAACCAGATCAAACAAATTATTAGGCGCATAGCTGGCAATCGGTTCGGTTATGCGCTTTTTTTCTATCCAGTTTGCTTTGAGAAAATCTGCTGAATACTCCCCGCACATATATTTATCATCTGCCTTTTCGTCTTTTTTCTGTCCAACAAGCCAGCCGGTGAGTATTTTTAATGGCTGAATTACTAACGTATTGATGAAATCGTATTTCCATCCAACGCGCGATTTAAGCCACTTCAGAGCCTGTTTTTCGTCATCGACGTAGATTTGCTTCACCCATACGCCTGTTAGGTCTTGATCTTTCAACATTTCTGAAAAATCTTGTGTGATAACTGAGCGATATTTGCCGTCACCTCGCGCTTCGTAAACAGTATCTCCCGCAATTATTCCGGTGTGAGATACTTTCGACCCTGTAGCCTTCGCGATGCAATTACTGATAAAAGCATCTCGTTTTGTGAAAAATATATAGAACATCATAACTGTAAGTTATTTATTATTAGTAAGTTATGTAACAATTGAAAGCGTTGGTTAATTTAGGCGCTATTATTTCGTTGTTATCTGAATGATATTACGTAACTATCTCATTATCAATACATGTCGTTTTGAGTGTGATGCTTGTTAAATAGTATACATACAACACGTGCGACCAATGTGTCAAATATTGATTGTATTTATTTGAATTTTACCTCTAACAGGCAAGGCCAGCATAAATGCCTTTTCTTGCGCCGATGTACCTATTCCGATGCATCCCTTTACATGATCGGTTTTAGTTCCGGCGTGTATCTGTATTTCTGAACGTCCTTCTATGCCTTTTAGTTCTATGACTATTCGGTCTTTGTTTGGGGAGTATTCTCGGACAAAATCATAAATGCCGTCAGGAATGCATGACACACGTGGCTTATTGTCTATCCATGGTAGCTCTATTGTACCGTATGATTTTCCTTTTAGATCAAAAATCAAACCTTTTGTTCTATCCTCGAGATTGACCCGGCACAATACCGCATTTATTTCGCTCATTTTATTTTGTTGTTAAGAAATATTCTTTCAGCTCCAAATTTATCGAAAAATGGCCAGAAATCTTCCTCTGTTGGCTTTTTGTATCTCGAATAATATCCTAATTCATCGCTTTTTTGATTAAGGCAATAGCATGAATAGTAATCATGTCCGTCGATTACTTTTTTTTCAGCCATGTAATCGCGGAAATTTCGCCCGTGATTGTCAGGGAAACTTTCCGGAACTAATTCCTCTAGTTCTTCAAATTTTGGATTTTTCAACCACGCTATACATTCTGAGCAGAATCCGAAACATCCCCTATTTTTTTCAATTACTCTGAATAGATCATCATCAATGTATCTAACTTGATAATGAATGTTTTCGCTATCTTCTATTGATTCAGTATCTATTACGGGGCAATATCCTTTTTCGAGCAAGTAAATTGCTATCGATATACCTAATTGTGCATTTATGTCATCTAATCCAATTCTGCTTATTTTTAATCTCATCCAGTTATTCATCTCTGTACAATTAAAGTTCCTGTTTCATTTGCGACTCGGTAGAGCATCGCGCCCATCAATTGTTGTATTTCGGCTTCGTCGGTTATCTCGTTATCTTGTATCACGTTCCTAGCCTCCGCGAATGCCTGCGTTGAGATGTAAGCGTTTGGGATGTTGATAATGTCGCCTCCAGCCATTCCGCCTGCTTGCTCAATGCTGTACTTCGCCAAAACTGGGATAAAAGGCAGGCGATACAATTGTCGTACCTCCAGAGCATCGGTGATGCGTAGCTCTGCCGTTTGGTCAAGCGGGCAAATTTGAAACGGTTCTACCTGCATTGCCATAATTGAGAGCCATCTGAGCGTGTGGCAGTCGCTTTCGAGCGGAGTAAATCCATCCTTGATGCACGGGTCGTCTATACCTAAGTCGATTAACTCTGCTTTGGTTTGCGGATCAACGTATATTGCAACATTTTGCGCACCAAACCTCTCTTTATGTATAGGTAGCGATTGGCTCAGCTCTATCGCTAAATCCACAACCGACATTTGACCAGCCTTATCGCGGTCGTAATATTGTAACATTTTTCTCATGGCCAATTAGCTCTAAGTATAGTATAGTTTGTTAATGCTGTGCAATTTAAAAATGCGGAGGATTTTCCAGTCGCTGTCTCAAACTCATAGTCCCAAATCGGTTGTAATGTACCAGTGTGGCTGTACGCTGTGGCTGTTACACGCATACAATTAGTCCATATTGTTACCTTATAAATGTTTGTAAGATCAAACATATCTAGTGTGATAGCAAGGTTTCTTGTGACATAAAAAAACCCTTCAAGTGTCACTATTTTACTATTGTATTTCAGTGTTGGAACACTACCAGTAAGCGATGTACACCCCCTAAAAGACTCTCTAAAGTTAGCGCACAATGGCACGTCTGCAAACATCAGCAAAGGTAAAGGTGCTGATAACGATAGACATTGGTGGTAAAACTCATTCAGTGATAATATCTTAGGGCAACGTTTTAACATTTTTACAGGCACATAACCAACCCCTGATCCTTTGCAAAAACGATAAGCCGACCCCGCATTTGGTGCATTTGGTCCGTCGATTACTAATTGATTTGATACTGATCCGGCAAATTTTAGATTTATAGCCCCGTAAAACATAGCAGTCAAGTCTCCAATAATTACATCACCAAAACTAACTAGTTCAACGTATTTTTGTACATCACCCGTATTATTATCATACCAGCTACCAACCGAGCCTCGTATTTTTATATCATAAATTCCGTGACCATCAGGAAAATTTATTAGTGTTTCTGCTTGATTGTATGATGTTATTTGTACTAGTGGCCCGTCGTTTACTGAATAACTGAAATTGTAAGTATTTCCTACGCGTGTTGGAATTTTAAATGATGGAAATCCATTTCCTTTTGTTGTGTCTATTTTGAAGTGCATTGGCTTACGCGCATCTATCTTCATCACATTGCCTCTGACTGATAGTAGATTCCCGTCTATGCTTAATAATTTTCCCATATTCAGACTATAATGTTTTCTTAATTACAGTATGAAATTCAAATGTAGATGTCGGCCAATAACTAAGTGCATCTACTCTTATAATTTTTTGGCTTCCGCTTCTGTTTACATATTGATATGTTAGTTTGCTAAAAAAATAATCTTCCGCCGCTGCTGTATTTGTATTAATCGAAAATCTTGTGACCTTATTTTGATCTTCTGCTACAGACACAGCTGTATGTAGTGCTGTATAATTTCCTGATTTATTTTCAAATTTAAAATGTAGATACGGGAAATCACCATTATTATCTAATCTTATTGCATCAATATATTCCAACTCCCAACCGTCAGGTATAATTGCTAAGTTATAATACAATTCAGGATCACCTGTAAGCCTTGATACTGTTGTAACAATAGCCTTTCTTTCAAGCAATGATATTGTGCTTTGTATATCACCCATAGTTGCAAGCGTAACAAATCCAGTGTTTGCCCGAATCAAAACCTCGGTGTTTGCATCAATTCCGACTCCCAGATCATTTAATCCTTCGCCTGAAAAAGGTATGTACTCTGATAGAGGCAACCAAACATCACTATTACCATAAACTACATTTGTCGGAATGATGTTTGCAATGCTGTTTTTGCTATTTACTGTAAGCGATGCTATTCCAGTACCGCCCCTGCTTACATTTAGAGTTCTCGTAACATTGCTCAACACTGATTTAGCTCTGACTATTGCTGTATTTGATTGTCCGGTATCAGTGATCTTAATGTATGTATTTGTGGCGTTTAGAAAAATAGGAGATTCAAAATCTAGGTTAAATACCGGCAAATCTGACTTTAAAATCATAGTATTAGCATCCAATACTAATCTTGCGCCTGCAATTAACGTAACAGGAGAGGCCAGCACAAGTGGTGTTGCAGTTACAGACACATCATTAACCAGTATCACAACTCTCCTATCAGTAGGCGACGCGCACAATGCTATTACCTCATCCCAAGATGTTGCCGTAATTGGATTTCCTGTATTTGGGTATTTTTGATTTACATAGGCCGCTATTGCCTCTGCCTCCCAAATTTTATTATACGATATGTTTGATTCCTCGCGTGCGCCTGCTATTACGTCTCCATCCTGCAACATAAGATCAAGCTGTGCATCTGACTGGTCGAACACGTCGCGCACCGTTGTACCTGTTACGGTTACGCTATCATTAAGCACCTCCGAGGCGTAAAGATTTGTTTTAACGAAATTTTTTATCGCTGTCAGTGTTCGAGTGTAATATCCTGTTGCTGTCCTAAATACAACCTCGTTATTTCCGCTTAATGCTTCAGCGGTTGATGATTGCCACCTATCAATACTATGAGTTACTACTCCACTGTTAGATACGTATATCTTAATTACATACGGTCTATTTGGATAAGTGACAAACGTCAATGGCATACTTTCGAGTGAGCTTCCGAAATTACTGCCTAATGTTATTGTCCGCTGGGTAGCGTCAGGGAATAGCAACAATTGATAAACACCGCCATTATCATACGTACCAAGAAATATATTTGCATCTCCTGTAATATTTATTGTAACAGTGGTTTCAAATTCAAAATCTACAACAATTTGAGGCTGTGCAAATGCGACAGACTTAGTTCTCGGTTTGAAAAAGTTTAGTGCGGAAACGCTCCTTGTCACTAAAACACCACCTTCTAAGACTGTTTTGTCTAGTAAGTCATTTGCTTTATTTATCGCAGTTTCTTCGTAATCTGATATTTTTCCTGCCATTTTTGTATTTGTATGTGCTTTAAAATCAACTTGTTATGCTTACTAGTAAAATGGCATTGATTTGATTTGTCTTTTAAGACTTTGAAAATACGTTAATTCACGTAACTATCTCAATATCAATACATGCCGTTTTGTGTGTGATGTTTGTTAATTTCTATATATACAACACGTGCGACCATTGATTCAATAATTCGATTTAAAATTATTGTCTATGCGGTCGCGGAACTTCCACGATTGTCGCATTTTGGTTTTATTAGTAACAGAGTCTAGTATGTCGGTAGGCAATACATCAATCCTATTGTAATTCTCATAACTATTTATTTCATAGTTTGTTATGAGTATTTTATTTGCCAACATATCGCGGAAAAATAAAGCGTTTGCCACTTCAGATGTAAGATAATTGCTCGAAAGCGTGTACTCGCTCGAAATCTTATCTTGTATCTGGATAGTCGCGTAATTGTTATTTACGTAATTGTCCTGAGTCATTACAGGAGTGCGCTGGCCAAATGTTCCCTTGATGCGAAATTGATTAAGCCACCCGCCCGCGCGGATGCCGGCATAAATCAGATTCGATCCGACTATATCCCCTGTTTGAAAACTCTCTATTTTCACCGTTCCATTTGCGGCCAAATCTGAGTAAATAGACAGATCGAATGCGCGACTTAATATTTCCGAATCGCGCCCGCCGATGCGAAGTTTTGTTTTTACAAAGTAACGCCCTGACCCGTGGGCGGTAAATACTTTCTTCCATTCAATTTCTAATCCAACTTGTAACGGTGCCGCCGTGAAACCGTCCCAAACTTTCCCGTAATCACCCGAAAGCAAATTATACTCATCTCTACCTTTTACAAGGACAATGGCCACTGTATCACCGCTTAATGATTTTGCGTAAAGAAATTGCGATTTGTCATTTTTGAGAGCGTCGCCGTCTGACGAACAGTAAACACGCTCCACCGGCTCACATCCGCTATTGCATCGGCACACGTCGGCCACTTGCGCTGGTATTGGCAATGAAAGTTTTGTAGCCGTGAAGAAACACGCCATACCTTCGCGGCCCGCAAAAGGGTTGTTGTCTGCAATCTGAATAAATAACGGCATTATTCGAGAATTTTAAACGTTGTATCTTCCATGTGTTTAGGCGTTGTGTCTTCCATGCGCTTAACATTGAGCGGTACTAATAATTGCGATGTGCTTATTCTGCCTGACAAATTTAAACCATTATTCATATTTATTTTGCTTGGGACAATTAAGCATTCTGCAACTACTTTTCCGCTATCAACTCTCATATGTAGCTGACTTTCTCCATCAAGCGGTACAAGTGGGCTATTATCTGCTACCGGGGCGACCGTTGATAGTTCAAATTTTCCCATTCCACCTTGTCCAGATACTTCGATACGGTTAATGCAGTAGTATCCTGTTTCGTCCAGTATAGGTTCTCCGATTTTTTCCCACGTAATGCAGTATAATGTAGGGCGGTCAATCATTACAGACTTATTGAGGCTTTCCATTGTTTCAGGATCGAATGTATCAATTGTGGCATTCCATCCTGTAGGCTGCATGTAATCCTGAACAATAATTGCTGGGCTTATGAAATTGTACTCGGTGATACCTTCGCGCCCTTGGTCGTCTATCCCTCCGAGTGCCATAGTATAGCACATGCATATACTAAAATCGTTTATTTCTGAATATCGGTTCGATCTACGATTAAAACCGTTGTTAGGCAATGTTTTGTCGAAAAATGAAGAATCAGCCTTAATTTTTTGCCAGCTTTGCCACGGCAATTTTTGCCCTGCCACAATTTCGTATTGCTGAAGGTCGCCCGTTTTTGCAAGTGTGCTAAATGTGAGTAGGTTAAAATTATCGGTAACAGCCAGCGGATAGCCTTTTGTTTTGTCAATTTCGAGCTGTTGCACTCCGTTAACCTCAATCATACCGGCAAGTGAAATCAATGTTTTGTCAAGATCGAAAGATTTGAACGGATTGCCTGAATTGTAAGCAATCAGCTTTTGTGAAAGTGAAAGTATTTTGGCTTGCTTTGATAAATCCAAACTGAATTTAAAGCGGGTCAAAATCCCGTCTTCGATCCATCCGGCGAAGCTCGAAAATCCTACATCTGCAAATGTTTTATCATGTTCCCATATTTCGATACCGTCTGACTGAGCCAGCCCTTCCAAAATCAGCTCATTTGAAAATGTGTTTACGTCGGCGAGTTCAATTACTTTATCACTAGACACAAGCGCGGTCGCCCCGGTGCACATTTGCAATCCGATTAAATAGTTCGGGCTATCTTTGTCGTAAAGTCTCAATTGCTGAGCAACCGACAATTCAACATCAAATGTCACGGTTAAATTAGAAGCGTCTTTAACCGCCTGCATTGAATAGATGTACCCATTCGTCGCCGTCGCCCCGCCGATCGTGGCAAAGCAATTTTGATATATGAAATTTTCAACAAATCCCGTTTTTGTTCCGGTGTATTCGTCGGAAGTCGGAAGATAGGAAATGTAAATACCGACCCTCTCTCCCGTGGTGAACGTGCCAACTTTCTTGCGCGCGTGAATCTTTACCTTGGTTCTCCCGACTGATTTTAGAGCTTGGAACGGTGCGAGTGTGTCAACGTCAATGTATTCAATATCAACTACTTCATAGTTTGATTGAAACCCGTTGAATGTTTCCCCGAATGCGCCCGTGCTTCCGAGTGTGTAATCTATGGTCTTTTTCTTTGCGCCGGTCGGATTTGACTTAGTGGAAGTAAAAGAAAATCCGTTTACGTATTTCAGCGTTTTGTCGCCTTCGTATAGATCAATTGCCTGCCTGTTGGCCAATGTCTGATAATCGCCGTCTCGGAAATATGGTAATATTAATTCGTGAGAAATCTCATATCTCACGGTTTTTTCGTTGTTAGCCGTTGTGTTGCTGATGTATCTTACTTTTAGCGATCCATCAACAAATGATTCAACCAAACCTGCAGGTTTCATATCTACCCACGCACCTGCTGCGTCTATTATACCGTCAGCATACCATCGCTGATCTTCACCTGTTACCCTGCTTAAAAAATTGGCTGCTTCTGTGTTATCAACAAGACCTGATCGGTATTCGAGAAAATTATTATCTGTGTAATTTGCGACTTTAAAACTGTCGAATGATGTTCTTTGGATACTATATAATGGGTTTGATCCAAATAAAACAGTTTCACTAAGTGATGTTATTGTTGCTGTTATATCCGTTTGTACATTGTTTACAAAAAATATACAAGATATTTGATCACCAACGGCAAACCCTTCCGTAAACCAATTGCCAGATGTAAGCTCTAATGTTAGCTCTGAGTTTGGCGCGTCTGTTGATGTCATTGTTATTTTATTGCTCGCTGATGCAAGAAATGTTGTCTTGACATCAATCAACTGACGAACACGCACTTTCTCGCCGCTTATGCCGATTAAATTTGGGGCATAATTAGTATCAGCATTTACGCTAAAATCATCACCGTTTAACAGCTGATCGTTTATCTTTTCGCTGATTTTCTGAATTGAAACCGCCATTATTCGAACTTTTTAGCGTCATTTATGAATGATTCAGCACTGAAGTTGCCTTTTTGCGCTTGTGCCAATACGTCTGCAAAGTATGCCTTTTGCACTGGATTGCTAAGCTTTTCAATTTCTTCATGCGCGTTGGCCAATAATTGCTGTTTTGATTCTGCCAGTTGCTTAACTATGTTCTCAAATGCCTCTATCATGGTATTTTGTTTGAGCAAATATAATAAAAAAAGCCCGTTGGCTAGACGGGCTTTAAACTGAAAAAACAAACCGATTATGAAGTATTAAGGCTTTACAAAATTAGCCAAAAATTGCGATTAATGCAAATGTTGTCACAAAACAGATGGAAAATATCCAATATATCTGTTTCATTGATTGCTTTCTCAGTTCTGATTCTTTGAGTTCAATACGCTTTAAAAGATTTATTTCCTTGGTTGACACTGTTTTAATATAATTACGCTTAAACATACCAATTCGATCACGCAAAAATTTATTTGCATTCTTAAGAAGATTGTTTTTTCGCGTCAGTGTCGCGATCTCTGCCTTTTGCTCTTTGATTGTGACGTAATCGAGTAAAGTTTGCGACAACAAAGTCTTGTTCTTGTTCTCTAAATCAGTTATTGTTTGTGTCAATTCTTCGATCTGTTCTTCGCGCTGAACATCTTCGATTGAGTCGCCATCTCTTACGTCGATCAACATTTCGCCTGCTTTCCCCATTTTGTTTGTTTTAAAGTTAAGACGGCTTACCCGTCAGCACTTGCGCAGATATATTACCGATCACCGCGCAAGGGGTATTTTTCATTTTCCCGTAAAGAAAAACGGGAAAGCGTTGCCGCCTCGCTTAAGCGCTTCTTTTCTTTCGATTTTCCGTTGTCTGTGCGCGTGTAGTACGCCGCCACGTGTAGGCAATCTGTCGCCATATACTGCACCTTCTTGATCTACCGAAAACGATCTGTATTTTTTAGCCCTTGATATTTCGCTGTAACTAGTTGAAGTTTTCATAATCTTTGTTTTCACCTCAGCATCATTGCTGATTTGCTTAGACAAATATACAACAGTTTTTAATATATACAATACGTGCGATTAAAATAATGCAAAAACAGCGTTATTTTTTTGGCTATATTTGGGCATGTTCGAGCCATTGCACAAGATATTTAACCAGATAGCCACACTAGACATTGATAGTGTAATGTTTGACGTATGGGACGGCGAAGATGTGCAGGAAACAATAATTGAGCTTAACACAATAGATCAGCTATTTAACCAAGGAATTGATTCTGACGGGCAAAGCCTCGGTGATTACTCGCAATTTACAATAAAGCAAAAGCGAGCAGATGGCCTGCCATACGACCGCGTGACACTTCGCCAAGACGGGGAGTTTTACGGCTCATTTAATATTATCCCCGAACAAGACGGGTTTACTATTGATGCCGACCCTATCAAGCCAAGCCAAGACCTAACAGAGACATACGGTGAGGCTATAATTGGCCTCACGTCAGAAAGCAAGGAAAAATTAATCAAAGCCATAATTTTGACCGTAAAAAATGAAATATACCTCAGAATTACACGACGCTGATACATTGCCAATGTCGGCATACAGGCGCATATTAAAGACGGGTGACCTCGGAATATTGGGCGAAGCTACAATCGACGTATTAAAAGACCGTTGGGCTGAGATAAGCGACTCGATCACGGCAATCATTGGCATAAACGATTCATATATTCAGCTTGTTGATCTCAGATGCCAGATAATTATATTAAAAGAGCAATTCAAAGAGACGGGCGACCGCTTCTTTCTCACCCAGATAGACATAGCGGAGCGTCAGGTGTCTGAATTGTCAAAAGTAAAGCCGTCAGGGTCATTTGAAGCTGAGTATATTAGCATTTGCAAAAATTTAGGCTTTCAACTCGATTTGGACAAAACAACCGTAAAGCAATATTTTTCGGCTATCAAAATGCTTAACGAATCACACAATAAGTCATTGCCAAAATCAACCGAATTATGACCAAGTTAAAAAATACCGATCTCATTGAAGAGGGGATTTTCGAAAAGTTCCAAAAAGACGCGAAACTTGCAGAGGCTTCACTACGATTGCTCGAATCGGCAATACAAGACACTCAGAAAGCCAGCGCGGCACTGGCCGAGGCAACCCCGTTGGAAGGATATAAAAACATCCAGATAAGAGTCAAGGCAGTTGATGATTATGCCGACGCAGAGAAAGCATTGGCCAAAGTACAGGCAGAACGCGCCGCATTGGAGCAAAAGCGCGCCGATGCCGAGGCAAAGGCAGAGCAAAAGCGCGCGAATGACGCAGCCAAAGAACAGGCGCGCGAAGCCAAAGCGGAGGCGACGCGGGCGAAGATGGCGGCCAAAGAAGCTGAGCGGCAATCCAAAGCCAAAAAAACGGTAAAAGAAATGTCGGATGCTGAGATAAAAGCCGACACTATCCAAAAAAAGCAGGATGCCGAAAGGATAAAGCGATTGAAGGCAGAGGCGGTTCTTTTGGACGACCAAGCCGGTGCGCTGGAAAAACTTGCCGCCAAAAATAGGCTATTGGCTCAGGAGCGGGAAAGTATGCAAGACATTTCTTCCGCTGAAGCCAAAGCGCGAATTACTGAGATAAACTCAGAGATAAACGCGAACAACGAGCTGATAGCGGCCAACTCCGACAAACTAAAACAGCAGAAAATGAACGTCGGTAATTACACCGACTCTATACTTGAGGCGTTGGGCGCTAATAAGGAGTTCGGCGGGGGAATCGCGGGAATGACAGGAGCATTCGAGGGGCTTTCTCCAGCTCTTAATGTAGTAACAAAAGGCTATCAAAAATTTACCACATGGTCGGCCAAAGCTGAAGAACAAGCGAAAGACACCAATGCAGAAGTTTCAAAGTCAAAAAAGATTTTCGCGGGGCTTGCAATCGGTGCTACGGCATTGGCTGGGGCGGCGCTGGGTGGATTAGCCACGGCATTCAACAACTCGCGCGCTGGTGGTGAGCAAATGGACATAGTAGGGCAAAAGATGTCTTCATCTATGGGCGTTTTAGCTTACAAATTGCTTTCTGTTACTGGACTGGCAAAAGATTTCGGAAATGAAGCCGACAAGGCTGTCAGAAAGCAAAAAGAGCTTGAATCTGAACTAGCATCTATCCGCGATTTACAGAGCGACCCGATGCAGAGGCGAAGCGAGGCAGTAGATAAGCGGGCGAAGGCTACAGAACAAGCAATTATTGACGTCAAGAATCAAATAATTGAACTGGATAAGCAAGGGGTTAAACCGCTTACCGAGTCAAGCGCGGGACTGTTTGAGCAATTAAACGACATTTGGACTGATAAATCGATAGACGCTTACATCAAATCGGTAAATCAGCTTAAAGTTGAGTTGGGGGCATACTCTATCGAACTTGCGCGCCTCAACGGATTGGCCGAGGCGAACGACGCGATAGAGGGAAACAACGCACGCTCACTGAATGACAGGATTAAGGCCATGAAAGAAGCGATAAAATATACCGATCTCGCCGCCAAAAAGCAAAAAGAACTCAACGAAAAACAGCTCGAAATAGCCAGCGCCGGACTTTTTCAGAAAAACAAAATTGACCTAGCAGGAATGTTTGAGCAATACGGAATCAATGCCGAAAATGCCAAAACGAAAATCACCGAGCTATATACGACAAATGAAAAGTTTGCCAAAGATTTGGACGCGACAGCCAATATCGAACAACTAAACCAGTTCCAAAACGCTATGGCCAACCTTGTAACAGCCGAATATCAACTAAAGGCCAAACAGGAGCAGAACCAAGCGAAATTAGACATGGCCGTTCAAGATCAGGCAGAGATGGATTTGGACATGATGCAGGACACGTATGGCAAGAAACTGGCACTTATCGAACAGGACATAGCAGATACTCGCAAATCAACAGCCGAAAAAATAGAACTCGGAAAGTTGGCTCAATCGGAACTCGAAAAAACATCTAAGCGGACGCGCGAAGTACTGACATCCGAGGGGTTGGCCGGATCGAAAAACCAAGAGGCGATTTTAAAGCTGTTTGAAATAGACGACTTAGACACCCTCAATAAAGCAATTCGCCAGCTTGAAAAATCCGAAATGATCGAAAAGCGGGTGCAGCAGTATATCGAAGATTACAAGGAGTATTTGGTGCAAGTCAAGAATCTGAAAACAGCCATAGCCGATGAGGATGCGCGTATATTGGCACTAGCAGGCCAAAGATTTGCAATCGAACAGAACACCAAAGAACTACAAGCCATACGCGACAAAAAAGGAACTATTGAGGAAACAAACAAGGCTATTTCAGACCTTGAAAAAAAATCAAACGATGAGGCGCTGAACGCGGAGCTTGAAAATGTAAATATGAAATTGCGCGTACTTACTGATGAAGGTGAGGAACGTGAGAATCTATTATTGAGGCAGGCCGAAATTGAAAACCAAATCGAAAAAAACAAAACGCAAGTATATCTTGACGAACAGGCCAAGCGCGAGGAGGATGAAAAGGAATCAATTAAACGGCGCAACGAAATGGCACAAGCTGCAGCGTCTTTTATGGAAAACTTGCTCAAACAACAGGCGCAACGCCGTATTGATGCGGTCGATAGGCAGATAAGCGCAACCGATAAGCAGATCAGCGCACTAGAGGAAACAGCCCGCGCGGGGGTCGAATCAAGTACCGAAAATCTCGCCTATGAAACCAAGAAAAGAGCCGAATTAGAAGCGGAGCGTGAAAAAGAAATCAAGCGCATGAAGCGCATGGAGCTGGCACTCGCTCTCATAAAGGTTTACGCCGCGAAGGTCGCCGCAGGTGATAAAAATCCGCTGGCCAGTACCGCGATAGAAATGGTCGGAATGCAAGCTCTTGTTGAATCAATACCGACATTTTTTGAAGGAACGAACGAAAAGACAGTTGGGGAAGTGTTGGGTAAGCCAGATATTGCTGGCCGTGATGGATATATTGTCCGAGTCGATCGCGACGAAACAATCCTTAATGCCGAAAATACACGTCAATATCACGCGAGCCTAAAAGAACCAGACCTGCAACCGATTGAAAACACAGCCGTACTCCGCAAATTGGACGGGATAGCCGACGCGATAGCCTCAAAGCCTGTTTATTTAGGGCGTGACTATAACGCAACAGAGCGGGCGGTAATAGATACAGTAGAAACACGGTTAAAAATTACGCGAACGCACCGTAAGGGAGGGATATTTGGTAATTAAAAATAAGCCCACGTGTTTGATGCACGTGGCTTTTTTCATAATATTTGCCAGTACCGATGGCGCGGGTTAGGTTATTTACTAAAAACCATTTTTATCGTAGAAAGCTCCTACTTCTGTATTTAAAACAAAATACATATTTAAAAGAATCCTCAAAGTTTCTTCACTTCTTTCTTTAATCATTTCTACTCCACCAAGAAAAATTAACATATCTGGCTGTAAATACGCTGCTGTAAGTATATCTGACTTTGTTGCGGTATCAATATTTAAAACTTTCATAACCTTTGGTTTTTCCATCAGCGACATTGCTGATTTGCTTAGACAAATATACGACAGTTTTATATATATACAATACATGCGATTAAAATAAATCAACAATCGTAAATATTTTTTTCGGTTCTTGTTGGGTTGCCCCAAATAAATGACTCGCCAAAAGACTTTGTTTTTAAGCGAAAACCAACTATTTCAAACCGATAATATTTCGTTTTCGTAGGTGAAAATTTACGTGCAAAACGATCTCTGCCAGTTACTCTTAATATCCCTGTTTCAATATTAAAATCGAAAACATTATCTTTAAAATACCCTAGACCAAGGCTATCAGGTCTATTATATCCACTATGCAAGCATAATTCATTATGTTTATGCTTTGTATTAAATGTTAATATACTAGACACTTCTTTTCCCAAAAGAATATCTATATCACACTTAAACTTTGCATCGTTAAAATAACGACCTTCTTTGTTGATTTTAGTAAAAATATCCATGATATTATGCGAGTCACCCCGACTAATTAAAGTTTAACTGAATCAATAATTCGTTGTACTTCAGATAGCTCACCAGCTGAAATATGTTTGTTGGCTAGTTTAACAGACTTTACGCCAAATGTGCGAACTAAAAATTTAATGTCGTATTCGCAAGCATCAGCCTTTTTGAAGTTGAAATTTTGGCAGTGTTGAACGAATGCGTATGCTTTAAGCTCTAAGAGAGATTGAGGTGATGCGATTGAATTGCCTTGCTCGATCTTGTAAACAGCAGCGAAAAGCTTATTTCCATTTGCATTCAGCAAATCTTCTTTTTCAGAAGTCATAAATGCTTGCTTTGTACTTTTATCACATACAAGATAATCAACATCATCAGTATAGCGGTCTGATCCTAATTGTCTTAATGCCTGTCCTCCGATAAGTATTTTAGAAGTTATCATAGTGTGTATGTCTTAATTCGTTACTCAAAGATACGAATGTTTTTGATATATACAATACATACGACTAAAAAATGATAAAATAATGTTATTTTTATTTATTAAACCTGTAATTATTCCGGTGTGAGATACTTTCGACCCTGTAGCCTTCGCGATGCAATTACTGATAAAAGCATCTCGTTTTGTAAAAAATATGTAGAAAATCATAAATGTAAGTTGATGATTATTAGTAAGTTATATAATTACTGAAAACGTTGGTTAATTTAGGCGCGATTATTTCGTTGGTATCTGAATTAAAAAACGTAACTATCTAATTATCAATACGTGCCGTTTTGTGTGTGTTTCTTGTTAATTAGTATATATACAAAACGTACGACCAATGTATCAAATATTGATTGTTTTTGGCTAAATTTGGACATGGAAACTGAAGTACATAAACTTATCACCGTGTTAGGAGCTGTCGGAATTACAGCCATGCTTCAGCGCGGAATGTCCGGCCGGATGCTGCTTTACAGATACCGATTGTATTTGCTCTACCTTAAATCAAAATGGCGGCATAAGTACACTTACAAGATACGGCGCGGGCAAATGGTCAAAGTGCAGAACTGGCACTACTCAGCGCGCCAAATATTGAAGCCTTTGGGATTATGTGTGTACTGCTATGGATTTTGGATAGGAGTGCTTATTTATGCCTCAAAATGGGGAATTTATGGGATAGTTGAACACATAGGGATATACTGGATAATACTTGAATTATGGATGCGGTCAAAAAGGGATTAATTGATTTTGAAATAAACGGCGGGGCGGTGTCTGTCCCGCTCGGTTGGCAAGATATATCTGTGCTGGCAACGTGGGACAACGGCAATACACAGGCTAACATAACCACGTCAGAGATAGAGCTAACATTAGATGCAGCGCGCTCTGTACGGCAACACGTGGCCGATGGAATGATTGGAGGCGTTGGAATATTTGAAGGCTTGCCGTGTAAGCTAAATGTGAGTAACGGTTACGGTCAGGCAGTGGCATTTGATGGATATGCAAATCTGACAAATAGTTACAGGGATGCAGAGCGAAGAAATCGCGTATTTGTCACGCTCGAAAAAAAGAACGGATTGAACTCACTAAATCAACGGCTCGAAGCTTTGAGCTACGGCTATCTCGAGAGTCTTGGTGTGTACTCAGACAGCGATTACGTAACAGTCCTTTATGTCGTCGAAAAAATGGACAATGGTACTGAATTAGTTGTCGCGGCTATTACTCTATTTATCATGATACAAGAGTTGTATCGTACAACCAACGACACAATTAAGCAGATAATTGACGTAGCTGCACTATTTGCGATACTACCGTCAGGATCGGCAGGAGCTATAATTAAATCAGTTGGTATGGCAGCATTGCAGGTAGCATACAATGCACTAATATTGGCTGCTGTTATTAATTTGGCAAACAATGTTTTTGCGGCTATGATTTCTCCTGTGCGAAAACACAAGGGTATTAAGCTCGAAAAACTGTTATCAAAGGTATCTCAGTATCTAGGTTATGGATTTGAAACAGACATACAAGACTTATCGCAGATAGTGTATATACCATCAAATACACAGGTCGATAAATTTGGTAATGACGGATTTATAAGCATCCCCCGGGGGTCAAAAAAGGGTATCCCGTCAGAAAGTGATGAAGGGTATAGGTGTTTGGACATGTTTAACATACTTATGAAGGCATTCAATTCTCGTTTTGCAATAGTTGACGGCGTGATACAATTCCGGCATGCCGAATCAGACTATTGGACACGTCAGGCTGATTTTACTATTCCTGCGGTTGATGAGATAGCAATCGGATACAACACCGAAGATTTATATGCAAACAGGTTGGTAGCATTTCTTACAGACCAAGCTGACGGCTACACTTTGGAAAATTACACCGGAACGGTATGCGAGACAATCACCGACGCGATAACAGTGGTTAATGCCGACGCTAAGTATCTTAAAGGGTTGGACGATGTACGATTGCCGTGGGCGCTAGGAACTGAAAAAACAAAGTTAAATGCATTGGAAACGCTGTTAAAATTGCTAGGATCAACAATTGACAATCTTACAGGAGTTCTCGGAGGCGGTACTAATTTTGCTGGGAAAATAGAGAATAGAATAGGCATGCTGAAGGTAACAAGTAACAATACAACTAAAGGTAAGTTACTATTGTGCGGAGCTGATGGGCGACTGATCAGAAACCACCGTGAAAAGCTTTCTGCTGTAACAATCGAACAGAAATATCAATACTCTAAATCTTTTATTGTCAATGAGTTTCGCGCCCAAAAATTGAAGTTTGAGGGCGTAAGAATTCCATTCGGATTTAACGACTATTTGAAGCTTATAGAAAATTCAAACTGCTATGATTCGCAAGGTAGAGAGGCTATAATCACCAAATTAGAGTATAACATCAGCTCTGATACCGCCGTGATAGATTACCAAGTTCGACAGCCGTACACCAACAATCTGAAAGAAACATTGATAATTCCGTAATTATTTTAATCGCATGTATTGTATATGTCTTGAATGGTTGTATATTTGTAGAGCAAATCAGCAATGACGCTGATGGAAAAACAAAAGGCTATGAAAACTATTAATGTATCAGCAACTCAAGATCAAAACGAAAACGAGGAAGTAGTTTATGCTATCAACGGACAGTTCGGAATTGAAACAACTTCGCACGAAGATGAGGCATGTTATTTTCCTGAACGCATAAAATGTGTTGTGTCAGTTGGGCAAATGTTTGCAGGAACGCACCAAGATTGGCAGAAATATATTGACGAGTGCGTAATTGATGAGTTGACAAAACAAGGACTAACATACGAAAATTCATACGGAGTATTCATTAAATAATAAAATAGCCCGCCATTAACCGTGGCGGGCTTAACTAACAGCATCGGCTTAACGGGCAAGAAAAATGAACGCAAAAGAAAAGGCAGAGCAATATGCTCATGAATTATACGGAGATTCTGATATATATAAGGATGAAATAGAATGTTCAGCAAAAGACTACATCGCAGGCCACAATGAAGCAAAGCGGTGGATTCCTATTAGTGAACATACACCTCCAGAATATGAGCCTATTTTATTATTTAATAATAAATGGGTGCAGCCTTTTAATGAAAAAGGAGTAAGAATAGGATTTTACATAGATGGTGTTTATAATTCATCAAAAAGATTTTTTGATATTTACGAACACAGAAAAAGCACTAATTCAATTGAAGATACACCAACCCACTGGAGGGAAATATGAAAAACAGTAAAGATTATAAATTTGCGAAATACAAAGCAATGCAGCATCAAGGTGCAAACGAATCTACAGACAAAGCTTTCGAGGCAGGCTACGACTTCGCCATGAGCCAACCAAAGCACATATTTGACGGAGTAGCGCAAGTAGGTGAGGTCAGACGGTTTGAAGGTGGATTGGTTTCTGCTGTTGAAAATAATAAGCAATGTACTGGCTGTATATTAGATAGTACTGAATATAGTCTTGATTGCCTCTATCTAACAGGATGCGATACTCATAATGTTAAATACGTAAAGAAATGAATAGACAGCACATACCGCTCACAGAAGCGCAGATAATAGCCGCCGAAAAAGGCGAGCTACAGTTAGAAACACGGTGCGAAATAAAGGTTGTCCAGTTAGTTTGGTTAAAGCCTCCGTTTGAACAAGACCGCTGTGATGTTTTATTGGCAGTTCTTGACGATGGAGTTAATAAGACTTACTGTATAGGTGGCTGTTTTTGGTCAGGAGGACGAATTAGCGAATACGACCTTTTCGTCTCTGAGCCAAAACAGGAGGCATTCGACATAGAAACATACACCCCAAAAGGCGACATTGAAGGCTTTCCAATCGAGGTCGTAAAATGGATGCTAAGAGAGCAATTTGCTCAAGGCAATAAAGAAGATGTTACGGTATTTGAAAACGACAGAACGGCAAAAAAAGATGAAAAAGGGTTCGATTGGGATAAAGCCAAAGAGTTTGATAAAAGAACGTGCTATCGCATAATAGATGATAGAATATTTAACGTATTTTTTGAAAAATGTGCAGATGCTGATTCGAGTGACATCGTAACCGGTGCAAAAGCCGAACCGAAACCGATTTACGAAGTTGGAGAGATAATTGAAACTAATTGCTTCGATGGTATATTTCAAGACATTGAATATATTGGAAGAAAATTTGATTTGGTCGCAATGTACAGGAATGGATTAATTACTTCTTGCAATATTAGATATACACGCAAAAAGAGAGGCAAACTTACCGTTACTATTGATGGTAGTGTAATGTTGGTTTCGGATGCAATAAATTTTCTCTCTAATTTATAAAAAAAGGCGGGGAATGATTCCCCGCCTTTTTTTTATTCCTTAATTTTCCCGCCATTTGCCAGAAAAACCGCTTTAGCATCCAAATTTTTGAGCAAAGGGGCGCACCGCTCGGTGAACTCCTTTAAGGTCAATTTCTCGACCTCTTTTTTATTAAACTGTAGCATTATAGAGTAAATGTGTGGTTTAACTCCAGGCCGTCCTTTGTGTCAGTCAGGCGCAACGTATTGCCCAACGTTTGGGCCGCGAAAACGAAAGTGTATAGGCCATCAACCTCTCCCGCCCCTGTTAGAACAACTGGCATACCTGTAGTCATGTTTTGCAGTGCGAAGTCTGCCAAAACAAGGCCTTTTACCAATGAAGGATTGTTAGCCGTACCATATTGATTTGTCAAGAGAGCTTTGAAGCTAGTAGCGATCTTATCGGAAATTTCGGCTTGTACGTCGATTAACCCACCTTTTGCGGCCAGAGTTGCGATGTTGGCTGTTGCTTGATACACGTCAATGTTTTCGTCTTTCTCAAGCATCGAATAATTAAACGATATTGTCACCTTTTGCACCGCGCCTACCGTCGGCTTGGTTAGTCCGACGTAAAAAGTACCTTCCTCAATTATGTGAGGGTAGAACATTTCGATTAACCCAGTCTCATCGTATGAAACAGAACCAGTGAGGCGGTTTGAATCGTCAACGTTGAATATTGCTAATTGGCCGCACTGGCCTGACTTCAATTTTGCCATATATACCGCCGATGCCTGCGGACACATTGCGGTAAATCGTCTCGGTGATTCACCTGTGATGTAAGCGATACCGTCAATGTCCTCGGTGGTCGGTTCTGGTCGTTCGTCGGTTACTCCAGATAGCTTTAGAGTCGGATACCAGCGTTTAGTCGGGTCAGCTTCGTTGATTTTTGCCGTGATATAGGCATTATCAACAACATCACCTACTTCGATGCCATTTCTGACACCGTCCGAGTTGATAAGATTCATCAGGAAGGCATACTTCGTGATGTCCAAAAGAGCAACACAGCCCGGACGTCCGGTGTTGCCTAATGTAATGGGGCATGTACAATTCATTGTATTTTTTTTTTTTAGTTAACTACAAAAAGATTTTTTCACTTGCAAAGTAAATCTTTGCTCTATTCCCGCGAAATTAGCATCAAATACTTTTGAAACGTGGCCTTTTTCGCTCAGAAACTTACC
>Ga0105103_10000140_pt1 | contig 38210 bp, 38 predicted proteins | sample PPLLaktember2015_2_FD_79107 | JGI IMG/M metagenome (GOLD analysis project Ga0105103, IMG submission 79107) | Freshwater sediment microbial communities from Prairie Pothole Lake near Jamestown, North Dakota, USA - PPLs Lake P7 Core (6) Depth... | ecosystem: Environmental > Aquatic > Freshwater >...
TCGCTCGGGCGTACGCGCTATGGCGAAGTGTGGGACCTGCAGCGTGCGCTCTGGGCGCTGCGCACAGAAGGTGCAATCGGAGACATCGTCCTCCTGACCGAGCACGAACACGTCTTCACGATCGGCAAATCGGGCGACGACAACCATCTTCTGGCAAGCGTTGAGGAACTCCGCGCGGGTGGAATCGAGGTGTTTGCCGTCGACCGGGGCGGTGACATCACCTATCATGGCCCTGGCCAACTCGTCGGCTATCCGATCCTGGACCTGAATTCCCGCACGCCCGACATCCACAAGTATCTGCGTGACATCGAGGAAGTGCTCATCCGCACGCTCCGCACATACGGCCTGACGGGCGTCCGCGAGGAGGGCATGACCGGAGTGTGGGTGGATGGAGAGAAGGTGGCGGCGATCGGCGTCAAGGTCAGCCGATGGGTGACCACGCACGGCTTCGCGCTCAACGTCAATACGGATCTGTCGAAGTTCGGGCGCATCATTCCATGCGGGATCTTCCACAAGGGGGTGACGTCGATGGAGCGATTGCTTGGCCGGTCGGTCCCCATGGACGAGGTGATCGAGCGATTGGGACGATCGTTTGAAGAGGTGTTCGCTTGTCAGCATGTACCCGTTTCGGCGGAGGCCATACGGCAAGCCGTCGAGCGCGGTGGCACCAAGAAAGCAACAACGATATTGATCGGTTAGAGGAGAGATGAGGAAGATGGGGAAGACCCAGACGGTGACACAAGAACGGGAGACCAACGTGATCGGTCTGAGCAAAGAGCGATTGCTCAAGGCATATCGCACGATGGTGCTCTCGCGTCGATTGGACGAGAAGCAGATGATCCTGCTGAAGCAGGGGAAACTGTTCTTCCACATCGGTGGTTCCGGACACGAAGCGGCACAGGTGGCAGCCGCGACCGCGTTGAAGCCGGGGCATGACTGGGCGTGCCCATACTATCGCGATCAGTCGTTTTCCCTGCAGTATGGGATGACCTCCCGGGAGGTCTTCTTGGCTGCAATGCACCGTGCCGAAGATCCGATGACCGGCGCCCGGCAGATGCCGGGACATTGGGGAAAGCCGGAACTCCGGATCGTGACGCAATCCAGCCCGACTGGAACGCAGTATCTGCAGGCTGTCGGCATCGCGCTCGCCGCAAAGAAGGAAGGAACGGACGAGGTCGTGTACGTTTCCTCTGGAGAAGGGGCAACGAGTGAAGGCGAGTTCTTTGAAGCGGTCAATTGGGCGGCGCGCGAATCACTCCCCGTCATCTTCTTTATTCAGGACAACAAGTATGCGATCTCCGTCCCGGTGGCCTCACAGACCGCCGGCGGATCAGTCTATGAAGCGACCAAGGGCTTTCAGGGTCTCGAGCGATTCGACTGCGACGGAACGGACCTTGTCGAAACGTACCGGGTGATGCAGCAAGCGGTCGAGCGTGCGCGATCAGGGAAAGGCCCTTCGCTGATCCTTGCTCATGTCGTCCGCCTTCTTCCTCATTCGTCATCTGATGATCAGAACAAGTATCGCCCGAAGGAAGAGCTTGAGCGAGACCGCTCCAAAGATCCGATCCCGCGCTTCGAGCGTTATCTGATCGAGCAGGGAGTTCTCACCGAGAAGGAAGTCCGGGCCATCCGCGAGGAGGTGAACGCGGAGGTCGATGAAGCCGCGGAGTGGGCCGAAACGCGTCCGATGCCGGATCCTTCCACTGTTGCGGATCACGTGTATGGGACGTCGCACGCGAACCCGCCGGCAGAATTCGAGGAACCGGAACACACAGGTCAGCGGGTTGTGCTCGTCGATGCGATCAACCACGCACTGCATGAGGAAATGAAGCGCAATCCCAAGATGGTCGTGTTCGGCGAGGACATCGCTGATGGCAAGGGGGGCGTCTTCACGACGACCAAGGGACTGTCGACGACATTCGGTTCGGAGCGAGCCTTCAATTCTCCACTTGCGGAAGCCAGCATTGTCGGCGTCGCGATCGGCATGGCCGTGAAGGGTTGGAAGCCGGTGCCGGAGATCCAGTTCGGAGACTACATCTGGCCCGCGATGCAGCAATTGCGCGATGAACTGGCGATGTTTCGCTATCGTTCCAACAACGTGTGGCCGGCTCCACTGGTGCTGCGCGTGCCGGTCGGCGGATTCATCCACGGCGGACATTACCACAGCCAGAACATCGAAGCCTTCTTTGCGCACATCCCCGGCTTGCGCGTTGCGTATCCTTCCACCGCCGCAGATGCCAAGGGATTGCTTAAGGCAGCAATACGCGGAGATGATCCGGTCATTTTCATGGAGCACAAAGGGCTCTATCGTCAGGGATACGCGGCGACCCCCGAGCCGGGCGAAGAATACCTCCTTCCGTTCGGCGTGGCGGCCCTTCGACGAAGCGGCGAGCATCTGACCATAATCACCTACGGCGCAATGGTCCAGCAGTCGTTGGAAGTAGCTCGCGTGATGGAAGAACAAGGGGTGAGCATCGAAGTGATCGATCTTCGAACGATCAATCCGCTGGATGCCGAAGCGATCTACCGCTCGGTACGAAAGACGAGCAGGGCTCTCATTGTGCATGAGGATACGCTGACCGCAGGATTCGGTGCGGAGATCGCCGCGTTGGTGGCACAGCATTGCTTTGAGCATCTCGATGCGCCGGTGATGCGAGTCGGTGCTCTCGATACGCCGGTCCCGTACAGTCCGCCCCTGGAAGACGCCATGCTGCCGAACAAGAAGAAGATCCAGGCGGCGGTCGAACAGCTCATCGCCTACTAGGAGGATTCATGCTGGTCGATGTCGTGATGCCCAAGATGGGCGAGAGCATTCAGGAAGGGAAGGTCCTTCGCTGGGCGAAAAAGGTCGGCGATGTGATCCGGAAGGAAGAGACGATCCTCGAGATCAGCACGGACAAGGTCGACTCCGAGATCCCCTCGCCGGTGGAAGGCGTGCTTGCGAAGATCTTGGTGGCGGAACAGGATGTCGTGCCCGTCGGTACGATCATCGCCATCGTCGAAACAGACAAGACGGCAAAGATCGATGCGTCTGTTGTGAACACGCCTGCTCGCACACCGGCGCCGGTGCCTTCCACGACGCCCTCACAGGTTCACGCTGAACCGGTTTCCGCCCCCGCTGTCCCTGTCGGTCCATTGGTCCGCGGTACGGGTTCACGATTTCTCTCGCCGCTTGTTCGCTCCATCGCCCAGAAGGAGAACGTGAGCGCCGCCGAACTCGCGCAGATCTCCGGGACGGGCGCAAACGGTCGTATGACGAAGCGCGATCTCCTGGAATTCATCAGCAAGCGCGGAACCGCCGCTTCGGCAACGGTTCAGCCTGCGGCGCATGCGGGAGTTACGCGTTTGGATACGGCGCAGCTTTCCGCGAAGTATCCTGCACCTGCATTTCGGGTCGCCCGCATGGACAACGTGCAGGTGAAGATGGCGGAGCACATGCTGCGCAGCGTTGCGACCTCGCCACACGTCGCTGCGATCGACGAAGTGGATTTCTCGGCGGTCATGACCTCCCGTTCCGCGAATGCTGCACGGTTCGAACAACAGGAGGGATTCAAACTGACCGTCACCCCCTTCATCGCCGATGCGGTCGTGCGCGCGCTGAAGGAATTCCCGATCGTCAACAGTTCGGTGGAAGGGGACCACATCATTTACAAGCACGCGATCAACCTCGGGATCGCTGTGGCCTCGCCGACGGGCCTTCTCGTCCCCAACGTCCGAAACGCGGAAGAGAAGAATTTTGTGGGACTTGCGCGCGCGATCAACGACCTTGCGGTTCGAACCCGGAACAAGAAGTTGATGCCGGATGAGATCCAGGGCGGGACGTTCTCGATCACGAACTACGGCGTATTCGGCAACATCATCGGCACACCGCTCATCAACCAGCCTCAGGTGGCGATCCTGGGCGTAGGGGCGATCAAGAAACGGCCGGTCGTCATCACAGATCAGAGTGGCAATGACGCGATCGGCATTCGATCCATGGCATACCTTACGCTGGCGTTCGATCACCGCATCATCGACGGCGCGATCGGCGGGCAGTTTCTGGCCCGTGTGAAGTTCCATCTTGAGCAATTCGACCTGAACGGAGCGTTTTGAAGTGAGTGACGTTGTTATAGAGATTCCCGCCCGAAGCGGGGAACCGGAGCGGCAAAAGCGGCCCGACTGGCTCAAAGTGAAAGTGCCCGTCGGTCCTGACTACGTTCGCCTGGACGGGATCATGCGTTCGCATCGCCTTCATACCGTATGCGAAGAGGCGCGATGTCCCAATATGGGAGAATGCTGGAATTCCGGTACTGCAACTTTCATGATTTTGGGCGATATTTGTACTCGCTCCTGCGGTTTCTGCGCGATCAAGACCGGACGTCCGGAGTACGGATTGGATTGGGATGAACCGCGTCGCGTCGTCGAAGCGATCGAGCTGATGAAGGTGCGTCACGCGGTCATCACGTCGGTCAACCGGGATGAACGCAAGGACGGGGGAGCGCCGATCTTCGCAGAGACGATCCGGCTGATCCGTGAACGGGTCCCGGAATGCAAGGTCGAAGTGCTCATCCCGGATTTCAAGGGAAGCGAGGCGGCCCTGAACATCGTTCTCGAAGCGGGACCGGACATCCTCAATCACAATCTAGAAACCGTTCCGCGTCTCTACCGGACTGTTCGTCCGCAGGCGAACTACCAGCAATCACTGCAGGTGCTTGATCGGTCCAAGAGAAAAGGCGCCGTCACAAAGACCGGCCTGATGCTCGGCATCGGCGAACGGACCGAAGAAGTGCTCGAGGTCATGCATGATGTCATCGCCGTCGGCGGCGGCATCCTGACGCTCGGACAGTATCTGCAACCGACGAAAGACCATCTTCCGATTGACCGCTATGTGCACCCGGATGAATTCCGGATGCTCAAGGAGGAAGGATTGAAGATGGGATTCCGTCATGTCGAATCAGGTCCGCTTGTGCGGAGTTCCTATCATGCAGCGGGACAAGTCTAAGACCATTCAATGATCACACGTTACGGCTACGACGTCTTCTTTACCGTCACCGCGGTTTGCCTCATCGTCATCGTTCTCGCCCTGTTGTTCATCGAACCGAAGATCCTTCGCTACGGCGTGGCGCTTGTCGCCTTCGTCTTCCTTGCGCTCACGGTGAACTTTTTCCGCGATCCGAACCGGACCACCCCGAAAGGCGACAGGCTCGTCATCGCCCCTGCGGACGGAAAGGTCATTCATGTCAAGACCGTCCAGGACAATGAGTTCTTCCATTCGGAGGTCCGCTTCATCAGCATCTTCATGTCGCCGCTGAATGTGCACGTGAATCGCAATCCCATCACCGGAACCGTGACGCACACGCGGTACGTGAAGGGGGAGTATTTCGCGGCGTTTGAAGACAAGGCTTCGGAAAAGAACGAGCAGATGATCATCGGAATGGAGAATCAGCACGGCAAGGTGTTGTTCAAACAGATCGCCGGGTTTGTCGCGCGGCGGATCGTCTGCGACCTCAAGACGGGGGATGCCGTCGTTGCCGGAGAACGGTTTGGGATGATCAAGTTCGGCTCACGCCTTGATGTCTTTGTCCCGGTCACAGCGACAGTAAACGTGAAGGTCGGCGACGTGACGACAGCCGGGGAAACCATCATCGCGGAATTCGCCCCTTAACGGATCGGAGAGCATCTCCTCATGAAGATCACCCGGGCGGTCGTCCCGAGCCTGTTCACGACGCTAAATGTGTTCTGTGGATTTCTCGCCATTGTGCACACGCACGAGGGAAGCCTCCTCGCCGCAGCGGCCTTCATCGGCCTCGCCGCCATCTTCGACACGCTGGACGGCATGATGGCGCGCATCACCAAATCGTCGAGTCAGTTTGGCGTGGAACTCGATTCGCTCGCAGATGTCGTTTCGTTCGGTGCCGCCCCGGCGTTCCTTGTCTTCAAGGCCTCGTTGCATGAGTTTGGCAATCTTGGCCTGCTGATCGCCGCATTGCCTCTCATGTTCGGCGCGATTCGCCTGGCACGATTCAATGTGCAACTGGTCGGATTTGACAAGGACTACTTCAACGGCCTGCCGATTCCGATGCAGGCGCTGACGGTTTGCGCATTCATCTTCCAGTACTACTCCGAAGCAAACGGACTCACAGGCTGGCCCAAGGACGCCCTCGCACCGCTGGTCATCGTGCTCTCCCTGCTCATGGTGAGTACCATCAAGTATGATACGCTTCCGAAATTCTCGAAACGACAGCTGGCCGCCCACCCATGGAAGGCTGTGAGCGTTGCGGTCGCGTTGCTGATCGTTCTGTTTTCCAAGGCGACGCTCTTGTTTCACGTGCTGGCGGCGTTCATTGTGTTTGGCATCGTACGTGCCATGGTCAATGCCGTGCGTCGGCACACGACTCCGCAGCAATCCCCAACTGTTCCAAAGAACGAATTGTCGGGTATCGACATTTGACCTCGGGAGACGCTCGTATGCATGTCCAAGTGACCGTGACCCTTCGAACCTCCATCCTCGATCCGCAAGGGAAAGCCGTGGAGCATGGGATCCATTCGATGGGGTTCGCTTCCGTGGGAAACGTTCGGATCGGAAAGATCGTCGATTTGGACGTCGATACCACGGACGACAAAGAAGCCTTGCGTGTTGCGGAAGAGATCGCGAAAAAGCTGTTGGCCAATCCGGTCATGGAGGACTTCACGGTCACCCTCGTTCGCAATGGAGAGCACCGGAAGTGAACGCGATGAGAAAAGCGAAGATCGGCGTTGTTGTGTTCCCGGGATCGAATTGCGACCACGATTCGCACTTCGTCGTGGGTGAGATCCTCGGGCAGGACGCGCGGTTCATCTGGCACAAGGAAGGCTCGGTGGGGGACGTTGATGCTGTCATTCTGCCGGGGGGGTTTTCGTACGGCGATTACCTGCGTTGTGGCGCGATCGCGCGATTCTCACCGGTCATGAAGGATGTCGTCCGCTTCGCAAATGCCGGAGGCATCGTCATCGGAATCTGCAACGGATTTCAGATCCTCACGGAAGCCGGACTGCTTCCTGGAGTGCTCCTCCGAAATGAGTCGCTTCGTTTCATCTGCCGGGACGTGTTTGTACGGGTCGAGAATGAACAAACACGATTCACGAACGCGTGCCGTCCGGGAGACGTTCTGCGGATCCCGATCGCGCACGGAGAGGGAAACTACTTCGCCGATGACGAGACGCTCAAGGGGCTGGAAGACCATCGCCAGATCGTGTTCCGGTACAGCAACGCGACGGGGGATGTGACGCCTGAGGCGAATCCGAACGGTTCGTTGCGCAATATCGCAGGCATTGTGAATAGATCGGGCAATGTCCTGGGGATGATGCCCCATCCGGAGCGTGCGGCAGACCCTGTGCTGCGGCGTGATGACGGGCGTCTGGTGTTTGAATCCATGGTCCGGAGCATCCTGCGGACCGAACAGGTGTTTGAGATAGTCAATCAAAGGAGCTGATCATGTTCGGCAATATCGGCGGTTCGGAACTTTTTCTTATTCTCCTCATCATCCTCGTCTTCTTCGGGGCCAAGAAGCTCCCCGATCTGGCGAAAGGGCTCGGCCAGGGCATCCGCGAGTTCCGCAAGGCCGCGCGCGACGTCCAGGAAGAGGTCGAAAAGGAAACCCGACAACTGGATCTGAAGAACGATCAATCGCCCCCGAGCGATAAGAAAGCCTGACGTCCACGTCATCCTCACCAAACATTCCGGACGAAACCATGAGCATTCTCGTTGGAAAACAGACGCGGCTTGTCGTGCAAGGTCTGACTGGGAGTGAAGGGACCTTTCACACAAAGCAGATGATGGAATATGGAACGACCGTCGTTGCAGGGGTCACGCCGGGAAAAGGCGGAACGACGTATGGCGGCAATGATGAGAACAAACTGCCGAAGCCCGTACCGGTCTTCAATACGGTCGCGGATGCTGTGCTCGCGACGAAGGCAAATACGTCCGTGATCTTCGTCCCAGCCGCTTTCGCAGCGGATGCCATCATTGAAGCGGCGGACGCGGGTGTGTCGCTGGTTGTCGCGATCACCGAGGGAATTCCGGCAGCGGATATGGTCAAAGCGTACGACTATCTGAAGAAGAAGAACGTCCGCCTCATCGGTCCGAATTGTCCGGGAATCATCACGCCGGGCGAAGCGAAGATCGGCATCATGCCGGGATTCATTCACTTGAAAGGCCGTGTCGGGCTCATCTCACGCAGCGGAACGCTCACCTATGAAGCAGTATCGCAACTGACATCGCGGGGGATCGGACAGTCAACATGCATCGGCATCGGCGGCGACCCGGTCATCGGAACGCGCTTCATTGACGCGGTGAAGCTGTTCAATAAGGACAAGGGGACCGACGCGATCATCATGATCGGCGAGATCGGCGGATCGGCGGAGGAAGAAGCGGCGGAGTACATCCGTGCCCACGTGAAGAAGCCCGTGGTGGGATTCATCGCCGGGCAAACGGCGCCCCCGGGGCGACGCATGGGACATGCCGGCGCGATCATCTCAGGAGGGAAGGGAACGGCGGCGGAGAAGATGGCCGTCATGAAGCGGGCAGGGATTGTGGTTGTCGACAGCCCTGCGTTGCTTGGCGAGACGATGGCTCGTGTGCTGGCGAAGAAAGGCAAGAAAGCTGCCCCGAAGAAGGCGGCGAAACCGAAGAAAGCCGTACCGAAAAAGAAGCCGGCCGCGAAGAAGCGGAGCAAGAAATAGTCCAATAAAAGAAGAGAAAGGAGTCACCATCCGTATGGCAGTTGAACGAACCCTTGCGATCCTCAAGCCCGATTGCGTTCGAAAGAACCTGCAAGGCGAAGTGATCGCGCGCATTCAGAAAGCCGGTTTCAAGATCCTCGGCATGAAACAGATCCGCCTGACGAAGGAGATGGCGGGCGCATTCTACGCGGTCCACAAAGGCCGTCCCTTTTACGACGGGCTGGTCGAATTCATGACGAGCGGACCCTGCATGCCCATCGCGCTTGAAAAGGAAAGCGCGGTTGCGGATTATCGGACGCTGATCGGCGCGACCGATCCGAAGGACGCTGCGGAAGGCACGATCCGCAAGCTGTTCGCAGACAACAAGGGTGAGAACATCGTTCACGGATCAGACTCCCCCGAAAACGGGAAGATCGAAGTCGCCTTCTTTTTCGGCGAAGCCGAACTCGTGTAAGCTGCCAAGGCGGCCTTGCATGCACTGCAACGCCGCCTTTCTCATTCTCCAGCCCTACCTCACCCCACATTCTAACCCACAATCCCCAGTCCACAACCCACAATCCCAAATCCGCAATCCGCAATCACCAATAGCTCCTCATGCCCCTTTCCCGTTGGAAAAAGCTCTCCTCCTCTGTCGTTGTGAACAACAACTGGTGGGTCTATCGCCGGGATGAGACCGAATTACCCAATGGCCGTCGCGGCGAATATCATTACGTGCACACGAACGGCGCGAGCCTCGTGATTCCGGTGTTGCCGGATGGGAAGATCGTGCTCGTGAATCAGTACCGCTATCTGTGCGATCGGGAGAGCCTGGAATTCCCGTGCGGCGGCGTGAAGAACGAAAGCACGTACGACCAGACGGCAGAAGAGGAACTGGTGGAAGAAGCGGGATTTCGCGCGAACGATTGGCGCGTTGTGGGCGAATTCAATCCGTATAACGGCGTGACCGATGAGATCTGCCGCGTGTATCTTGCGAAGCGGCTCGTCGCAGTGCCCGCAACGCCAGACGAAACCGAGGAATTCGAGATCGTTCATCTTTCCCCACAAGAGCTCGAAGCGCGAATCGTCTCAGGCGTGATCTGGGATGGTATGACGCTCGCCGCCTGGACCATTGCGAGGAATTTCATCTAGCTCTCCCCTGCACCCATGAACAGAAGGGAACCAATATGCCTGTCCAGCGATTCATTGCACTCACGGCTCTCCTGATCGGGATCATCATGACCACTTCCGCACAAGTCAAGGTAGGAGCCGACCGTCTGCTGACGGAAGAACGATCGCTCATCGAGGGGAAGCGTATCGGCCTGGTCACGAATCATTCCGCACTGCTCAGCGACGGCAGGCATCTCGCCGATGCTTTGCATAAGGATCCGGCCATGCGCCTGACGACGCTGTTCGGACCAGAACACGGAATCCGGGGCGATGCACCCGATGGCCGCACCGTTCAGGACGGAACCGATCCCGCGACCGGATTGCCCGCCTTCTCTCTTTACGGGAAGATCAACAAGCCAACGACGGAGATGTTGAGAGACGTCGATGTGTTGGTGTTCGACATACAGGACGTCGGTGCGCGATTCTACACATTCATCAGCACGATGTTCCTCGCGATGGAAGCGGCAGCGGAATCGAGCATTCCTTTTATCGTCCTCGATCGCCCGAATCCCATTCGCGGCGTGATGGTGGAAGGACCGATCCGGGTCGATTCGATGAAGTCGTTCGTCGGTTGGGGACCGATGCCCGTCTCACACGGCCTGACGGTCGGGGAGTTGGCGACGATGGCCAATGAATTGGGGTGGCTCGCGAACGGCGTCCGCGCAAATCTCACGGTCGTCCGGATGAGTGGCTGGAAACGCGCGATGTGGTATGACGAGACCGGATTACGATGGATCAAGCCGTCGCCCAATATGCCATTCGTTTCGACGGCGACCGTCTATCCGGGCACCTGTCTGTTCGAAGGAACGACGTTGTCGGAAGGGCGGGGATCGGAGAGGCCGTTCGAATGGATCGGCGCGCCGTATATGGATGGTTCGAAGTGGGCGGAGTTACTGAATGCGCGCGGTCTCCCGGGGGTGAAGTTCCGGGCCGTGACCTTCACTCCTCGCGAGATTCCCAATGTCACCAGTCGTCCGAAGCACCAGGGGAAGGTGTGCTCAGGCGTTGCCATCGAGATCGTTGATCGAAATGAACTGCAGCCGTTTGCGATGGCACTCCACATGCTCGCGACCGCCAAAATGGTCGCGCCCGACAGCATGAAATGGCGTGCCTCCTCGATCGATCGGCTCTCTGGGACCGACGAACTGAGGCGGGGGATTGACGCGGGGAAACAGCCCGATGAACTCCTGCGTTCATGGGAAGCGGGGAGAGTCAATTTCGTCGAGCAGCGCGCACGATATCTTCTGTATAACTGAGCCGCGCGCCGCTACTCTATTTCGAAGAGCCGCTCGGCGACCGCTTCCTGCAGAACGGCCGCGTTGTCGAAGGCAGTGATGAAAGTCGGGATCGCGGGAACCGACGCACCGATGTACGGATTGCCGAAGGAGATCAACACGACCTTCGGATTCGTACGGACGAGCGATTCCAGGAACCGTTGCTGATGTGTGGGAAGACCGACGGTCCCGCTGGACAGGAATATCCGAACATACGCCGCAACGATGACCATATCCGCCGTTCTGGCCTTCTCCAGGACGGCGTTTTGTTCATTATCGGGCATGCCATCGGTCATCGCGACCGACTCGACGGCGAACGCGAGTTGTTTGAATTCCTCCGGGAAGGATTCGAGCGATCTGGACATCATCGCCGCTCCCGAGCGGTTATTGAAGGTGACAACGAGGAATCGTCGGTCTGCGGGGAGCGGCAGCAATCCTCGATCGTCGCGCTGGACCTTCACGCACTTCCGCGCGATCGTGCGAGCGATCTTCAGATGTTCACCAGTCCCCAAGAGCGGGAGCGCTTTCGCAGGGTCGATCGTTCGAATGGTCTGAAGCCCAACCCGTGTTTTGGCGCGGAGGATGCGACGGATGGAGCCATCGATTTGCGCTAGCGGGATGCGTCCCGACTCCACGGCAGAGCGCAGGGCCTCAAACGCAGCGGGGAGGTCGGCCGGCCAAACGATCAGATCGACACCAGCCTCCACCGCGCGCACAGCCGCGTCTCCTGCCGAGTAGTGCTTCGTAATAGCCCCCATCGTCATCGCGTCTGTACAGACGATTCCCTGGAAATGCATTCCCCCGCGCAGAACCTCTCCGATCATCCGCTTTGAAAAGGTAGCCGGAAGCGATGATTCATCATACGCCTTCATCCAGAGATGCGAGACCATCACCGCCGCGGGCTGGCGCTGTGCCAGAATGAATCGATATGGCGCCAACTCGATCTGATCCAACGTGGCCTTGTTCCCATCGATCGCGGCGAGGTCGGAATGCGTGTCGATGCCGGTGTTGCCGTGTCCCGGATAGTGCTTCAACGTGGCGAGCAGACCGTTGTCCTCGTAACCGCGAACGACGCTGAGCCCCATCGTGCCGACGAGCGCCGGGTCATCTCCGAATGCACGAATGTTGATCACCGGGTTTTGAGGATTGCTGTTCACATCGACGACGGGGGCGAAGTTGAGATGAACGCCGATCGCGCGGGCTTCTGCCGCGGTGACGGCTGCGGCCTCATAAGCCAGTTTTGGATCGCCGGACGCACCGAGCGCCATCGCGATGGGGAAGTCCGTGGCGCCGTCGACATGTGTACCGATCCCTTTCTCGAAATCCCCGGCGACCAGTAATCCGTACGGAGCGAGTTGTTGCAACTCGTTCAGCTCGGCGATCAGCTTGCGCGGTTCCGCTTTCGCGAACCAGATGCTTCCGACGTGGTACTTGGTTATGAACTCCTTGGTTGCATCGACTGAGCGATGCGCAGGCATCAGGAGGTGGCCGATCTTCTGGTCGAGCGTCATTGTGGAAAGTGTCTGCTCGACCCACAGAGTGTCGATCGGCCGAAGTTGGGAATGAAGGACGAGGGGGAGCGCGACAAGCATCGCGAGGGAATATCGGAGCAGCATTTTGGGGTTCCTTTGTTGGTGTCCGGGGAAAGCCACCCCCGGTGTCGACCCGGGCACCGCCCCGGGTTTCTCCCCGGGTCTTATCCCGGGTTTCTCCCCGGGTGTTACCCCGGGTTTCTCCCCGGGTGTTACCCCGGGTTTCTCCCCGGGAGTGTCCCCGGGAATCTCTCCGCTACCTTCGGCCGCTCTCGAACGCCTGCCGGAGATCTTCGATGATGTCCTGCACATCTTCGATCCCGACGGAGATGCGCACGAGACCGTCCGTCACACCGATGCGCCTCCGTTCCTCTGCCGGCACAGAGGCATGCGTCATGGTCGCCGGATGCGAAATGAGGGTTTCCACTCCACCGAGACTCTCCGCTAATGCGCACAACCGCACTCGCTTGAGAAGGCGCTTCGCCGCCCGCAAGGAACCGAGATCGAAGGAGATCATCCCGCCGTAACCGCGCATCTGGCGGCGGGCCAGCGTGTGCTGTGGATGCGTCGGGAGACCAGGATAATTGACATGGACAACGCCTGGATGCCGTTGCAGGAACCGGGCGATCGCTATCGCATTCTCGCAGTGTCGCTCCATGCGGACTGGGAGCGTCTTGATCCCCCGCAGACAAAGCCATGCGTCGAACGGTCCCATGATCGCGCCAACAGACTTCTGAAGAAATCTCAACCGCTCGATCAGCTGCAGGTCGTTGAGCACGATGATGCCCCCGATCATATCGCTATGTCCGTTCAGGTACTTCGTGGCACTATGTACACTAATATCGATGCCGAACTGCAACGGAGATTGGAGGTGGGGGCTGGCAAATGTATTGTCCACCACGGTTGTGACTCTATGGGCACGGCCGATCTTTGCGATTCCAGCCAGGTCCGTGATCTCCATCGTGGGATTCGTGGGGGTCTCCACATAGAGCATCCGTGTATTCGGACGGATCGCTCGCCGAACCAATGCCAGGTCGGTCGTATCGATGAACTCGAACTCGAGGCCGAAGTCCTCGAGCACCAATTTGCCGAGACGATAGACTCCTCCGTAGATGTTCTTCGAGAGCAGGATGTGGTCCCCCGGCTTCAGGAGCATGAAGACAGCGCTAATGGCAGCCATGCCAGAGGCGAAGGCGAGTCCTTCACGCCCCCCTTCGAGTGCGGCTACGTTTGCTTCCAGTACGCTTCGAGTAGGATTGGAAACCCTTGAATACTCGAATCCCTTGTTGACCCCCAATTCCTGCTGAACATAAGTTGACGTGAGATGAACCGGCGTCATGATCGAACCAGTGGAGGGATCCGGATCGATGCCGGCGTGGATACACTTGGTTGAAAATCTCATAGGATTAGCAAGAATCAGTCCCAGAAGTGAAAAAACACTCCCGGCTTCTTAAGATGCAGGGAGTCTCAATTCCCCAAATCTATCAAAAATTGGGATTCGGCAAAATGTTATTCCTTGACTCTCATGCAATAAAATCATATCTTTTGCGTCATATTTTATCGATTTTGCCCACTTTTTGTCAAAAACCAGAGGATTTCTGCTCCTTTTATGGCGACTACAGGCGATTTCAGAGTTGGGATGGTCATTCGCTTCAATGGCGAACTTCATCGAATTGAGGAATACATTCACCGCACTCCGGGAAACCTCCGCGCATTCGTCCAGGCGAAACTTCGGAATCTGAAGAATGGCCGTGTGACCGAGACCCGGTTCCGTTCGGGCGAGGAGGTCGAGGAAGTACGCATGGAACAGCGGGAATTCCAATACCTGTTCCATGACGGCGCGAGCTTCCAATTCATGGACAATCAGTCCTACGAGCAAATCCCGGTCGATGAAAAGATCCTGGGGGAGGGGGCGGAATACCTGAGAGAGGGCGTGACCGTCATCCTGAACATCGTCGGGAGCGATGTCGTCGGAGCCGAGCTTCCGATGAACGTCGAACTGAAGATCGTGGAAACGGTTCCCGGAGTGAAGGGGGATACGGCAACAGGAGCCCAGAAGCCCGCGAAGGTGGAAACGGGGGCGAGCGTGAATGTACCCCTGTTTATCAACGAGGGGGACACGATTCGGGTGGATACCAGAACCGGGAAATATCTCGAGCGCGTGAATGGCTGAGGACATGAGCAGCGACCAATCCACGGGTACCCCCACGTCTCACAAAGGATCTCGGATGGATCTTTCATACGTTAAGAAGGTCATCAAGCTCGTCGAGAACAGCAATGTCGATGAGGTTGAGATCGAGGAAGAGGGGAAGCGGCTGCGAGTGGCTCGCAATCGGACGATGGCTGCTCCGGCGCCGATCCAATATGCTCCCGCTGCTGCGCCGGCACCGCAACCGGTTCCATCCGCTGCCCCGGCCCCCGCTGCACAAAAGAGCACTCCGCAATATCACGAGGTCCGCTCGCCGATCGTCGGAACGTTCTATCGCGCTCCGTCTCCAGACGCCGAGCCATACATCGAGGTCGGACAGACGGTCAAGATCGGTCAAGTGCTTTGCATTGTCGAGGCGATGAAGCTCATGAATGAGATCGAGTCGGATGCGAACGGCACCGTCGTCAAGGTCCTGGTCGAGAACGGCAAGCCGGTCGAATACAATCAGATCCTCTTCTGGGTCGAAAAGAGCTAATCATCGCCCGACTCCCCTCCATCGAAAAAGGCACTTCCTTGTTCAAGAAGATCCTCATCGCCAACCGTGGCGAGATCGCTCTGCGGATCATCCGGGCTGCACGCGAACTCGGTGTTCGTACGGTTGCCGTGTACTCAGAGGCCGACCGCGATTCGCTGCACGTCAAGTTTGCCGACGAAGCAGTGTGTATCGGCCCACCCGCAAGCAGAGAGAGCTATCTGAATATCCCGCGCATCATCGCGGCGGCGGAAGTAACGAATGCCGATGCGATCCATCCGGGGTATGGATTCCTCGCGGAGAATGCGAATTTCGCGGACATTTGCGGAAGCTCGGGCATCACATTCATCGGGCCGCATCCGGATGCCATCAGCGCGATGGGAGACAAAGCGCTCGCGAAGGATACCATGCGGAAGGCGGGCGTCCCCGTTGTCCCCGGCAGCGATGGGATCATCTCGAATCTTACGGATGCGATGCGCATCGCCGGCGAGATCGGGTATCCGGTCATCATCAAGGCGACTGCAGGCGGCGGCGGCCGCGGCATGCGCATCGTCCGTTCGGGGGACGAATTGGAGAATGCATTCCGCACGGCAAGCCACGAGGCGGAATCTGCATTCGGGAACGCGGCAGTCTACATCGAGAAGTATATCGAGGAACCGCGTCACGTCGAAATCCAGGTGATGGGTGACCGTTTCGGCACCATCATCCACTACGGCGAACGCGACTGCAGCATCCAACGCCGTCATCAGAAACTCGTGGAAGAGGCTCCGTCGCCGGCGTTGACGCCGGAACTCCGTGCCGCAATGGGCGCGGCAGCGGTCAAAGGTGCAAAGAGCGTCGACTACGTCGGTGCCGGTACCATCGAGTTCCTGCTTGACAAGAACAAGAACTTCTATTTCATGGAAATGAACACGCGGATCCAGGTCGAGCATCCCGTGACCGAGGAGGTCTATTCGGTCGACCTCTTGAAGACGCAGATCCGCATGGCGGCGGGAGAGAAGCTCCGCAAGACCGCACCAAAGCCGGAATGGCACGCCATCGAATGCCGCATCAACGCGGAGGATCCGTATCAGGGATTCCGCCCATCGCCGGGACGGATCACCAGTCTCCATTTCCCGGGAGGATTCGGCGTTCGCGTCGACACCCATGCGTACCAGGATTATCTGATCCCGCCGTACTATGACTCCCTCGTGGCCAAGCTGATCGTCAAAGGCCGGACGCGCGACGAAGCGGTGGAAAAGATGTACCACGCACTCGATGAGTTCATCATCGAAGGGATCAAGACGACGATCCCGTTCCACAAGAAACTCATGCGGAACGATCGCTTCCGAAGCGGGAACTTCGACACCAAGTTCATCGAGTCGTTCTCGATGAACCAGGATTCGTAATCGACAGCTCCTCCATCACCACATTCTGACGAGGCACCCATGAACTTCCCCGAAAACCTGAAATACACGAAAGACCACGAGTGGATCCGAGTCGAGGGCGGTTTTGGCTGGGTGGGGATCACGGAATTCGCGCAAGGGGAGTTAGGCGACATCGTGTTCATCGAACTTCCCGCCGTGGGAACGAAGGCGGAACAAGGCAAGACGTTCGGTACCATCGAAGCGGTGAAGGCCGTCTCCGAACTCTACGCGCCGATCACTGGCGAGATCGTGGAGGTCAACAAGGCGGTCCAGGACCAACCCGAATCCGTGAATAAAGACCCCTACAACAATGGCTGGATGGTAAAGATCGCCATCGCCAATCCGGCTGAGGTCAGCGCGCTTCTTGACGCGCCGGCCTACAAATCACTGATCGGCAAATAACGCCAATCCCCCCGGCGGTCATGGACGGACAAACCCTGGTCGCCCTCGCCGCATCTGCGGTGATCGTTTCCCTCGCCGTCGCCGTTGTCTGGTGGCGGCGTTCCGAGGCACGTGCCCTGTCATCGGCATCCTACCACAAGTCGCCGGTCCCCACAGTCATCCTTGAAACGCAAAGAGTCACTGCGCGCAATGCTGCGGCGGTGCGGCTCTTCGGCGACAGCGACATCGCGCTCAACCGCTTTATCATTCCCTCCCGTGCGTCGGGTTCCATACCTGCTGCTGCGGTCATCGAGGAAGCGATCCGCAACGGGCAGGAATGGACCGGACCGTTCATCGATTCCCACATGGAACCGGCCCGCGTGTTCGAAGGACATCTGATCCCGCTCCGTTCTGGCCGCTCTGCGTTGCTGCACCTCCTCATCGCCGCATCCGATGTGACAGACCTTCGGACATCATCGCTTCCAATGGACGGTGCGTCAGCGCTTCTGGCGGGCTCAACGGACAGCATCGTTGTCTTGCATGGCGACCGCGTGCTGTATGCAAATGCGACCGCAGCGCAGCTGTTCGGCTATGACCGTCCGGAGGAGCTCGCATCAGTCGATTTTCTCGCGTCAATGGTCTCCTCAAGCAGGCCGGTGTTCGGCGGTGGCGTGCTCGAACAAGAGCCGGGAACGGTCGTTCTCTCCCATGCCGACATCCGCGGCTATACGCGCACCGGGCGGCTGCTCGATCTCGACGTCAATGCGCGGATCATCACGTGGAATGGCGTGAAGGCGCTTGAAGTGTTTCTCCGTGACGTGACCGAGCGGAAATCGTTGGAACGGGAGCAAGCGTTATGGCGGTGGGAACAGGAGGCGCTGAGCGAGATCGACCGAAAGATCGTCGGCGTCGCCGATGCCGATACCGTCTTCGCCTCCATCCTCCAGCATGCGGTCAGCCTCGTGCAAGGCGATTGGGCAGGATTGCTGACGCTCGATGAAGATCATTCGCGCGCAGTCTGGTGGATGATGCACGGAGCCATTGCGGTGGCCGAAAGCGAGATGGTGATGGATGAGGCATTCCGCGGGATCATCATCCGGCAAGATCAGACGGCTGTTGAGCCGGGCGCCGCGCAGATCACGCCTTTCCTCAAGGATCTGCATGTGCGAGAACAGCTCCGCACTTCGGTCTGGTCGCCGCTGAGCATCGGCACAGAACTGATCGGATCCTTGGCGGTCGGATTTCGCTCCAGGCGCGAGCCCGGTCAACGAGAACTCCGTTTGCTGGTCTCCTTGGCGGAAAAGAGCGCGATCGCCCTGATGAACATCCGGCAATATGAACGGGTGGTTGCCCGAGAGCAGGAGCTCGAGCGCCTCTCCATTTCGCGCGTCGAAGCGCAGGAAGAGGAACGCCGCCGGATCGCCAAGGAGATCCACGATGGCATCGGACAAATGCTGACGGCTATCAAGTTCAACCTCGAGATCCTTGAGGATTCCGTGGCGTCGAGCGGCGATGCGCGCGAACGGATCAACGAGATGAAGAGCCTGCTCGATGGACTCATGCGTGAGGCCCGCGAGATGTCCTACACGCTGATGCCGAGCGTGCTGGACGATTTCGGGTTGGCCCCTGCGCTGCAAATGTTTTGTGAGCAGTTCCGGAAAAAGCATGCCATCGTCACGACGTTCCAAAATCATGGTCTTACGAGTCGCCTGAACCGGCTCCTCGAAGTCTCTCTCTACCGCATCGTCCAAGAGGCACTCACAAACGTCCTTCGTCATGCGGCGGCCGATACGGTGACGGTGCAGATCATCAAGCGGGCCGACCGCATTCGCCTCATCATCGAGGACAATGGGAAGGGAATGCCCTCGTCCTCATTGGATGGCCACGGACTTGGATTCGTAAGCATGCGAGAGCGTGCCTCGCAATTTGGTGGAACACTTCGCGTTGATTCATCCCCGGGGGAAGGCACCGTGGTTTCCGTAGACGTCCCAATTGCTGACTCGGAGCCGAAATGAGCAAGATCCATATTCTTCTCGCTGATGATCACCCGCTCGTTCGTAGCGGTCTTATCAAACTACTCGAACCCCACAAGGAATTCGTGGTCGTGGGGGAGGCGGGGGACGGAGAAGAAGCCGTCGCGCTGACGAAGAAACTACAACCCGATGTCGTAGTCATGGATCTCTCGATGCCGAAGATGACCGGCCTGGAAGCGACGAGGATCATCCGGGAGAAGTATCCCAACGTCCGCGTGCTCGTCCTCACGATGCACGACAACGAAGAATACGTTTTCCAGATCTTGAAGGCGGGGGCAGGGGGATACGTGCTCAAGGACAGCGGTCGGGACGAACTGGCGAATGCGATCTCTGCGGTCGCCCGGGGAGAGAAGTTCTTCAGCCCGCGCGTCTCCGAGATCATGGTGCAGGGATATCTTCGAACCTCCGACGGTCATCCCGCAGCGCAGCCTTCCGATGAAATTCCACTCACGAAACGCGAGCGCGAGGTGTTGCTCTGCATCGGAGACGGATTGAACAATCAGCTGATCGCTGAAAAGCTGTTCATCAGTCCGCGCACCGTTGACACGCATCGGACAAACATCATGCAGAAGCTCGACATCCACGATACGGCGAACCTCGTTCGCTTTGCCATCGAGAACAAGAGCAAGCTTTAGCCGAAATTCCCTCAGTATCCCCGCTTTCCCCGATCCCACTACGGTAATCCCCGTAGAACCTACGTTCGTCCTCGTAATCGCCAAAATACCGTTCCTCCTTGAGGCAAACGGCCACCCTCGTTGTGTATATTGCACACGCAGTCTGAGAAGAGACGCTCAGACTTTAGACCAGTGAGGGATCAAGCGATGCGGACTCCAGAGAAGAGATTAGAGCTGATAGCGGCGACCGAAGCAGGGATGGATGGGAACTCTCTGGAGTCCGCGTATCGCTTCGGATTGAATCCAACTGCGTCTTCGGATTTCGTGGGAGGGGATGACATGTCGAACTTGAGAATCTTGCTTGCGGACGATCATGAGGGCTTCCGGCGAATTCTGTCCTCTTTTCTCCGTTCGCAATCTGGCGTCGAGGTCGTCGGAGAGGCGGCCGACGGCCAAGACGCCGTTACTATCGCAGTGAAAGAAAGGCCGGATATCGTGTTCATCGACCTTCACATGCCTAATTTTGACGGAATTGAGGCAACAAAGGCGATCAAGGAAAAGCTCCCGAATACCCGAGTCTTTGTTCTTTCAATGGATTCAAGTGAATACCATCGAAAATCTGTGGAAATCGCTGATGGGTTCATTCCAAAACAGACCATGAAGAACGCGATTCTCACCGTTCTGGCGCATGAGCGGCTGCGTGATGATAACAACGCCATGCTGAAGGCATCTTAAAGCCTGTGAACGGTCACGGTCGCGCCAGCAAGGGGAGGCGGAACTTGCTGGTAGCACCGACCGTTCACAGCACGATTTGACGTAGGGAGAGGCAACGAAAGCGACCGAAGCAAGCACAGTGGGCGACTGAAGCATACGACGTAATGGGATTGTTCCGCTGGAACGAGCCGGGACCAAGTTGAAGCGATAAGAGGCGATCGCTTCACTTCGGTTACCCGGCTTTTGTATTTTGGGAGTCTTCTTTCTATGTTGCCTCCACCGAAACAACCGGAGTAGAAGCGTGAACATCCAATTTCTCGGCGCAGCCCGAACGGTCACAGGTTCCATGCACCTGGTCAGCGTCAACGGTAGCCGCATCCTCCTGGATTGTGGTCTATTTCAAGGACGGCGAGCCGAATCCTACGAACGCAACCGCAATTTCCCCTTCGACCCCGCATCGTTGGATGCCGTCATCCTGTCGCATGCCCACATCGACCATGCAGGCAACCTCCCCAATCTGGTCAAGAACGGGTTCGATGGTCCGATCTTTGCCACCGCGGCAACGCGCGACCTGTGCAACGTGATGCTGTACGATAGCGCATACATCCAGGAAAGGGACGTTGAGTATGTGAACAAGCGGAATCGGCGGCACGGAGAACCACCCGCAGAGCCGCTTTATACCGTGATGGATGTCGCCGACACGATGGTTCGTTTCGTGAGCCTCCGCTACCATGAAGCATTCAAGCCCGCTGAAGGAGTTGAAGGGCAGTTCTATGATGCCGGCCATATTCTCGGTTCAGCGGTGACGAAGCTCGACATCGAAGAACAGGGACAGAAACGAACGGTTGCATTCTCCGGAGACATTGGCCGCAAAGCAATGCCCATCATCCGGGATCCTGAGCCGATCGGTGATGTCGACTACTTCATTTCCGAAAGCACGTACGGCGGGAAGCTGCATGCTCCGATCGTCGGGATGAAGGATCGTCTGACCGACGTTATCAGCCGCACCGTGGGGCGTGGCGGGAAGGTGATCATTCCGGCATTCAGCGTCGAGCGAACGCAGGAACTCCTCTATGTGCTTTCCGAGTTGTTTGAGGAAGGGGCACTCGAACGGATCCCGATCTTCGTGGACAGTCCCCTCGCCGTGGATGCGACGGAGGTCTTCCGCATGCATCCCGAGTGCTTCGATGAGGAAACGGTCGCCCGACTTCGCGCGAAGGAAGACCCGTTCGGCTTCAGCAAACTCATCTACGTACGCCATGTCGAGGATTCAAAGAAGCTCAATGGCCGGAAAGAGCCCTGCATCATCATTGCCGCATCGGGAATGTGCGAAGCTGGTCGTATCGTGCATCATCTGGCGAACAATATCGAGGATGAACGGAATACGGTCATGATCGTCGGCTTCCAGGCCGAACACACACTCGGCCGACGCATTGTCGAGCGGCAACCCGAGGTGCGCATCTTCGGCGAGATTCACCAGCTCCGTGCGGAAGTCGTTCTGATGAATGCGTTCTCCGCGCACGCCGGACAGGACGAGCTGTTGCAGTACATCGGAACGATGGATCGAAAGCGGCTGCGATCGCTCTTCCTGGTTCATGGTGAATTGGAGCAATCCGAGGCGCTCGCAGCGAAGCTGAAGGAACAAGGATACGATCGCGTGCATATACCTCAACGGGGCGAGAAGGCGGAGCTTGCATGAAGATTCTGGTCACCGGTGGCAGCGGTCTCGTCGGACGATATGTCGTCGAAGCGCTCGCCGCGGAGCACGATGTCCGCTCGTGGGACCTTCGCGAACCCCGTTCTTCCGCGGTTGATCACCTCCGCATCGATCTCCTGGATGAAGCGGCGGTTGCCCGCGCGATGATGCCCGTTGACGCCGTCGTCCATCTCGCCGGGATCCCTCATCCACTGAACGACCCGCCCGAACGCGTGTTCCGGACGAACACGCAAACGACCTACAACCTGCTGGAGGCGAGCGCTGCCGCCGGCGTTCCAACGTTCATCTTCATGTCAAGCGAGTCCACCCTCGGTTTCGCCTTCTCCACCATCCGTCACTGGCCATTGCGTCTTCCAGTGGACGAGACACATCCCCTGCGCCCGCAGGATCCGTACGGACTGAGCAAGGTTTCGTGCGAGGTCGTTTGCGAGGGATTCAGCCGACGCTGCGCGATGCGGACCGTATGTCTTCGCGCTCCTTGGATCTGGGTGTCGGAGCCGAAGGAGATCGACTTCTACCGATCACTCGTCCGGGAGTATCCCCGGTGGCATAAGAACCTCTGGGCGTTCATCCACGTCGAGGATGTCGTCGCAGCCATCCGGTCCGCCCTGCACCGCGACCTCGAGAAGCCGCACGATCGATTCTTCATCTGCGCGGACGAGAACTGGACGGGGAGGCCAAGTCGGGAACTCGCGGCGGAATTCTACCCTGAGAGCAGGGAGATGGACCGTTCGTGGAACGGATCCGCGTCGTTCATCAGCCATGCTCGGGCGACCGCAGCGCTGGGTTTTCACCCAACAGGAACCGTGCAATCCATCCTGAATTGAAATGCCGCATCCCCTCCCTCTTCTCATCGATACCGATTGCGGCGTGGACGATGCCCTCGCGCTCGCCTTCGCATTTCGCTCTCCGGAACTTTCCGTTGAGTTCATCACGACCGTCGCTGGAAATGTCGGGGTCAGCCATTGCACGCGCAACGTCCTGCGTATCGTCCGTCTGCTGCAGCCGGCGACCCCTCCGGTCATTGCGCGCGGCGCAAAACGCCCCTTGAAGAAGAAACTGCTGACCGCTCCTGAAGTGCATGGTGTCGACGGATTCGGGGGCACGACCATCCGAGGCACGCGATTCCTTCCAGCGTCGCTCCGAGTTGGACGAAATGCCGTCAAGACCATTCTTGACGCGTGTCGCCATCATGGCTCACGCTTGACCATTGTTGCCGTCGGTCCGCTGACCAATCTCGCACTCGCCGTCAAGAGCAACCGGCGCCTGCTGGCGCGCGCGGGACGGATCATCACGATGGGGGGTGCGATGCGCGTCCCGGGGAATACCGGTCCCGTCGCGGAGTTCAATTATTTTGTCGACCCGGAAGCCGCCGACATCGTGCTGAACGCGGGCTTGCCGGTGACGGTGATCCCGTTGGATGTGACGGAGCAGTGTGTTCTGTTGGCGCAAGATCTCCGTGACGTTGCGGTCCGTACGGGCTCACGGCTCGCTCGAGCCATGGTGGCCGTGACCCGGTCGTACATGAAGTATCACGTACGCACGGAAGGCTTCGATGGCGGATATCTCCACGACCCGCTTGCTGTGGCCGCAGTGGTCGACCCCGGACTGCTGACAACGCTTCCAGCACAGATCCGCGTGGAATGTGAGAGCCCGCTGACGCGAGGGATGACGGTTGCCACGTTCTCGTACGGCACGCGGTCATCAGTGTTCCCGCGCGTTGCGATCGGGGTTGATCAAGCGCGCTTCAAGCGCCTCTTCCTGGAACGGATCGTCTGAAATGCAACCTGGCGCTCTTCGGCGATCGATCGTTTTGCACCTTGTCCTCGCGGCGGCGATCTCTGGGGGGCGGTTGTGCGCGCAGGACGCGACGCTTCCGATGGGTCTCATGCCGATCGATCTGTCCCGCATAACGAGCCTCAACTTCGAACGCTTGCTGAACACGCTGTCCTGGACCGGCGCACTTCGGTTCGACCGGCAAACGGACGCATGGAGCGTGAAGCTGGACCAGCACTATCGTGCGCGTCTCATACGAGGATTGCAGGAATCGCACCAGAACGAATACGCCGGCACGGTTCAGGTCGCTATTCCGCTCGCACAGCGCTGGAACGGCGTCGTCAGCAACGCATCGATGATCAACTTGGACGAACGGGCGCGTGAACTTGGGACCACGATCCAGCACCGATTGCTGGCGGGAGCAGAAGTTCGTGTTGCGGAAGGGATCGCGGGAATGGCGCAGGGAGGATTCGAAATGAACGAGCAGGGAGCCGCCCGGGACCGTGGGGGGGCGTATCGACTCCGCATGGAAGGGAAGAATGTCGAGTGGGACGAATTCGTGATGAACTTCGGCGGGGAGTGGACGGAATCGCTACTCGGCGTGCGACGTCCTCACACCGGTGACGCCCGTATTGCATTGTGGAGGAAGTTCAGCGAGACAGCTTCCGATTCGCTGACGGTCGACATCTCGAGTCAGAAGCGATCGTTCTACATCGCTGCCGATGACGGCGTTCGGTTGGCCTACGGCGTTACACAGAACCTGCTCGACCGATCGGCGCTTGGCTGGCAGATCCAGAATCGCCTTCAATACCGTCCGGAGAGCGACTTCGCATTGAGCATTGATGCGATGATAGCGAATCGTTCGATCGACCGCGGGAATCGATATCGTGTCTCGGGTACGCTCCCCGCGATCGCCGATGCGCGCGTGCAGGAACTGCAGCTCTCAGCCGCGGCGCAAGTGGACTGGAGGATCGCAGAGGGGTGGCGGATCAACTCGGTGTTCAGCCATCACGTACGGGAAGAGCGGCACGCCACGTCGCCGGAGCCGGACCTGAGCGCCTCACAATTGCTCCAGCAACAGGCCCTCGCCCGGCGTCTGGAGAACATCGCCGGCAGGACATCCGCATGGATTGGGACGGACGTCGATGTTTCTGACGCGGACCGTTTGCAACTCCGTTCATCGGCTACTATCTTGCGCTACGATACTCCCGATACGCTGAATGTCGACGATCGGGATGAGCTCTATTTGACGGTCGGACTGGAGTGGGGGCATCGGTTCAGTCCGCTGCTCCTCGCATCATTGGCGCTGGATCTGTCGGGAACGCATCTTGTGTATTTGAGCAGGCTTCAGAGTGCCAACAACACATGGAATCGCGTCATCCGGCTCGGGGGCCGGGTGGAATACCGACAGCAGGCGAAGTTTGCGAACGTTCTTCGCGCGGAGGTGATCGGGAATTACACCGTCAGCGACTATGAAGAGCAGGTCGCCGCGGTTCGGAGTTTTTCCTTCCGCCAAGCGGCATGGAGCGATTCGCTCGTCTGGAGAATCACTCCGGTGTTCGGCATCGTCAGTACTGCCGGACTGCGGCTCACGGAACGGGGAATGCTTCGGTGGCGGGAATTCGCGGAGCGCCCCGAAGATGCGACGGTCGAATTCCATTTTGATCCCCGCGTCACTGCAAGGACGGGGGCGTTTCACTTCGAGCTGGGATATCGGCTGTTCTCGCAGGACCGGTATGCGTATACCGGAGGCGTGCGGACGTTCCGCCAGGGGTACACCTCGTCGGGACCCGTGGCGAGCGTCGAATGGATGGGGACCAGCGAACGACGAGTCCGCATCGACGGATGGCAAGAACGACAACGACTGGATGCTGTGCCGCTCGCGACGATCCCGAATGTCTCCGTCGCCGTTCGGTTGCCGTTGTGAAAGGGAGCGTATGAAGAAACGAGGATCCAGACCGATACGTGCGACTCGGAACAAGCTGCAGTCCTTCGAACTGCAATTCAAAAGCCTTCCGAAGAATGTCTCCTTGGTGGAGCGCTTCTTGCAGGATGTGAACGAGACCTTGCGCTTGGATGACGGCACCATGTATCGGCTCCAGGTCGCAGTGACGGAAGCCGTCAACAACGCGATCCTGCACGGCAACGCATCCGACCCGCAGAAGCTTGTCACTGTCCGCGGCCGCGTCACGGATCATTGCTTCTCGATCGTCGTCCGCGACGAAGGATTCGGTTTCGATGCGCAGGCCCTTCCGAATCCCTTGGATGACAGGAATCTCATGAAAGAACACGGTCGAGGCGTCTTTCTGATGAGGAACCTCATGGACAAAGTGACCTTCCGGAAATTGAAAAAGGGATCGGAGGTGAAAATGAAGATCTGCATCGATCGCTGACACGCATGTACCGTACAACGAAAAGCCCGACTGGGATCATTCCAGCCGGGCTTCTTCGTTAAACGAACGAAAGAACTTAGAGCGCGTAGCCGATGTTGAAGCCGATCAAATGGGCCACGCTCTCATATGACGCCTTGAACGGTGTGTAAGTGGAGGTCCGGTCCTCGAACATCACGATCATGTACGAGAAATCGAGCGTGATATCCTTGGACATCTTGTAGCCGACGCCGAGAGTCAGGTCGACGCGATTCGCATCGGGAAGCATCGGCTCCATTTTGGCCGTCGGTTGCGGGGTGTAGTCGAGCAGTCCGCCGGCGCGGAATGTCCAGCAGTCGTTGTAAGCGTACTCAAGACCAGCACGGAAAAGATAGCCGTCTTCCCATAGCTTATCTTCGCTGGAAGGGCCTTGCAGCGAGCGTGTCACCGTTTGACCCGGTCCAACGATGAGGGTGACCGTCGGGCCAACGGGGAGGTCGAGTTCAAGTTTGTCGTATGCGCTCCATCCCACATATTGGAAATCAACTTCAGCAGTCAAGGCGTCGCTGATCTTGTATGCGACACCTGCCTGGAAGTTCATCGGCATCGGCAACGTTGCTGTTCCTTCTCCACCGGGAAAAAGATTGCCGGCGGGGCCGCCAACACCGAATGCACCCATATCGCTGAATACCGCATCACCCGAAAACTCCAACATCGTTTCCGAACGGAAGGATGCGCCAAATGAAAGGCAATTCGTCGGCTTGTAAATGAATCCCACATTGAATCCGAAGCCCGTTCCGGTTCCTTCAAGCAGGATCTCGCCCAGGCCGGGACCGCTCGGAAGATAGGCTCCGCCCATCGCGGTCAGCGTGTTGTACTTCGGTACGCGGCGATTCAGGGTGACCGTTCCGTAGATGAACGACACACCCGCGCCGACGGCGAAATTGTCGCTGAGCTTGTAGGCAATGGTCGGATTGATGTAGAACGTCTGGACTTCCGTCTCGACCGACAGCTGGCTGCCGATCCAATTCTTGTCGTACTTGCTTCCAAGACCGTATGGCGTGAACACGCCGAGACCGCCCACGAGGCCGTCCGAGAACTCATACGTCACATACAGGTTGGGCGGATAGAAGACCTGGGATTCCATCTCAGCTGTCTGAGTGGTGCCGTTGATCGCCGAGATCTTCGTAGAAGGAAGAATGAACGTCGCACCGGCCATCAAATTGAATCCCTTCTGGAATGCCAGGCCAGCGGGATTGAAGTAGATCGCTGACGGATCAGCTGCGCGGGCGACGAATGCGCCGCCGAGTCCGGTCGCACGAGCGCCGTGTTCGTTAAGCTGCCAACCACCGGCGAACGCGACACTGCCCGTCACTGCGAGAAGCAGGACATAGGCCGCAACGTGGATCATGAGTCTCTTCAAGGGACCTCCTGATGTATGTGATGGTGATGGGTGCGTTGTGCAGAGCAACGCAGGGTGAGAGAATCGCGCGGAAAGTGTACGAAATGAATGAATCAGAAGCAATATTCGTTCAGTTATAATAATCAACATTGCACTCCCCCCCATTTTTGGTTATCATGACCTGAAATGACCATTCTTGGCATCGAAACCTCCTGCGACGAAACCTCCGCCGCCGTGCTTCGCGATGGGAAGCTCCTTTCGAACGCCACCGCGCTCCAGCTATTCCATTCGGAGCATGGGGGAGTCGTGCCGGAGCTCGCATCACGGGCTCACCAACGGTTGATCATACCGGTCGTCGCTGAGGCCCTTGCGAAAGCCGGCGTTCACAAGACGGATCTGGACGGGGTGGCTGCCGTGTACGGTCCCGGTCTCGTCGGCGCCCTCCTTGTCGGATTGACCTTCGGCAAATCGCTTGCGCTTGCCCTCGGCAAACCCTTCATCGGTGTCGACCACATGGAAGCGCACATCTTCTCGAATCTCTTGCAGGAGGAGAAACCCGAATTCCCGTTCCTGACCCTGACCGTTTCCGGCGGACACACGCAGTTGGTCGTCGCCCGCGATCCGTTCACCTACGAAGTGTTGGGGAGGACGCGCGATGATGCGGCGGGGGAAGCATTCGACAAGGTCGCGAAACTCCTCGGGATCGGATACCCCGGCGGACCGCTGATCGACAAACTGGCAACGAAAGGGAACCCCAAGGCGATCAACTTCCCTCGACCCTACCTGGAAGATGATCCATACTCGTTCAGCTTCAGCGGCATCAAGACCTCGATGCGCTATCATCTGAAGAAGATCGGATTCGATCCCGGCGGTGCCAACGAGCCTCAACTGATGGCGGACCTTTGTGCGAGCTTCCAGACGGCGGTTGTCGATGTGCTTGTCGCCAAGCTATTGAAAGCAGCGGAGGATCTCGCCATTCGGGACATCGCTGTGGCCGGCGGCGTCTCGGCCAATTCCGAATTGAGGCGTCGGCTTGCGATGGAGGCGAAGATCCGTCACAAGCGGCTGTTCATTCCCTCCCTGGAATTCTGCACCGACAACGGTGCCATGGTTGCAATGGTTGGCTACGAAAAGTTGAAGCGGGGAATCGTTTCCAGTTTGGAATTGACCGCAGAACCGGCATTGGATCTTTCACACAACGCATAGGCGGGGATGGAACACGCGGACAAATCGATGGATGAATTGCGGGCACGGATCGATGAGCTCGATGTTCAGCTCGTCCGGCTGCTGAATGAACGCGCGCAGCATGCGATCGAGATCGGCCGCATCAAGGAACGACTGGGTCTTGATGCCTACTCCCCGGCGCGGGAAAAACAAGTGATGCAAAATGTCACCCGCGACAATCCGGGACCGCTTTCGGATGCAGCGGTTCGCCGGCTGTTCGAACGCATCGTCGATGAATCCCGCACGATCGAACGCGTTGTCATGGATACCATGCGCACTTCTCCCGAACGCCATCCCTGACCCGATCCATGACGCGCCCGCTCCGCCGTTTCCTGCAATTCCTGCTTGTCCTGTGCGGCATTCTCTTCGCCGTTGCATATGTGCTCTTCTGGCTCCCGAATGATCCGGCCGATCCCGCCGGTACCGTCATCACCGTCTCGCGCGGCGCATCGTTCTCGGCGGTCGTCGATTCGATGGACCGATCCGGCATTCTGCGGAATGCGGCGGCATTGCGGACGGCAGGGAGACTACTTGGATTGACGCGCGAGATCAAGGTCGGCAAATATCTCTTTTCGGGGCCGGTCTCCAACTACCGGATCCTGAAGGACCTCCATGAAGGGCGCTCGCGGATCATCTCGCGCGTGACGATTCCCGAGGGGCGCAGGCTTGAGTGGATCGCCTCGAAGTTTGCCCGCGAGATCGGAGTTCGTGAAGACGTGATGCTCCGTCTCTTCAGGGATTCTGCCGAGGTCGCCCGCCGAGGCTTCGACGGCTCGACGTTCGAGGGCTATCTGATGCCGGACACGTATGCGTTCTACTGGCAGACGAATGAGGAAGACATCCTGGATCGCTTGGTGCGGCAGTTCCGGGAATTCTATGCCGATTCGCTCGTTCAACGACAGCGGGAACTCCGATTGAGTCTCCGGCAGGTCGTGACGTTTGCATCCATCGTTGAAGCTGAATCCGGGATCGGCGACGAACGACCCGTGATCGCCGGAGTATATTGGAACAGACTGAAGAAGCACATGCGGCTCGAGGCCGATCCCACCATCCAGTATGCGCTTCCGGATGGACCCCGGCGTTTGACCTATCGAGACCTCAACATCAATTCGCCGTACAATACCTATCGCCGATACGGACTTCCGCCGGGACCGATAAACAACCCCGGCCGCGCGTCCATTCTCGCCGTGCTGTATCCGTCGAATCACCGTTTTCTTTACTTCGTTGCACGGGGGGACGGCGGCCACCGCTTCTCGGAATCATACGCGCAGCATCTGAGCGCGGTCCGTCAGTATCGTCAAGCGCGGCGAGAGGCCCGGCGTGCCGCGCAAGCCCGGGCAACGCAGGAGAATGTAAATTGACGGTCATCCGCATGCGAAATGCGATATACGTTACCGGCCTAATGGTCGCGCTCCTCTCATTTCAATGTGCGAACCAGCAAGAGCCGCAGGGGGGACCGATTGATTCCATTCCGCCGGAGATCATCTACACCGAACCCGACAGCAATGCGCTCCATGTGAACGACGCCCGGATCGTGCTGGAATTCGACGAATACGTCGACCAGCGGTCGGTCGAAGAGTCCATTTTCATCTCGCCGGCGCTCGGGGGCATGGAGTTCGACTGGAGCGGAACGAGGGTGACGATCGGCTTCGAAGATTCGCTTCGTCCGAACACGACCTATGTGATGAATCTGGGCACCGACGTTGTCGACCGTCGGAATCGGAACCGGATGGCGGAAGCGTTCGTCCTCGCCTTCTCGACGGGGGACCGGATCGACCGTGGATCGATCTCCGGCCAGGTACTGGCCCGGAGTTCGGGTGATGCCTTGAGCGGGGTGATGGTCTTCGCGTATGGTCTCGACGGAGCGAATGCCGATACGCTGGACCCGCGGATCGCCAGACCGGCCTACGCGACGCAGACCGGTTCGGAAGGGCAATTCCTGTTTCGACATCTCGCGTTCGGATCGTATCGTATCATCGCCGTGCGCGATGAGTTCCGGAATCTTTTGTACGACCAGGAATCGGACGACTACGGTGTCCCGACGCGCGATGTGACGTTGAATGAGCAGGACACATTGGCGAGCGGCCTGATCCTGCAGCTCAGCAGGGAAGACACGACCGCGCCGCGCCTCATCCGGGTCGATGCGTTGGACCGTGCACACGTCGGTATCCAATTCTCAGAGGCGCTGACGCTTGATGGACTGACAACGGAGTCGTTCGAGATCCGTGATACACTCAGCGGCGCACCGTTGATGGTGAAGAGCGTATATGCAACAAGCCCCTCCCTGAATTCCTTCGTCCTCCTGACGGGGTCTCAGGATTCCACTCTCATGTATCGGTTGATCGCGACGGGCGTGCGGGATTCAATGGGAAACCGCAGCATTCCACCGACGAACGCACTTCGGTTCACAGGGTCGGGTGCTCCCGATACGCTTGTGAATAGACTCCAAAGTATTTCGATCAAAGACAGCAGCACGAACGTCCCGCTTCTTCCCGACATCCGCATCGCATTTGCAGACGTCATCGCCCGTCCGGTGCCGGCGGGATTTGTGACACTCAGCCACACGGATACGATTCCACTGACGATTCGAACTGAGTGGACCGACGGGAGAACGCTTAACGTGGTGCCGCTCGGACCGCTGAGCGGTGACACCTGGTATCGGTTGACTGTGCAGCTGGACTCTCTCCGAGATTGGTCGGGTGATTCACTCGCCGATTCTGCGCGCGTGCTTTCCTTCAAGACGGTCGATCCGGAGAACTTCGGAAGTATCGAAGGAACCGTTGAGGGATGGAGTCCGGCGACTCCGCAAGCACGATTGTTTGTCGTGATCAAGCGTGTGGACCAGAAGTCCGCCGAAGCGCGCGTCGTACGCGCGAACGCCGCCGGACGATTCTCGTTCGACCTCCTTGAGGGCGGGCGATATGTGCTCCGACCGCATGAAGATGCGAATGGAGACGGTCGGTACGACGGCGGGCTGCCGTTTCCGTTCCGGCCATCGGAGCGGATCGGACTCGCATCGGACACGCTTCGCGTTCGTTCACGATGGCCGCTGGACGGAGTGACGCTCAAGATGCAGTGACCTGGCAGTGAAGAGGCCTCAGGTTGCTTTTCAGGGCATTATTTGATAAAATTTCTTTGCTATGGTCGAAAACTACATCCCATTGTTCATGATGATCGCCGGCGGGCTCACGTTCGCTGTTGTGATGGGGAAGATCAACCAGGTCCTCGGTCCCCGTCGCCCCAATCCGGAGAAGTACACCACCTATGAAAGCGGCATGGAGCCGGTTCGTACCGCCCGTGAGCGCTTCTCCGTCAAGTATTACCTTGTGGCCGTTTTGTTCATCCTGTTCGATATCGAAATCGTATTTCTGTATCCTTGGGCTGTGAGTTTCCGGCAGCTTGGGATCCAGGGCTTTGTCGTCATGTTCGTCTTTATATTCGTCCTGCTTGTCGGGTTCTACTACGTGTGGAGGAAGGGAGCGTTGGAATGGGACTAGAAAGCGCCATGGGCGATGGCTACATCGCAACAAAGCTTGAGTGGATCATCAATTGGTGCCGGAAGAACTCGCTGTATCCAATGCCGATGGGGATCTCCTGCTGTGCCATTGAAATGATGGCGGCGGCGGGGCCGCGGTTCGACATCGCCCGCTTCGGCTCAGAGGTCATGCGGTTTTCCCCCCGGCAGTGCGACGTGATGATCGTTGCCGGGACGACGACCTACAAGATGGCCAAGGTCGTCCGCAAGATCTACGACCAGATGCCAGACCCGAAGTGGGTCATTGCGATGGGCGCGTGCACCTCATCCGGCGGGATGTACCGCACCTATTCGGTCGTGCAAGGTATCGACCAATTCCTTCCTGTGGATGTCTACGTGGCGGGTTGTCCGCCGCGACCGGACAATCTTCTGAACGCGCTCATTCTCCTGCAGGGAAAGGTCCAGCGCGGAGAATGCCGCGGCACGGCGCCTGCGATGGTTGGCGATTTTGGCGGCAAGAAACACCAGCAGCAGGTGACGCTGCAACTCCCGTGATATGACCCCCGAGAATCAACAGGTGCTCGATCTGCTTCGGGCGATGCATGCCGACGCGATCGTTGCTGAGGCGGAGTTTCGTGATGAGCTCACCGTGGAAGTGAAACCCGAACGGATCGTCGAGGTCTGTCGGTTCCTCCGCGATGATCCCAGAACGGTCTTCGACCTGCTGGCCGACTGTTGTGGAATCGACATGTATACGCCGACGAAACGCTTCGGCGTCATCTACAATCTCTACTCCTTGAAGCGACGTCACCGAATCCGGCTCAAGACATTCGTCGAGGAGGAATCCCCGACGATCGCTTCGGTTACCGGCGTCTGGGGGACGGCGAACTGGCACGAGCGGGAAACGTATGACATGTTCGGCATCGAATTCACGGGACATCCGGACCTCCGGCGCATGTACATGCCCGAGGAATTCGAATACCATCCACTCCGGAAGGATTTCCCCTTGATGGGCATTCCGGGCTCATTGGAATTGCCGAAGAAGTAGGCGCGCGGAGTAGAAACGACCGATCGAATGGAACAGCGACCCCTGGAACAGATCAAGAAGACCAAGATCCTCGAAGCCCTCGAGAATGCGCACACCACGGTCTCGTTCGAAGACCCGCTCGGGAGCGAGATGGTGCTGAACATGGGCCCGCAGCATCCAGCGACGCACGGCGTGTTGCGGCTCCTGATCAAGCTCGACGGTGAGACGGTCCTCGCGGCGATTCCCGAGTTGGGGTATCTCCACCGCGGCTATGAGAAGCTTGCTGAAGCCTCCACGTTCCACGAATTCATCCCCCACACGGACCGCCTCGACTACCTCTCGCCGCTGTCGAACAACACGGCGTATGTGCTCGCGGTAGAGAAGCTTGCTGGGATCGAAGCCCCCCGACGCGCGCAATTCATTCGCGTGCTGATCTCCGAACTCGCGCGGATCTCCTCCCACCTCATGTTCCTCGGTTCGCTTGCGATGGATGTCGGTGCGTTGACCGTCTGGATGTGGTCATTCCGCGAACGCGAGAAGCTCTACGACATCTTTGAGACCATTGCGGGGGCGCGGTTCACCACGAGCTACACGCGCGTGGGAGGACTCGCGCAGGATGTGACGCCGGATGTACTCAACACGGTGAAGCTCTTCATCGACGAATTCCCCGAGAAGCTGGAGGAATGCGCGAAGATGCTCAACACCAACCGGATCTTCCTTGGACGGACCGATGGTGTCGGTGTCATCACGCGCGAACAGGCCATCGACCTCGGCTATACAGGCGCTGGACTGCGGGCATGCGGAGTCGGGCACGACCTGCGCCGGGCAAATCCGTACCTGGTGTATTCTGAACTGGACTTCGAGATCCCTGTTTACGAAGGGGGCGACTCGCTCGCGCGATACTACGTCCGTATGGACGAGATGTTGGAAAGTGCAAAGATCGTCCAACAGGTGCTCGCGAAGATCCCCGCGGGTCCGGTCCACGCGTCAGCACCGAAGAAGGTGCTCCCTCGCAAGGATCGCGTGTACACGAAGATGGAAGAACTCATCCACGATTTCATGATCGTGAATTTTGGGATTGAACCACCGGTCGGCGAGGTCTATCATGCTGTTGAGTCTCCGAAGGGCGAACTTGGATTCTATCTCAACAGCAATGGCGACGGTCATCCCTGGCGCCTGAAGATCCGCTCTCCGTCCTTTGTCAACCTCCAGACGCTCCCCATCATGACCAAAGGAGCGATGATCTCCGACGTTGTGGCCATCATCGGAAGCTTGGATCCCGTGATGGGCGAAGCGGACAAGTGATCTCCCCCGACCTGAAGAAGAACCGCACCTCATGTTGAGTCAAGACAACATTCAACGCATCAACGACCTGCGTCAGCGGTATCCGACCTCGCAAGCGCTCATGCTTCCGGCCCTCTGGATCGCGCAGGAACAACACGGCTTCCTTTCCGAGGAGACGATGAAGGAAGTGGCTGCGCTCCTCGCTGTTCCGTACGGTCACGTCCTGGGCGTGGTCACGTTCTACACCATGCTCCACGCGAAGCCGGTTGGGAAGCATCATATCGAGGTCTGCACGAACATCTCGTGCCTGCTGCGCGGATCGGACAAGGTCCTTGCGCATCTCGAGAAGCGTCTCGGCATTAAGGCAGGGGAGACAACCTCGGACGGCAAATGGACGCTGTCCGAAACGGAATGCATGGGTTCTTGCGGCACGGCGCCGATGTTTGCCGTCGGCGAAGAATACCACGAGAATCTGACCATCGAAAAAGTTGACCGCATCATTGACAGCCTCACATGACCGCAACCACACGACCCTCTGATCCAACGAAGCAGTCCCTCTGGAAGCCGGTCATTCTTCCCGATAATCCGGGGCTTCATATGATCGACGTCTATCTCCAGAACGGAGGATACTCCGCGCTGAAGAAGGCGCTCGGGATGAAGCCTGAGGATGTCACCGAGGAAGTGAAGAAATCCGGATTACGCGGCCGCGGGGGAGCATGCTTCCCCACAGGGTTGAAGTGGTCCTTCATGCCGAAGCAGTCCGCGAAGCCGAAGTACTTGTGCGTGAACGGCGACGAGTCAGAACCCGGGACGTTCAAGGACCGTCAGATATTTGAGTTCAACCCGCATCTGCTGATCGAGGGGACGTTGATCGCCTGCTACGCGATGGGAATCACTTCGGCGTACATCTACATTCGCGGCGAGTACGGCAAATGGATCAAGATGGTGGAACAGGCTCTCTCTGATGCGTACGCGAAAGGATACGTCGGCCAGAATATTCTCGGTACCGGGTTTTCCACGAATGTGTACGTCCACAAAGGAGCGGGCGCCTACATCTGCGGCGAGGAGTCGTCACTGATGAATTCCATCGAAGGGGAACGCGGCTATCCGCGCGTGAAGCCCCCCTTCCCTGCGCAAAACGGGTTATGGGGTTGTCCGACGACGATCAACAACGTGGAGACGATCTCCAACGTCCCGGTCATCCTCGACAAAGGATGGGAATGGTATTCGAAGATCGGCATCGCGAAGCATCCGGGTCCGATTCTCGTTGGCGTCAGTGGTCATGTGAACAATCCGGGTGTGTTTGAAATGCCGACCGGAGAGCCGCTGCTCGACATCATTCACAAGTGGGCTGGCGGCGTGCCCGGGGGAAAGCGGATCAAGGCCGTCATTCCCGGCGGCTCCTCGACAATGATCCTGCGCGGCGAGAATCTGGAAGGTGTCAATATGGACGCCGACTCGCTCAAGGCTGCCGGCTCTTCCGTCGGTACCGCCGGCGTGATGGTCATGGATGAGGAGACCGATCTCATTCGAGTCATCACGCGCATCACCAAATTCTATTACCACGAGTCGTGCGGGCAGTGCACGCCGTGTCGGGAAGGAACAGGATGGATGTTCAAGATCCTGAAGCGTTTCGAGAAGCATGATGCGACCAAAGCCGATATTGACCTGCTCCTCGATGTCGCCAACAATATCGAAGGCAACACCATCTGTGCGCTGGGCGATGCTGCGGCGTGGCCCGTGCAGTCGATGGTCAAGCGTTTCCGCGAGGAATTTGAGGCCCGTACCAGAGCCTAACGGGCCGGGACGGCACCCCATGCCCGTCTTCCGATTATACCGATGCCCGCCGACAGGGAATCCCCCCGTGGCGGGCTTTTTTCGTCCACACACGGGAACCCAGCCGATCGCCCCTTCGTCTAACGCCATGTACGATCAGAATCAACAATCCGGTGACATCGCATGCAGGGAGATCGCAGCATGGCGCTTCCGGGCTACGGAGGCATGTGGGAAGAAACAGCGCGAGGATCGTCCGCATCCCGGCCAATCGTCATGACCTCCATTCCCCAACAGCGCGTCATATCCCAACCTGGTTCCTACGTCCAGCTGGATGATGAGGCTTTGATCCTGTTGTTCCAGCGCGGGGATGAGCACGCATATCGTTTCCTGGTTGAACGCCACAAGGAGCGCATTCGCAATCTGTTGTTCTCCATGTTTCACGATCCCGCTGTTGTGGATGATATGGCGCAGGAAGTCTTCATCAAGGCGTACCAGGCACTTCCTCGATTCCGGTTCGAGTCGTCGTTCTACACCTGGCTCTACCGCATCGCGGTGAATAAGAGTCGTGACGAACTGCGGCGTCGGAAGGTTCGACGATTCCTGACCTTCCAACCGTTGGATGAGGGGATGGAGAAGAACCTGCACGACAAGATGGCCCATCGTCCTGAGTCGCACGATGCGAAAGAACTGATCGGAATGGGCCTGCAACTCCTGCCGGAAAAGTTCCGAACGGCGATCGTGCTAAAAGATCTAGAAGGACTCTCATATGAGGAGATGGCGGTCGTTATGCGCTGTGAAATTGGTACGGTGAAGTCCAGGCTTTCCCGCGGACGAACCATGTTGCGGAAGGCGCTGGAGCCGTTGATGAAGGAGGGCGCGCAATGAGCACCTTGTCACCACGAAAACGCTCCGAGTTGCTCTCACAATATGCCGATGGGATGATCGCCGATAAGGATCGAACGATCGTCGAAGAGTTGCTGGCATCTGATCCGTCGGCGAAACAGGAATTGAGCGAACTGCTCCGGCTCAAGTCGCTCTTGGGCGACGCGCGTCGCCTTGAACCCGATATCGGTTTCTGGACTCGGCTGTCGATGCGGCTGGAGGACGAGCGTCAGGAAGCGCAGAATCTGCTTCCGTTCCCGAAGCGTTACATTCCGCATGTCGCCACTACTGTCACGCTCGTTGTCGCGGTCTTTGGTTTCGTCGCAATCTCGAACCGGATGCCCATCATGGCATTCTTCTCGAAGCAATCGCATGCCGTCAAGGAAGCCGTCGAGCAGGGGGTCCTCCAGGGATCCGTCCTTCCGCTCTTTGCGAACGTCGACAAAGATCAGGCCCTTCAGTTCTCGCTGTTCGGCGAATTGCCGCTGGATGATTCCACGCAGACCACGCTCCGTGTGGACGAAAGCACGGACTCGGGATATCGGATCGAAGTGGGAAAACAAACCCGACGACAGGTACGGCCGGTCACGTTCGACCGCTTTGTCGACGAGGTGCGCCCCACCGTTGATCAACGACGCGTCATCGATTCGTTGTTGGCGCTGGCACAAGAGCGCATCGCAGGTTCCGTACTCGTCGGTTCGGATGATGCCTTCGCGGTCGATCCCGAACTCCCGCACCTGAACCGGATCATCGTTACCGGCATCGCATCCTGCCTGGAGCCACCGCAGCGAAGACGA
>Ga0105103_10000141_pt1 | contig 38107 bp, 57 predicted proteins | sample PPLLaktember2015_2_FD_79107 | JGI IMG/M metagenome (GOLD analysis project Ga0105103, IMG submission 79107) | Freshwater sediment microbial communities from Prairie Pothole Lake near Jamestown, North Dakota, USA - PPLs Lake P7 Core (6) Depth... | ecosystem: Environmental > Aquatic > Freshwater >...
ATTGGGTTGCGCTCATTGCGGAAAACGACAAAAACATCACAAAATCAAGTGTCATAATTGTGATGCCCGGGTTTACTGCAGTGAAAAGTGCTCGGCTGATGACAGCAAACATCGAATACAATGCTTAACCCTGGGACCACGTATCGGAAGGATGCACAGGCATCGACGCTTTACTATTTGGGCACGGACGTTTGGCTCTGGAATGTATTACAATCCTTTGCTTTACCAACACTATCGTTTTTGGTACCACCCATGGCCCAAATACCGCCGAATCAAGCAAGAGTTACCGAAATTACCGAAGATTGCCAAAGAGACATCGTTTGAAAATATCAATCAACAATTACAACTCTTGCGTGCACAACATGAAACTGCGCGTCTCACACACGGAGTAGATATTGCACCAGATCCTGTGAACGGACGGTTTATTTGGGTAAAACCTGTCCAATAAATGTTTATTTTATTGAAATTATGATTCAAACACCTAACATCGACAAAATCAAAAAAGAATGTAAATCCCCTCGAGATTTCAGAAAGCATAAATTAGCCTTGATTAGAATTGGGTTGATAACAGTGTTGTGGTTATTATGCTACAAAATCTATCATTACAATGACGTACATGAAATACCCGTGGAACGCTCTTGTTCTGACCTGGATTTGATTACTCCAGACGAGTATGTTCCCAAAAAATGCAAATTAGTCACACAAAAAGAGGAAGCGAATGTCTTGGAAATCGCGGCCAAATTAATAGAATTAGCCTACATCCACAAACACGATACACTTACCAGCTACAGTATCGGGTTTGATTATTGTATGTTTATTTCAAAAGAGGTTAACCGAAAAGAATATCAAGTGTTCCTTAATCCTCGTATGCATACGAAATCGAATGTCGTGTTGGTAAAAGAAAAAAGCATTTTATGCAAATTCGCAACACCGAAATCCATGGCACAGAACATTTCATTTTTTGCAGACATTGGTAATCTTACTCAGCAACGTGTGCTTGTGAATGCAATGTACACTTCGGCAATGAGTATTAATCATGCATTAGATGTATTGACAGGAAAAATGCAGTGCTAATAAATTTTAAACTTAAAATGCGTGCAATGTGGCTGATGTTTTCTATTTGTTCGGGGTCGCTCATAATCTATCAAAATGATAGTGCAATTTGTGATAACAATACCTTAGTACTACCAAACATCACCTTTTGCAACATACATGCATTGGCAACAAAACAGTGGTATTACACTTCGTCTGGCGAAACAGTCTACGGAGAGTTGATTTCCTACTATCAAAGCAACACTGGAGAGGAATTTAATGTCAGCAAAAACGAATCGAAGTATTACATTAACAATGTTTATGTTCGTGAATTGACATACGCGGTGCCTGGATTCTTGATTTACGATCCCATTCGAAATACTATATTTATTTTGGGCATCAATACAGTAACGATCGGAACACTTTCTTTCGTGGAATTTAACAGAAATTATTCGGTGCTCAGAGCGTACGATCCATCGTTCCAAACAACAAGTATTGATTTGATTTTCACTGGTCAAATTGTTAATGTGTTGGCACTGAAAAACAATCTCTATTATGTTTATCGCCTTACAGCTGGCCCGTTACAATATGTATCGAATGCGACTACCACCATCGCATTTTTCGATCGTAATACAACAAATGTCACTGTGGTTGATAGAGATCAAAACATTCGATATTATTGCAACATTGAATGCAATGATTTGATTGTATCCGTTGAGTTTGAATACACCTCACAACAAAGTTCGTCCATTGTTGAAATTGTCACACACGATTCGACGGTTTTTACTGAGGAAACTGTGGTAATCACAAGTGCATATGATACCACAAATATTCAACCAACTTCCCAAATTACAACTGAGTCCCAAACCAGTTATTTCATTTCAACCTCGAATTATATGTCGACTATAATTTCATCCAATCAAGTGATTTTATCAGTGGTTACATGGTTATCTCAAGATATTTTTCGTGTAACTGGTAGACCTTTGGAAATCAACGGACAATTTATTATTCCCGACCAATCTATTCTTCGAGTTGACATCTCTGATACTGATTACACAGTTGGTGACTCGATCATATTGTTCACCTTTAGTTCAGTACAAGGATCGTTCACTGAATTGGAACTCCTGGGAATTTCCAGCTGTTTTGACCTCAAAGCAGATCTCGTTACTACAGACACTCAGCTTTCATTGGTGTTCGTGACGTCATCTGTGGTCTGTCGGGCGTCATTAAAACAAATTATGTACGCGGGCAGACTTTTTGTAATACAGTGAGAGATGAGTGATTTCTCTGCGTTGGAAGGAAAAAGTATTGGTATTGCTGCGCCAATTGGGGGTGGAAAAACAACATGCATTGATGCTATGCAGAAAATCCTAAAAGAAACTGGATTTAATGTATTGAGTGAACCGGAATATGTACCACCGACTCTACTGAAATTATTCTACACTGATCCTGTACAGTACGGCCAAGATTTTCAAACACATATGCATGCTCATGCATCCATCCGAGACAAAAATGCAACTCAATTTGTGAAAAATAAGTCAAATCGTGTGAGTTTGGTGGAACGCCCGTTGGCAGAAAACTTTGTCTTTTTCGAAGCCAACGTTAAAACTGGATCAATCAATGGAAAATACCGTTCCACTTATGATGCTTTGTGGGAAGATTACAAACAATACTCCCCGGATTTAATCATCTATCTCCACGTCAGCAATGAGCACGCTATTCAACGTATTCAACAACGTGCTGCGATTGACACTGAAAGAGACTGTGAAAAAAGCGGCATTGATGTGGGGTACATGGATTTATTGGGGCATGAGTACTTTGAATTCATCAAACGTCATTACAATGATTCGACTCGATGTCCCGTCATGGTTTTCGATTGGAACACACACGTGGACGTAACCGATACTGAATTGTATCACATAGAGGTGAAAAAACTTCTTTCTCGTGTTAACTCGTATTTTAATGGAAGCTACAAACTTCCCAATTTTACAGTGTCCTCAAACAATATGCTAGCAACTTCGACTAGCGAACTTCAATTTCATACACTGGAACAAAAATATGAGCTGCTTTCTGCGCTTTCGCAAAGTCAACACATCAGTTTTACTGAAATCTCTGATTAAATTGGTCATCAGTTGTCATCTCTTGTACATAGACTTCCTATGCTTCCACGTTGTATTTCAGTTCCATTGTATTCAACACTTAGGTAGAAAAGATGCGGTGAACTTTTCGCATACGAAACAAATCCAGTGATATTGAAGAATCCATCATCAATTGGAAGATCACATGCATCTAAATGAAATTGAATGCTATCAATTTGTTTACAATCTTCAGGTAGAGAGCGTTTAAAACAGGTACCAAGTGTTAACATTTCGCAACTGACGGTGTTTTCTCCTCCACAGATTGTCAGAGCGTATGGACCATCATAAGAACCTTGAATGGGTCCACGGTAACTAATTCTAGAGGGAAAATCAGACGTGTTTCCTATCCACCAATTGAAACGGCTTTCAACCGCTATCTCAGACAATACTACTTTACCAGCGGTTATGCCTCCGTCGAACACTGGGGTTGGTAGCACTAATACGCCGTGCGCTGTAAAACAACGAATATTGAATGTTCTTAACGAAATAAACATCGCAACAATACTCAAAGTGAACGCCAACGCAACACCAGTAAGTGTAATTGCAAGTCCATTCGACGTTGACAAATACGGAGCCTTCTTCTTATCGGACATCAGTATTAATGTTTATCATAGTCGTAACAGATAATAATAAGTAGAGGGGTTTCGCTCGGGTGTTTGTGTTGTTGTTTGTTTTTCCTTTTGTTCTAACAAATAGACAAAACGTGGCTTCGACGCAACGTTGATTTTCATCGATGAAGCTAATTTTGTACCAAAGCGATTGTGGTTGGATCTCATTTTGCCGTTGAATCTTCAAACAAAAACCTCACTGCTAGCGGCTACTTCACCAAAAGGCTCGAATGGTTCATTTTGTTCACATTTGTTGAAAGTGCAAGATAACGGAGTTAATGTATTCAATGTTGTCGATCTTCAAGAAGTGTGCAAAAAATGCATAGCTGAAAACAAAGACGAATGTCGTCACAAAGATCCAATTCGTTCGACAAACAAATCTGCAAAGAAAATGCGCCTTACAACTCTTCTCTATCCAGACGGAGAACAAGGAACTGCAAACGAAGAGTTGCTTGGCTTGGAACGCTCGTCAAAAGGTGGTATTATCCCAGAGGAATATGTTGAGCAATTCAAACACAATGTATGTCAAATTTCACACCGTCCGCGTGCTGTATACTGCAGTTTCGACCCTGGCGGCGGCAGTTCAATGGGTCAATTGGGTATTACGGTTGCAGTAGAAATCAACACACTCACCGAGGGTGTGAAAATAGTGGTAAGTTTATTATTCTGTTTTGCGTTTCAGTGCTCTTTTTGCCTCCGACGGGCCTGTATCTCGTACGGAAAGTGTATTCCATGGGCGACTCACGTCTTTGTTTTTCCAAGCGTATTGTAATGTTTCAAACGCTATCTTCCAAAGAGATTCTGAATACACTGGATCGGATTGACAGAAATCATTCAATGTATAGTCAACCAATTCCAGATATTGTTTCAGGAAATCAAGGTCGTCATATTGAGATTTGATTGTTTTGCGGATACATTCGTGCAGCCAACACGCACATAGCACCACAAGGCATTGAATTGCTATGGGATATGTTGTGTAATCTGATTTGATACAATCTCTAACATACCTCCATTTCAAATCGTCGCCTGTTGTTGTATTTTGATAGTAGATCTTTTCGCCTAACTCCATTCTAAACGCCCTCAAATCATCCAACTCGAGTTCATCACCAAACAACACATCAAACAAGCATTTAGACATATTTGAATATTTTTTTATTGATTCCTAGATTGTAATGCTCGCCGGCATAACGATGCACCGTGATAACGCAGTCAATCTAGAGAACCAAGCATGCGAGAAAACATTACGGCTCATCAATGAAAATATAATGCTTCGTGGAATACCAATTATAATTGTCATTGAAGCAGCTCCCGGAATCTCTGCTAGCTACATCTCGGCCCATCTTAGTGAATGGGCACAAAAATTAGGAATTGATAGATTGTTTTTCATACGAGAAGTTGGTGCAAAAGGAGATATCGGCGTGCTGAAAACAAAGAACAGCACAGATTTCTATCGCTATGCCTTAGAATTTGCACTGCGGAACAAAATACTCGCTTACGCTTCTAATATGGCAACTGTGCATCCGAATAGCACATCTGAAAAAGAACTGACTCGCTTGTGCGAAATGATCAACAGCTATCATTATGACGCAAAAACTTTGGAAATCACATCCAAGGTTTCAGGATCAGCCGATGATATTTTGGCATCTCTCAATCAGTTACTCTATTGGATTGGCATATTCTGGAAATCACCAAAATATTCAATTTATCGAGAAAGCATTATGCAAACGACCGCACACCATTATCCATGGCCACTCACTGGCGCTCCAGATCGAATCCAGCGGCGGTGAAATTCTTAATAATGGTTTCTGCTCTGGCGAGACTTCGGTTTGTAAGCAATAAAACGCGCCGTTGATGTATTCTTTTAGAACGTTTGCTTTTCCATTTGACAATCAATTCGTTAAAGCTGTCTGGGGTTTTTCTTCCAGATTTATGGTTAAAAGAGCACATAAACATCAATCCAGGCTTAGTTTTCCATGTCTTTTCACAGTTGGGACATTTCTTTATCTTCGTTCCGTTTAGATACACCTCAATTGTTTTTCTGTCCACTCCTGATCCAAGATTGACAAATTTTTTCACACTACCAATCAACGCTATTTTGCGTTTCTTCATGGAATTTGCTGCTTGGCCCAGTGCTACCATATTGCTCATTTTGAGTTACTAAAAAATAAGGAACACGCGCGCTCGAGTTTATTTAGATATTCGCGAGGCAATCATCTTGGCAGCAAGGGGTTTGAATTTTTCTAGTTTGACGTGATGGATGTAGGGTGCGACAGTATCGGGATGTAAATATGCCACTAATCCTTCAATTACGCGAGCCCCATACAGGAATTCTAATATTTTGGAATAAACAGCAACTTGCAAAGAAGCTTTGTTAACTTTGTTATCCAATAAATTGCGAGTTAATGGATGTCCGAATACGGCGCTGCAAGAGTCCTTATGTTCTCTTGCTTTTGCTGTCTGACCAGCTCCGCATTTACAAAACACTTTCAATGGATCTTTGTTAATTTTGTAATCCACAACCATTAATACCAACTCATTGGGATAGCCAGTGTGGCGCATCACCAAGTCAATCGTACCCGGTAGTTTTGCGTCATTGCTGAAAATTCTCCATTCAACGCGATAAGGTTGCCAATGTGCTGGAATACTGTTCATAAAAGCACAAAAATGATTCCATGCTGGCAAATCTGTATAAGATTGAAACATTGGATAAGCCGAAACAGCCCGAAAATTCCGTAGCATCTCCTCGTAACTTAATCCAGACGGTTGATCAAGAAATCGTTCGAATTGTTCATGATGCATAGTTCCAAATGCAGCTGCATCACGACCAGTTCGTTTCCATTGTTTTTGCAGTTGAACATTTCCTTTTGACGCAACAGATGCGTTGAATTGATTGGGGCAAAATGTGGAAAGCAAAGATGAAACAGAGCTTGTTATTTTTTCACCGTCGATCAGATAGTAATGCTGTCTTCGAACCTTTCCCGTTTTCTCATCGCGTATTTCACTATCAATCAATTCAATTCTAGAATCACGTGGATGAGCGTTCGTCGTTGCAAGATACATAATAAATAATTATTTAGTTGTTTTCTATTTCCCCCTACAAGTATGTGTGATAGTGTTGAATTTTCAGGGTGAAAAATGAAACGTATTTTATTGTTGTTCCTTGGTGCTGTACTTGCAGAGTTGGTGTGTAAATGTACGGATACCAATCAAACATGTATTACGAACGCCGAGTGTAATCCTACAATTGGCTGTGTTTGCCGAAACGAAGAACTTCCTTTTGCAGATATTCAATTGCAATCTTCAGAAAACCAAGAAATTCAAGTGATTTCATCGTCCGACACTGATAGTAATTTATTACTTGGGGCAGGAATTGGATTCGCAGCAGGGGCTGTACTGATCATCGCGTTTGTTGGATGGATGGTTTATGACAGAACAAAAAGACATTAAACGCACTTTTCAATCATCATATTTGGGCTCCAGATTTGAAACTTTGCAGGCAATGGAGGACGTCCTTTGGCAATCCGTCTTGTATTGGTCAGGTTTGTACAAGACTCAGTAGCAGTTTTAACCAAATCCTCTATATCTCCACCGGAATGCACACATAATCCATGCTGTATGAATGTTTTACAGGTAGGGCTGTTTTTGGAGTATTTGGTGAGAATGTACATAAAGGAGAGTCCAATATCATGTTTCCAAAAATCATCTGGATTTCCGTTGCATGTCTTTTTGAATACATCAGTGTCTTGGAACAGAAACAAACAAAGCCTTCGTGCAGTTTCATCTGTTGTTGATTTTGCAGCAATGGACCGAAACATTCTAACCCTCGCCTCGTTGTCAATGTGGGTATGCCCAACACACTTTTCCAACATTTTTCGAATGCACGGAGGTTTGGAAAACTCTTCATCGAACTGTTCTTTGGTTGTTATATGTTCAAATGTGTAAACTTGTGCACGTCCAGTGGGTGGGCCCATGATAGTTGGCGTTTTGGCATCTGTTTTGTTGGGGATTGGTTCATAATCTTCAGACGATGTATCAATCATTCGCTTCCAAAGCGGAAATACAACACGGACAAGAATCAAATAATCAAGCTCCGTGAATAATTGCACCTCTTCCATACGTTTTGCTTCAGTCCGAATAAATTGTTCAACGACATCATCAACGTTCTTCCTTTTGGAATGACCTGCAACGGCAAAAATGTCTCTAACGTGCTTGTCAATTTCTTCTATAGTAGGCTGTAATCCCAATGTAGGCCATACATCGTACGCATAACGAGTGTTGAAATGTCGGCGATAATATTCCACATTATCTCGCAGTCGTTTACGAAGCGCATGAACCGCAAGAAAGGGCGTTATTTGTATGGGAACAAGCACTTTTCCTTCACTGACCGGGCATTTTTGACAATCGTATTTTCTACACTGAATACAACGAACAGATGGTCGTTGCCATGGTGCCATATTGATATCAATTCTCATCATATGGCTTGGTGCGTCTGAATAATGATCTCGACTGTGTTTGTCCACAAAATCAACTTCAGAATTGAAATCAACAAACTCAATATTATCTGCATATCGATACGTTTCCATGGGCAACAAAGTTAAATCCCATCGCAACCATTTCCTTGCATACTCAAATTGTAACAATGGATTGTGTTTCAAATCGTCTAATCGTCGTGAGAATTGTTTGCATTCAAATTCAATGAATTTTTCAGTGTAATAATCACTCGCACTGACAAGAAACAACATCCAATGAAATACGAATGGTTCGTAGCCAGACCAAAATACCAAGTCTTGACCCAATTCAAATGAATTAAACCTTTCCAATAATCGTTCACCCAATTTAGCATCTTTGTCGGTTGGACTACACGGACAGCCACTCAATACATAATAATCTTGAATGGAAAGTACGCTGCAATTTCTGAACAGTAAACTTGTTTCTCGTATTTGCAAATTCTCAAATGTGATACAGTATTGTGTATCCATGAACTTCTCAAACGTGGTGCTAAGCAAAGTTCCTAAAATTACCCACGTTTCATTGATTTTGGTCACAAATACAACGTGTGCATAGGTTTTTCGAATCACAGGAGTTTTGTTCCGAATGAAATCAAATATGACTGTATCAGATAGCTTTTCATTTCCAGTAAATTCACATTTGACAATTGTTGTGACTTCATAAGCCATTTTAGCTGGTGTTTTTGCCATTTTGAAACGAGTCAACTTTGGCAAGAAATTGAGTTCAGCATCAAACCAGTTTTCAATTGATTCACGATCAAGACGCTCAAGAGTATCTACGGGAATCTCTCCGAAGTAAATCCGTTCGCTTATGTAATCCATTTTGCGGCGCGAATGTGTGTTTTATTTTTTAAAATTCGGTCGACTGCGACAACGCTGCGGCGTGGATTTTGTCTTCTTTGATTGTAAATGGTGATTCGGCGTAACACTTTCGACACACGGCAACGTATTTTTCATCACCTCCTACCACAATCAATTCCTTTTCGTCGCTCAACCGTCGAGAAAACGAAGCAGCCGCATGACAGCCCATACACACTGCTGAAAGCTTGACAACGGATTCAGCATATGGTATCAACGTCAAAATGGATCCGAATGGTTTTCGTTCAAAAGTCCCATCCAAGGCACTGATAATCACCACTTTGTTGTTTTCGATTAGTCGAACCACAAACTCATGCACATCATCAAACTAAAAAATGAATGCGATATCTTACAAATTGTGCTTCGTCGATACCAATAACATCAACACTCAATGCATGATCAAGATGGTCAATCAGTTTGTGAGTTGGGACTGCCTCGGTTGTTATCCTGTTATTAAATCAAACGTACTTATCATGTGTTGAAAATTTGTCTTCTGAGTATCGTGTATCCGCTTTCCATTTAAAAATAAGACAATCTTGGTGTGCAATTCTATATCTTCGTACTCGACGAAGCAACTCAGTGGATTTCCCTGAAAACATGGGACCCAATATCAGCTGAAGGTTCGCCATTTCGACAAATTAAATATTAATTTCACTTTTTTGTTGCCCATAATGAATTGGAGTCCAGAAACTGGGTATATCGGCGAAAACATTGCATCAAATCTGGATATAATATCCACCGATGAATTTGGCAAACTTTATGTCGATTGGTCTGAAATTAAAAAGAAGGCTGCCTCTGCAAATGAAGGAATACTTCCGGATATTCTCAATCCATCTTTCCCGTTGCAACCTACGGACGAGTCTATGAGATTATTATTCGAAAACAAAGAAGCCATATTCAGTGCAGCTTTGCATGCGTTGATAATGGAACCTGTCACTTTTATGGTGTACACTCCAAAGCTTTATGTATTGCTTCAAAGTGCCGGTGGGATTGACTCGGTTATTGAAATCATTGAACTAGCTACTTTTTACAATCTTGTAATAGCGGGATTGTCAACTAAAGATACACAAACAACTAGAGATGCCATGGAAATTTACAATGTCGAACTTGAAAGTTTGTGTGAAATTTTTACATGCAATTTACTTGACAGTGGAATGTTCAACACATATTTCACTGAAAACCGCCACCCCGATGCTGGAAAAATACTGTGTGCCGAAACAGCAAAATACTCAATTGCTTTAATCCAATGTTTGGAACGTTGTATTCTTCGCCTGTCGGAACTGGGAGTATTGCCTGGAAAAACAGAGCAACTTTGTTTGATCTCAAAATTGCCGGAACTCACGGATGAATTCAAAGCAAAACTTCGGATTAACGCTAAAAATGCAATGATTAGTCGGAAATCACTAGAAGAAAAATTAGACAGTAAGTCCCATCCATTCGGTGCCGAAATCCCATCTCCGGAATCCACTGAAACAACCGAATTTTATTCTAATGTACCGCTGGTTTACGCCGAAACTGTTCTTTGGTATATTCAAAGTCAAAACAATCAACCGAAACCTTAACGTTTTTATTAAAACATCGTTTCTTCCTCATCCGAGGGTATTTCAACTGTAATGTTATTCAACATGGCATATGTAATAGCAGCAGTTCGTGGGTACAATGTTTTGTCCACATTAGGGTTTGTTTTTTCTTCCATGCCAAACTTTTTCATACATTCGAAAAAAGTCAGCGCTGTGGCAGGAGAATTCAAAATAAGATCTTTCCATTCTTCCAAGGTATGTTCTTCATTGGCCATTGCTTTTTTAAGATTTTCACCAAGTTTGATTTTTTGGTTTTGAGCCATAAATATAGTCTTGAGTAATTTTAACCAATCTCCAAATTCTCCCATGTCTGAAAATGAACTAGCTTGGATCTCTGGTGTATCAAGTTCCAATGCCATTTTTTTCTTCTTTAAACCATCTGCAACGCATACTGAAAGCGAATAAAACAGGATACGAATTTCATCGTCCACACTGGGAATCTGGTTAACCAAAAACGCCAAACCAAATTCGCTTTCTGGTTTCCACAAATTCGAACACTGTGCCAAAGTGTTGGATGCTGAACGATTGATTTGAAACGTCTTAGCTTGCCCAAGAATAATTTCGAAACGATCAGTTGGAGTTTCCTTGCTGGTAAGCTCTCGGAGTACTGGGTTGGGAGTTGGAATGGAAACAATCGTTTTTGGTTGAGCAGGAGGCTCATTTTCCGTGTCAACACGCTGACGTTTGGACGTAGGTTCACTTGGGCGTTCTTTGCTTGCTTTGGGTTTCCCTTTCTTCTTCTTCGGAGGAATATCATCCACAATAACAACAGCTTTCGACACCTCTTTGTTTTGTCCCACACTGGGTTCACTTCTTTGAGGTTTCAGTGCATTAAATGGCGCGTTAGGTCGGCTGGAATCATTGGTAATGCTTTGTAATGATTTTGCGCTTTTTGATAGATCACGGTACGCCTTATTAAGGTCTTTGTCATATATAATCGAAGCATAAAACCATGTTGAAGTGAATACTCCTTCCGTTTCCTTTTCTGTAATCAAACTGACAAGGTTTCCTTTGTCAGCCATCAATTTCACACTTTCGTAATTTGCTGCGTATTTAAACTTTTCCATTTTCGCCACAATTTCATTGGGCGTGTATGCCGTGAAATAGAAGTTTTCGCCCATTAAACACAATTCTCCGTGGACATATTGCACTTGCCCTTTGATCTCAAATTTCGGACATGCTTCACGGGTCACTCCTTCCTCGAGATTTGGAATAGTTTCATGAGAGAATATGCAGTTTTCGTCTTCAGTGGCTATATAAACCACTTTCAATGCATGGAAACAAATTCCCACAGATTTAGCGTACTGTTCCAACGATTTCAAATTGAAGCTCATGTGTTTTTGTTTTTAAAAACTGACGAAAAAAGAAATAAAGCGCGCGCCGCTATAAATGTACCACAGGAGCAAACTATTTATTTTTATTGCCGTGGATCGTGCGTTCGTAGGTTTTGCAGTTTATGTAGGCAGCAAGGATGTGTTTGACAGCATGAACGAACAAAAAGCTTTTCAAATAAATCATTACAATGATTAGTTCTAACTCAATGCTGTACCGCTTTTTGCTGGCAAACTCGAATATTGTCTTGTCAAAGTAAAGAGTGTAGGCACCGCAACGACTGTCGGGAATTGTAGTAGGACAAGTGTCCATTTTTGTTGTTTTTGTTCGAGCTTGTAAATCCCAATCGATGATTGTTGTTCCAAATTGAGAGTTGACATATTTCACCAAATCCACGTACTGGTGCATCAAATGTTCGACTTGTGGAAAGTTTTTCACATCACCAGTTGAACTTTCAGTGATATACAATCCAAATGTTCGATTCTCATAACTAGAATCCGTTACCACTTTAACTTCCCAATCACATTTATCAACCGGGTTGCAAAGTTCAACAGTTTCTTCTCGTAGCAAATGATACGGTCGTCCATCGCATTGATTGTTTTTTGGCTGCACGATATCACAGTAGTAACCTCCACATGTTACATTGACACACGTTGTTTCGGATTCAGAAATCATCGACCCCATCCATGCTGAATTTGGATTCAACAATGTGATTTCGTTAATTCCAGTTGCAATCGATGCTAAAATTCCAGCCAATGCGATAAACGATGCAAGTGATTCACATTTCCAACTTTTCGATACACCGGGTTTCGCCAGCATACGTCCGTAGTAGTAAAGCACCTCATTCACTGTGTCCATGGTGTTTTTGAATTTAAATTCTATATCTACACATTCATAGGATTTGTGTCAATTTGTAACAAACGAAATGTTTCGCCAACGATGAGTAGTTCGAGTGTATGAATTGAATGATAAGCACCCGTACCCGTCCTAGCGGACGGGTCCTTGGTGCATCGCAATAGTTTCTGCAGATTCCGGAGGCTCAGGGACCAGGCTATTTCTACTGTTCGATGCTATTCATTGGGGCTACGCGGCAAAGTGACCTTGCCTCTATTTTTAAGTTTTATATCCGCGTCGAGCGAGTTTACTGGTGCATGTTTTTATTGCAGTTGCCTTTGTTGAACGAGGGTTGACGGGTGTTCGGGAGGAGAATAAATGGTGTACAATTTCAAAGGTTGATTGCCAATGACATTCACTTGATGAGGCGTGTTTGGATTGATTAGAATGAATGAGTTTGGAAACATGTTAACTTTCTTATTTCCGAGTGTGACAATTGCATTCCCGCTTTCTATTCTGATGAATTGAGTGGTCTTTGAATGGGTTTCCAGTGGAATGTTTTCACTGGGCAAAATGGACATGAGAACTAATTGTTGCTGATCTGTGGTACTCAAAACACGACGGTAAGCTGTGTTTTCCGATGTCATCTGTTCAATATCTCCAGCAACAATTTGTGTATGTCCACATCGGTTACATAAATTGGCATTCAATTCATTTAAGCAAACCGAACAAAGATGAACACTCATTTCAATTAAAAAAGGAAATCAACACATGTTTAAAGGATCATTTATTCTCTTTCAAATCAAAGTGCATCCACATAAGCAAATTGGTGGCAGCATGAGCTAAGTGGGGCTCTCCACTTTCTTCGTCGATTAATTCCCCGTTGCGTCGAGCTATAAGATGACGCATGCAGGCAGCAAACAATCGGTCGCCGGATAATCCACGTTCCCAATTTCGATCACCGTATTTTTTTGCTCCGTGAGTGAATATCGCCACCACTTTTTCCATACTGTCGAATGGTACCAATTCCCAGCGCAATTTTTCAGCATCAAACTTTGTACCACCATCTTCTTGAGGAGTTGACATCTTTGAAGAAAAATAAAATTGAAAAGTCTTGTGTATAAAACAATATACATGAGTCAATGGAAATGAATTGCAGAGAAAGTATAGACCAGATTCTTTAACTTTTCCACTGTATCCGTGAAACCATTTGAAAACGCTCTTCTTATCAAAAACGTGGACATTGCTACTGCCTAGGTCAAAGAATTTGTGCTTTTGTTTTTGCTTTCAAACCCATTGAACTAGGAAAGCACTTGGATGGCACCCATATTCACCTTTCAAACTTGAATAAAGTGTTTTAAATCAGATTATTTAATATCGTTCGATTGGTGAAGTCATCGCAATGAATACACTTTGCACTCATTGCTGTGCTCCTGAATGTGTGTTTGAAGCTAAAACATTGAAGCAACGGGATGAACGTATGAACGATTTGCTACCCAACCTCGCAAACACATATTACTTTTATTTCAAACCAACCAAAGCCTACCTTCCCAAACTACTTGAACAATTGCCATCCAATGTTGTCAATGATAACGGCACTTTAATCGTCGAACAAACTGGAAGAGACAACGCACAGGCATTTCTCGACCAGTGGATATCGCTAGATGTACGCCGAACAGATGCCATAGTAGAGACCCTTCCATATGCACAACGCGTAAGCTGGATTCTACACTACGAGAATGTATCACCGGATTTCAAAGCATCTTACATTAAACAAATGGCTATCCATCGTTGGCCAAATGAGCATTTCGACGACGAGTTCACTGCAGCAATCGGACATCAATTGGATATCCCTCGTTAATCCACAAAGTCCAAACTTAATAAACATTTACAATATATAACACGAATACTTTCTTCTTTAGTAAACAGTGGTGATTCATATAGAGGAGAGAACCTTGCATTTAAACTTCGAAAGACATGAAGTTGTTGCTTATATTCATTGGGTTGGTATGGGCACAAAGTCTGCAAGAACAAATTGATGCACTGAAAGCTCGTCTTGATGATCGACAACGAGCAGAAATTCTGTTGTATCGAGATCGAGATGATTGTCCAGAAGGATACAGCCCTGCAGAGAATGCTTTTGGACGTTTGTTAGTTGTGGACGGAGGTAGCCGAGGAGCAATTAGTGATCACACTTTTTCAGATGTGCGAAAGATGAATTTCGCTTGTGCAGAAACAATTGGAGTTGCTGAAAGTGGATTCCAAAAAGTATGCAGTCACAGTGCTTCTGGTTCCGCAGTGGATGTGCAGTTGAACGATTTCCTTCCCTATTTCAAGGTGTTGGCCTGCTTTCGCAACGATGGACCATCGCCTGTAATTAACTAAAGGGTTTAATGAAACCATTTCGGGCGAGTTGTGTAGTAATATCGAGCAAACTTTTTCTTTGACTTTTTGTAAAATTTGCGATAGGCTTTGCAAGCTTCGTTGGTGGTTTTCGCAAATAGAGTTGTTTTTTTCCAATGCATACCGGAATGGGAGTCATTTCGCACAACGGAAGTTGAGGGGGATTTGCTTTTAACCATTCCGCATGTTGTTGAACAAAAAGAACCTTCTTGTAGCGGCGAGTGTATTCGCGACACAGAGACAACGCGTATTCCACGCAATGGTTGTAATTAGCCAATGATTCCCGAACCCAGATTGCAATAGGATGATTAATATGGGTGGCTTTGTAGCCTCGTGTTGTACCAGCCTTATTCCAAGGGGCTTGATTTCTCCACTGTTCGCCTTTCATCAAAATTGACAAAGCTGTGTAGAGTAATTGCACTGCTTCCAAGGGCATTTTCACCACGTGTTGATCACAATGATACTTCGCATTACGCTTTAACTTTCTCGATAACCAGAATAAATTCATTGCAAGGGGTCGCAAACTGAGCGCGCTTTTAAAAGGTTATAAGACAGAGCGCGTGCTTTGTTTTCACAAAATGAAAGAAAACGAAGCTGATGTGTCGAAATTCTATTCTTTGCAACGAGAACATGCCAAGCGACAATTAAAATGAATTCAACCAATGCTCCTGATTTATTTTTAATTGCCATAAACAAGCCGATTTAAGTTTTGGATTCCATTAAGCCACGGTGGTACAAACGAATAAACACCATTCGTTGAAATTGGAATAGAGTGCGCGCTTCAACCGACGCATTTATTTTTAATTGCCACAATACCTCTAAGGCAAATGTGTGAACCGAAACCGAGCAATATGAATCACGATTGTGAATTTGCTGTGATAGCATGCGAAGAATGTAAGATGCAACATCACAGGTGTAAAACATGTGGTGGCGTCGATGAAACCCGATGGCATGAGTTCAAACGGCATTACGGTGTCAGCGATGTTCTAAAAGAAAAATACCAATTGGGAAAACTAACTAAGGACGATTTCCCTGGATGGGGTCATTTTACTGTAAGAAACGCACTGGCGCATCAACGTGGTGCAGATTCGCTTAATTGGGAGTAAACTCCATGCAATAAAAGCGCGCGTGTTCCATTTTCACTTGTGGGACAGACGCGCGACGTGACATTTTTTTGTGAACATGAAACGAAAATGTGTATCAAGGTTGGTGTCCCAAGTGAAACGTCTTCAAATTGAAGCCGAATTTAATTCTTTTGATATTTTTGGAATAGAAACCTTCATTTGGTTATTGGAAAGTCGTTCATACTGTGCGTTGGCTTGTACAAGCAAATCGACTAACAATTTTCTCATACCGTTTCAAGATAGCAAAGGTCCTCCCAAACGACGTGCTATTCGTCTGGCCCATGAATACCGGAAGCTTTACGAAGATCAAATTTCTCAAAAAAGCTATGACGCGTTCGCTTGGAAATTGTTCACAGAGCAAGAGTTTATAGACTTTGGTCTTGGTGAATTAACTCCGAACGATAGAAAAATGTATGTTAGTCGAATGCTTGAAATATCACGAAACCGAACTTCCATTCTCGAGTGTCTTGATCGCAGTGCTGATATAGTGGCACGACTTGATTCATTGAAAGAAACCAAACTCCCTTCTCAATTAATGGAACTTCCATATCCCACTCCTTATTCAATTCGTATTGAACTTGCTTTTCAAGGACAATCTCCGTATCACATTACGACCTGTGCAATTGGAGATGATACAAACAGTCCTGTTTTTTCTAACTGGAAATCTTTGGATGAAATCGATTTGAACTCATTCATTGAATATCAACGTAATGTTGTGGTTCCATCACCTAGTTTGTGGAAAACTGGGCGCAAAATTCTAGATATGATTTACAATCAACCTGGATTTAAGGTTCTTTCGGTAATCAAGCGATGGCGCGGTGATTTTATTAACTTCGTTGACCATTGCCGTATTGATTACACTCAAAACGACTTTATTAAGTTGGAATTGGATGTCAAAAAATTTATGCGGGCAGAGGATCTGAGGTTTGCCCGAGAACCACCGCTTTGGGTCTGGCAAACACTCTTCCCTCACAAAGATTTAACACAAGTTCCTTTGCATTTACAGGGACTTATTATTCCTGGCGGATTGGTTGACAATTACTTCAAATAAACATTGGATCTCATGCGTATATCAACTTGTCAAACAATAAATTTATTATTTTTTATTTACAACCAACACAATGAGCTTGGAAACAATTCAAAAGGAATGGGATGCTATCAAATCAGGCATACGACACTGTAATAAGTATCTCAATACAGTACAAGACCCATCTGACGACTGTACGGAGATTTATAAGAAACTCGATGATTACGATAGTCGCAAGCAAAAGATCCGCGAAACATATCAAGAGTGTGACCGCTGTGGAAAATTGACCTTGTTAACTGAACAATGCAATTGCAAACATTGAATTTAGTCATGCAATAAAAGCGCGCTCCGTTTTTGTTTATGGGATAGAGTGCGCGTGTTTCATTATTTGCAAACATGAAAAGAAAAGGCGTTTCGTTGAGGAATCAAGCCAAACGGCTACAAATTGAAACTGCGCTTTTTAAATTCCAGATATTGGGAATTTATCAATTCATATGGACATTAGACTACCGTACGTTTGGAGCGTTGGCATGTACAAGCAAACGGGCAAGCAAATATTTACCCCTTTCGCACGAGTACAACAAAATACCAAAACACAGAGCTATTCGGTTGGCTTGGGAGTATCGAAAGTTCTACGATCGAAAAATTTCACGAAACGATTACGATGTCTTTGCCAGGTCAATGCTCACTGATCAACAATTCATCGATTATGAATTAGCCGAACTTGCCCCTTCTGATATACGAACTTATATATTCTTTGTCATTAGCGCGACTGAATCCAAAAGAAACCGAAGTCTTTTAGAATGTTTTAACCAATCCGAAGACATCACCAAACGACTCGATTCACTCAAAGAAATTAAGTTTCCTATGAGTTGCTTTAAACCAATTCCGCGACGAAATACGTTTTGGTTGGAATTTGCATTTCAAGGAGGATCGTTATTCCATTTGGGTAGAATACACGCTATTGACAAAATGTCCACCCAATCATTTTCTCCCGTGTTTTCAACTTGGAAATCATTAGATGACATTAATTTGAATTGTCTTAAGGAACTTCAAAAAGAGATTGACATACCCCATCCACCATTGTGGGAATCTGGCCATGAAATGATCACCAGGATTTACAATCAACCTGGATTTGCAGTTCTTTCTTCAATTAGGAGTTGGCGTAATAACTTTGGATATTTTGTATCCCATTGCCATATTAACTATTCTGAACAAGACTTTGAAAAGCTGGAACTCGATGTAAATGCTTTCCTTGATTCGGAATTCGAATTCGAACTTGATCGGCAACCCCCACTCTGGGTTTGGCAACGACTCTTCCCGGACAGAAATTTGACAAACGTTCCTCAACATCTGCGAACCCTAATTGTTCCCGGTGGAGAGGTTGATAAATATTTCAATTAACCACGCACGATTCTGAGAGCATGGGGTTATTATTGAATACTTTAACCTTGGAATAAACCCGCTAAAATACATTCTTTACTTCTATTAGATACCGACGACCATTGTACCACCATTCTTTTGATCCATTTCCCCATTCAACTGCTGGTCCGTCTTCGCGGTGTAATTGGTCATCATGACGACGCCATTCTTTCGGTCCGTCCGCCCATTCAATTGTTGGTCCATCTTTTCGGTATCGTTGACCATAACGCCACCAGGATTTCGTTCCATTTGGCCATTCTCTTGCTGGTCCATCCTCTCGATGTAGTTGACCATTGCGACGCCATTCTTTCTTTCCATTTACCCATTCTACTGCTGGTCCATCTTCTCGATGCAGCTGACCATAGCGACGATATTCGATTCTATCGCAGAATTGTTCTCGTTTGTAGATGACTTTTTCAAGAGCTTCTACGATTGGATAATCACATCCTAATGCTAAACTGAAATAGTTGATATCCCAGGATACAATGGCATCCGGTTGCATTCTTTGCTGCTCGCTCATTTTGAATAATAAACCTCAAGCGCGTGCTTAAATTATTTAATAGCTGGGTTATCATATCGTTGACCATTGCGCCACCATTCTTCTATTCCATTTGGATGTTCAACTGCTGGCCCATCTTCTCGATCTCGTACACCATGACGATATCATTCTTTAGTTCCATCTGACCATAAAATAGCTGGTCCATCTTCTCTATGTAATTGACCACAACAACAACATATAAGCGCACACCTTATTACTTTTCGGTTGTGTACAACTTTTACAATAGCGTCTAAAATTGGATAATCGCATTTCAATCCCAAGGCAAAGTATTTGATATACCAAAACGAATGCATTCGAAGAGATTTTTTGTTGTTCGAGATTTAATAATAACCCCCAAGCGCGCGTATTTCATTTATTTGGGTATGGGATTGTTCGCGCGGGTCATTTGCCAGAAAAATGAAAAGAACTGCCTCTGATGTATTGTCCATTCAATCAAAGCGAATTGAATTTGATCCATGTCATTTGTTTTTACAAGTCGTGAATATCGAATATTTTTTACAAATGATTGGGTTTCGAACCTTCTATGCAGTGTCGACTTCGAATAAGTCACTCAATGAATTTATGAAACAACAAGTATCACCCAAACAAAAGGCAAGTCGTTTTGTACAAGAGTGGAAGAATGATCCATACAGACCTTCAGGGTTAGCCTATAACCAAATCGTTGACTACGGACTTGATCGATTGCTCTGGCGTTGTCACAACCCCGAGCGAGGCGATTGTATTTTTTCCTGTCTGAAGCTATGGTCTCCAACCAAATTGCATGTTTATTTTGAGGAAATTGACAAACATGGATTCCCTTTTGGTGTGGTTAGTTTTTGCATTCAGAACATTCCTTATGATTTATCCTGGGAATTTATTTTTAGGAATGAACCATCCTTGTTGATATGGTGTTATCCGCAAATATTTGGAACACCGTCGAATGGTGCTGTCTTTCATCCATTTTTCACAAATTGGAAAACATTAGATGGTGTCGATTTGTTGAATTTCTCACGGTTTCAACATCATCATGCATTTCCGCCCCCACGCTTCTGGACTTCTGGCCATCATATAATCAAGTTGATATACAATCAACCTGGGTTCGGAATGTTGAAACATATGAAATTGGATGGTTGGAGAGACATTGACGTGTTTCTTTCATACTGCACAATTGATTACACGGAACAGGATTTAATTGATTTGGGGATGACCACTCCAACGAATAAATAATATTCTGCGCGCATTCACACAAATGCCTCCCAAACGTTTGAAGGTCTCCCATTTCGAAACATGTAGGCTTGACTTTTCACTGCTTGCGTTACTGATCGACTATTTGGATTTGGAAATGTACAACGCCATGTTGAGACTGAACACAGGAATGAATTCATTCTTTAAAGCACAACAAGCGCAAGTTCTTGGTCAATACAATGGAAACAAGAATTTCATAATTGCTCGGGTGCTAGGCATGAGATACAGCGGAATACCGATATCAGATACAGTTCTAAATGATCTTGGTGCAAGTTTCCAAATATCAAAGATTGAGGACGTGCCGGGAATTAACCTTAACGATCCTAATGACATCAAACAATGCAGATTCCCTGATATTTGGTTAAACAACTATTTCCAAAGAAGTAGATGGTATCCAGATAGTAATTTATCTTTGGAGTTGGCGTTACAAGGACGTTCGTCATTTTTAATCAGTACGGTTGCAGCCAGGGCAACTTCAAACAGTTATGTGCTCCCATTTTCCTTTTCAACATGGAATCCAACAGATAGGGTAGATATCAAAAAGGTGCAAAAGCTTATGCGTTATTATATCATTACCGGAGCAATCTGTAACCCAATATTCGCAAATCTTGTTTACAATCAACCAAACTTGGAATTGATGCGCTTGCATGAAGGTTGGCAGCAATTCAATTTGTTTTTGAAGTACCGGATAGTTGAATACACAGAAGAAGATATTCGACCATTTGGTTGGACTGCAAAAAGTGCGCTTGATTACCAGGAATACGGTCGAACAATTCCACTTTGGCTTTTCAAACAATTATTCAATAACGCCCCCAAACTCAAAGAACCGGTGCTGCTAAAACAATTCTTCTCGCGGAATAATATTAACACTTTCAAATTGGATGGAGTATTTCGGTGTGAATTGCCTGAATACAAAGCGTATTTCGAGGAGATTGACATATGGGATAAAATGGTGGATTATTATAGCACAGAATAAATTACTCTGTAATCGTGTGCTCATAATTTCGCAGTGTAGTCAATATTATTTCAATTAAATCATCGTTGATTAACTGACCTTTACACTGATTTAATTTGGTGTGCAAGTCTTCGTGTAATAGGGCAATCAGTTGATTAAATCTCTTCAACTCATTCAAATCTTTTAATAATTGTTCAACATTCTGCATTTTGAGCAATATCTTATCAAAAACTAATGATAGTTCACAAACAATAAATATTTCATATACAAACAATTGAATTCTTATTTATTGATCGTTTGTTTCGCTTCATCAGGGATTTTCTTGTTGATTTTGATTGCTTTGCTGAGTTCGACTTCGGCCTTGTCAAGAATTTCCTGCATTGGTGCACTCAATCCAGCTTCTGTGTTCTTTTGCTCGCGAAGCCATACGACTGTCATAGCATCCAGTCTTGGGTCCATTTTGTTGAAAAAGAGGCGCGCGTTCTATTTATTAAGTTATGGGACATTTTTTATTATTCCTGATGCACGAAGATGAAACAAGTCCTAGGGCGATCGTGTGACATTGAACAAATTAGATTGGCACTGAAACGTGTGGAACACGAAACATTAAAAGTGTTAGTGATTGCCAATCAAGAAAAATATCCACCCATCATTGTCGAGTATGCCAAACAAAACAAAACAATAAGTTCATACAAATTTGCGAGTGAATGTCAAAAAGAGTATTGTTTGTGCAACACCAAAGAACAATCAGCCCTATGGAACTATTTTTTTGCGTCAATCAATCTAAACCCAGCTGATTTCGACGAAACGCCTGTAATAAACTGTTAATATGTTGTTTATTTGCATCCAACGCGATGCTTTTCGTGCTACTCAGCCAACATGAGTAAATATTCATCTTCCCTCGTTTGATGTCTATCGCCTCGTATGGAGACCATCGCTGATCTGACCAAACATATAATTGAAATTTGTAATCAGAATTTCTGTCGTTTTGTAGAACTTTCAGATAGGAATACACTAAATTATAATTTGAGAATAATTGGGGGTTCGTTTCATCCACTGGGTATTTTTGTATCAACAACCACGAATATGGCGGAATTGTCAATTGATTTGAAGTCATTGTGCTTAGTCAACTTCAATTTTATTTGTGTTGTATTCAAGTAATTTATTAATAGATTTTATTCAGTGATGAATCTTTGTGCTACTTGTAGTCGTCCCGCTGAATTTGGTTGTGAAAAATGTAAGACTCCATATTGTTCGGTGGAATGTCAAACCAAAAGTTGGCAAGGTGGACATCATTCGATTTGTTGGCGTCCTGAGTTTGAACACAAAGCAGTCTTCATTATCTCTTCTTCTATCTCTCCTGTTAACCTGAAATTGATCTTTGAACCGCTTCAACGTGATATTCCCAGCGTTATGTTTCATTTTGAGTATCCTCTTGACTCTGATACCCATTCCCCAGTTATTGCAGTTGAGCTGGTTGGCCAAACGCCAAAGGAAGGGAGTATGTTGAACACTTTCAAAAACAATGCTGTTTATCAAAAGAAATACAACAATCGTGCAAACATGTATTTTGTGGGTCTTTACCCTGGAACAGAGGAACTTGTACCAAAAACATTGCTTCTCCGCAATTTCTTTCATTCCCAAGACACGATAAGGGTGTTGTTTTACTACAATCGACCCTACGCATTGCTTACAAGTAATTCAAGATACTGGAAATTTATTTCGGAGCTAAAGGCTTGGCTTAATGAATAAAAATCATACGAGTTAATGCACTACAACTGTTGAATTTCCTCTTTTTTGGGAGTCGCGCACAAATTAAACGGTTATGGGACAGAGCGTGTGTTTCATTTTTGCGCACAATGAAAAGAAGTGCTTCGTGTGAATTAGTGAACGTTAGCTCTAGACTGAAAGTTGAAGAAACAGTGAAATTGTTTTACATCCTTCCATTCAGCGAGATTGCCAAACAAATGAAATTTGATTCATACAATACTATGTTACGGCTCAACAAGTTTTTCAATTCATGTTTCAAAGATACGTGGAGATTTGTTTTGGAGAATCCGGAAATGATTTCTTGTACGGATAGGGTATTTCATGACAAATTAATAATCGCAATTCATAACAGTTGTCCAAATGCAATTGATATTTACACTGCATGGCGACCATGGAACGCACCAACAAAAACCGAAGATTTATCAACCCGGGTTTTATATGGTCCGATTCCCCAGCATATCAAAGTTTGCAAATATCCAGAGGAATGGCTGATCAAACATTTGGATGAGCTTCAAATCGACGGGGCAATAAGTTTGGATTTGGCAATGCAAGGCTACTCTGATACAGTTATACTATTACTTGCATTCAAAAGGATGGATAAGCAACGGTTTTCTTGGTGGATACCAGGAGACAACATCAATGTGACACAAGTCCGTACTTTGAAAAAATACTTCGACTTAGAATTTGCAATCTCAGACCCAGCCTTCGCAAGCATTGTTTATCATCAACCTTCATTTGAATTGATGAAATTGTATCCAAGTTGGCAATCATTGGATCTTTTTATCGAATACAGAGATTCTACGAACGATCCGTATACAAAACAAATGTTACTGGATTTGGGATTTGACACTGCAAAAATTTTACTCTGCCCGAAATTTTATTGCATACCCCCAGTTTGGGTATTCGAAGAATTTCTCGGAGATGATTCACAGCACGTCGATCCAAACAAATTAGACTTTCTTTTGACTCCTTCCAAAATAAGTTGCATGGGTTTGATTTATGCGTATGACTTACCTACTAAGTTATGCTTCAACTTTAGAGCAATTGTAATTCGACCTTATTTTCAAAGATTGAAAGTATGGAGCTATGTTTTCAAGAAACTTGTGATTTCATTGCATCGACATTTGCGATTGCGGGTTTTTCTTTGTTCTTGTGATTTTGAGTATACTGTGGAAGATTTCGAATTCTGTGGGATATTGGATCAAAAATACCTCGAAAATCTACATTTATTTCAATGTGGGCATACTCCTCCAAAATGGTTCCTTAACTATCTTCATGAGCATGGATTTGCATGCGATGAACAAAATCGAATTATTAAGTCGATTCTGACATAAATTAACATGTCGGACTGCCTCATTTGAATAAAGTCCGCCAGGCAAGAATTATAGGATTGCGACGAGCGACAAAAATATGGAACCCATTCCTTTTTCGAAAAAACACGGATACTGACAATTGTTAGACTTTTAATTTGTCGTAGTTCATAAAATGGTCAATAGATTTTAGAATTAGGGGACTGCATTTGAGTGCATGAGCAAAATAATTCGCCAACCAATCTTCTGTGTTGTCGATGTAGATCCAAGACTGTATTCCATCGATTGCTTCGTCTACCATAATTCCTCCAACTTTGTAAAAACTGGCCAAATGTTCAACATACGCACGTTTGGATTGTAGTTCTTTACGTGAATCCACCTTTCGTTTGGGCATTTTCTGTTTGAGTCTGACAGCGCGCGTCAATTTCTGCGCACCAGCCAGGCAAGAGTTATGGGACAGTTAGTTTATTGAGAAGTCGCCAGTAATTTTTTAACGCTATAATATTGTCTTTCCATTGTAATAGTGCGACGACCGTTCTTGAATAAAATGTCAAGAAACCAGATTGGTGGAATCTGATCAAATATTATTGCGTATTTTGATGGCCTCGTTTTACAGCGGTTCAAGTCTTTTGGCGTAAATATGAATTCGCATTGAGGAAGGGCGTTCAAAATGGAATCGATAAGACGATTACCACCCACATCCCAACAATCGTCGCCACATTCAATTTGCAAACCAATGATTATTTTCAATACATGTTCCCATATTCCGACCTTCTTGAAAAATGCTTTGTGTTCACAGCCTAAATAAACAATGTTTGTCTTACGCATAGCATTCAATTTTTCTCTTGTTAAAAGAGCAAAAAGTTCCCATAGTTGTACGTGCACCCACAAGTATTCGAATACCCATACTGGTGGCATAATACCAAATTTAGAACAAATGATAATGTCTGTTGGATCGAAATTCAACTCAACAAAATCATTTTCAGTGTATGGTAATCGTCGATATTTGATGAATCGTTCCACAGATTGCCATTTTGGATATAGTTTCACCAATCGTAAGTCCCGTTGATTGTACACAAGTGGCGCAATTTTTTTTGCTCAATCATATGTTCAATATTGTACCATTTTGCCAACAATACAACTTGTTCAACATTCACTTCATCGGTACGCCACCGATATAAAAGTTTGTACTTGTCATTGGGATATTTGGCTGCCGACGCGAATTTCGCTATCACGGATTCAGAATAGCCTTGCAATGCGAATTCCAAACTTAGATTTTTCGACGAGAGGGAAGTTGGTAAATTGAGTAGCCATTCGCTCGGAAATTTACAATATTGGATAGTTTTAAGGTTGATTGGCAATACCATATACTGGATAAAATTTGTATCGTTAATTACAGGAGGCGATTTTTGAACAATTGTCTTGTAGATTTCAGTGGCGTTTGGAGCACAGTTGTAAATTGCGACCAATAATCTATCGTGCAATGTGTATTTATAATCGAGTGAGTGAGAATTCTTGCATTGCATAATAAACAATTTCCAATTTCTCTTGAAATGTGCATTTGTTTCCCGATTCAATCGCAACAAGGAGTTGTATTTCCAGATGCTCAGCCATGGTATAGCTTGGCCAAACACATAACATAAATCAACAGAAATGTCAACTTTCAATTTGGATGCCGGATTGAACAATTCGTTCGATGCGCTTCTCTTCATTGGAATAAAGTCTGCCAAAAATGGAACACGCGCGACAATTTGCGCGCGCCAGGCAAAAAGTTATGGGACATTTTTAATTGAAAATGAACATCGAGCAATATGAGAAGTTTGCTAAAGAATTCTATGAAAACAATGACTTGATTCCATTCGATGATTCAACAAAACTGATGTTCAAAACGCCGGTTTTGATGCGTCTTCAAAGTTTGGGAGGATTTGTATTCGGCGAACCCTCTCTATTGGTTTTGTTTTTGAACAGAATCGACGGGTTTCATGAAATCCAACGACATTACAGTAACTGCCTCGAACGGGAACTGCAAGCAGCCGTGTTCGTTTCTCCTACTGTACGAGAATATATCAACCTCAAGCGGTCTATGTTTATCAAATCGATGTTGGGTCCAAAGGAGAATGTCTCTATATTCGAACATTTATTCCTTACAAATTTACTCACGGTGCTTGATGTGGATTTCATCATGAAGGGTATTTCATTACAAGTGGAAAAAATTGATGGAAATGAATTTCTATATGGTTCGTGGATTTATGATATTGTGATTGCAGGCGCTGCTTCTTATCACGACTTCCCTGATAAAATCAAACCCCGACAATACGCGGGACCGACGCCTTTGGATGTATGGAATGCAACACGTCCCAAAATAATTGCCCAACCTCCAAAGAAACCAGAATTACCACCTAAATCCGACGAGTGCGCAATTTGTTTGGAAGAGTTGAAGGAACGTTGTGCGTTTGTTCCCTGTGGACATACTGCCACCTGTTGGAATTGCGGCCAAAACAACGACATTGTCAATTGTCCGATGTGTCGCGCGGCCATCACAATGCGATTAAAAATTTTTATGTGAATTCACTTCAAAATCGCGCAAACCATGCTCAATATACCAACTGCAGCTGAAAGGAAAGCAGAAGTTGCGGAGTGGAACCGATTGATGTATGTGACACGCACGCAAGAAGAACAAATTCGACACGAACAAAAGCTGATCATCGAACAGATATTTAGAAACGTTAAGTTTCATGTTCATTTCTGGATACAAGTTGATTTTAAGGATTTCAGGGCACCTTTGGATCCTATTCTAAGAGAAGAATTAGAAGCGTTTGGATACAAAGTAATTGATACAGGCCCTTTCACGCACAATATTGAATATAACATCCCAGTAAACGAGTATTGAATATTATTTAATTGCCAATGCTACACAAACCCATGCAAGCATTGGATATTCCAAGTACCGAAGAGTTGAAGAAATGAACGGATGGAGTGTGCTTTACTTTACACTAGAGTTAAATTGCCCATTTGACTATTTTAAACCATGCCAAATTAAAAAGATAATTTTCGCAATGTAAGACAAGGCTACGTATTTCGCACTTGCGTTAATTACTTTCGTATTTAAATACATGGTTGGAATCGACTGAACGCGCAATTTGTATTTAATAAATCATTTTTCGATGGACGTGAAACGAATGGCGTATTTTGGTATTGAACTTAAATGTGGATTCCCAGTGCTTAATGCATTGTGGTATAATACACCATGTCAACTCCGATCAAACAATCCAACTCTTCGGGAATGGAAAACATTCTTATGGAATCTCAGTTCTTATGGCGTGTCAGCATATGACCGTACAATCACTATATCCGGGTATCCCGCGGAATTGACGACGATTTATAAAAAAGATCGTGTTCGTTGGTTTTCCAAAGATTACGCCATTCGTTTTGAATTTAAATATCCGTTGTGGTTAGAAATAAAAGAGTTAATGTGGAAATATGACAGCGACGATGACTGGACTAAATGTGAAAATATCGCTGAACTTGTGGCCAAGATATTCGAAATCTTGTATGAAATGTTTGCTGAGTGCTAAAAATAAAACCCCATTGCGCGAAAACATTTAATTGCAAAAATGAACAAATGGAAAGTGATTTACTTTGCCCTAGAGTTAAATTGCACAATTCCCATCATTGACGCACTGTATTATAATACACCATATCAACTACGATCAAACAAACCAAATGCAGAGGAATGGAAAATGTTTGTATTGAGTCTCTGTGATTATTGTCACACAACATACCAATGCGTAATCAAGCCATACCCAAACGAAAATCGGTTTGGAATCCGTAAAAACAACCGTCGTATTCTTTGGCTTAAAACAAGGTATCCACATTGTATTCGTATCAATAATGGTGTATATTCAAAGTGGTTAGACATAGGAGACTTGGAATGGAGATATGATGGCAATGCTTTTATTAAATGTAAAAATATTGATGAATTTATGGCAAAACTATTCGAAAGCCTACATGAAGTTTTTACTACATGCTAAAAATAAACCCCGTCGCGCGAAAACATTTAATTGCAAAAATTAACCCATGCAAGACAAGGCTACATATTTCGCACTTGCGTTAGGGTGTAATTTCCCTATTCTTAAAGCATTACATCATACTAGATGTTTTGCAAGTAACCCGAGGTCGCGAAAAGAATGGAATGAATTTCAATTGAAATTTATACGGCACATCAAACAGTTAATTCCGTCACTTCATACGAACGTGCTTAGTGTTGGCATCTCAGACCCCATACATGGAGTTTTGAACATGTTCAGATTTGGTCCATCGAATTGGTACTTTTCCCCGGGTTGTCACTTTTACTTTGGTTGGACCTTTGGTGACTTCTGTGCCTGCTTAGAAACACTAAAAATCTATGATCGGCATTGTGCAAATATATTGGATGTGGCTAAATTTAACAGGGATTTACACCGCCAAATAACATTGAAAACCATTCACAAGTCTGGAATTGTATTTGACAACGTCACAAGATTTATACAAGTTTTATTTCAATTGATCCGCGAGTGGTGGACACAACGTTTGAGTATTTGCATCACCAAATAACCATTCACAAGTTCAAAATTAAATTTCACTAGATTCATGCAAACGGGGCAGCAACACGCTAATAAATATTATTGCGCAGTTTCAAATGGAAAGTAAGACCGCTGTTTATTTTGCTCTCGCTTTGGAATGTGGATTACCTATTCTAGAATCACTGCATCATACATCACCACTATATTATACGTTGTCACTGATTATTTCAAAGGCTCCATCGAATGAAGCTTGGGGTCGATTTAGAACCGCACTTCGAACGTATTGTTTCACACAATATCGATGTAGTATATATCAATCATCCTATTGCTGGTTGCAGGGATTGTTCGTGCAGTTTCACGACAACAAACGTGTAGTTTTTATATGGGAGAAAGGATCTCGTATATTGTGCTTTAATATGGATCTACTTGAATTCCAGAACCTTCAAGAACCCTTTTCTCTTCAATTCGCATCTATGGAAGACTTAATGAAGTGCTTATTGCAACTAATAGAAGCTATCGCAATCAAGCACAATTTAAGGCGATGAATCGCGCTTCTCGTATGCGCCCTCCCCTTCTAAATTAAACATTAATCAGCTCAATGGAAGTCAGACAAACTGCGTATTTTGCTTTTGTACTGGGCTGTGGATTCCCTATTATACAATCACTGCATTATACATCACCACTGATTATTTCAAAGGCTCCCTCAAACGAAGCATGGGCTCTGTTTAGGCTCGCATTTCGAACTTATTGTCACAACCGATATTTCATTGATATGTCTAACCCATGGTGGTTATGTCAATTGTTTGTAGACGTTCTGAGCCCCGAACACGCAGTCTATGTATGGAACAATGAAACTCATGCATGGATATTTAATATGGATACATTTGAATACCAGGACCTGGATAATGTAATTACTATTCAATTAGAAACTATGGAAGAATTAATGAAGCTCTTATTGCAAACAATAGAATCCATTGCAATCGAACATAACTTAAAGCGGTGAATCGTTTTCCCGTATGCGCGCTCGCCCTTCTAGAATAAACATTATTCAGTTCAATGGAACTCAATCGAGGTGTGTATTTTACAATACAGTTGGAATGCACGTTTCCAATTATCCATGCACTGTATTACACAGTTCCATTTTATAGACGTCCACGAGAGTGGCGGGAAGTCGTTGAATTTAGACGAGTGTTTCGAACATGCAACAAAAATTCCCAACTATTGTGTGTGGGTGATCATATTGGGATTTCAAAAAATTCCAACATCCCTATCGGTATACTATTATTATTGTTAGAGTTTGCGTGCGATACACGATTATTAAAAATCAGAAACTACACTACTGGAGAAGTTCTTAAGTTTCGTACATTTCGTGAGTTCATGAAAGCAACAATTAAGCTACTTCAAGAATAGATTAAAACTCGCCTAATGCGCGCTGAATTAAACATTTAATTCCCACAATCAAAAAACATGCAAGCATTAAAGATCCCAAGTGTTGAAGAGGCGAAGGTTCAAAACACCGAGTATGAGCGCAAACAAAAAGAGTGCATAGAGTTACAACAAAAATACAAGATTGAAAAAGCCTTTAATGATCGCGCTCATAGTCCCAAGCTGATAACCCTGCAATTAGACCAGCCTTTGCTTCCTCATTTTAAAACCTACCTTGAGAAGCTAGGTTATTCTGTAACTCACGATTACGACCACAATGAACGTTATTTCTATGAAATAACGTTCGAATAAACATTATCCATGTTATATTTAATTCCTATATTCAAACGCAGCCTTTGCTAATGGCGATCCTAACCAAAAATAGATGAACGTAAGACAACAATTACTTCCACAACTGAAATCGCGGACTTATGCTATTCTGTAACTTATGGTGGGAATCACGGCGAATAAACTTTACGCGCGCCAATATTATTATTTTTTTGAAAATGGGACCCCTCGCAATCGCCGCATTAGCTTTTCCGCCCTCGTTGTTACTTTCGGCATGGTATTGTCGACATATCGTCAGTTGGACTTGGTGGTACACTACAACTCGTATGTAATGGTATCATTATGGCAGTATATTTGGTCCATTCATCATTACTACTTTCGTTACAGTGACAAGCGGATCAATTATGCTTCTTGCAAGCCACCGTGGGTTCTCTCAATTCCTGTCGGCATTGACAACGGAAAACTCCTTTCAGTTTCATTAAAAGAAACCATTTTATTGAGGTGTGGTTTCTGTAGTTGTTACAGTAAGCTCACATAGAGGCGCCTTTGAGTTCAAATATCTCTGATAAAGCGCTTGAAATTTTGCAGGAGATTGTTGTGGAATTTTGTTGTCAAGGATCCATTTCGAAAAGTCAATCCATTCTTGATCCTCTTGTTCGACTTTCTTAAGACGTGCGATTTCCTTTGTGTGTCAATCACAAAATTTGAAAAACAACATCGTGACAGTTGGTCGGCACTTGTACAAAAACAATAAAATACCCAATCTCAACAATAAGTTGATAGGCACCACTGCAAATATAATTACAAAACGGAACAACGTAAATTGAGCATCGTATATTTCATGGTCCGGAACAGCTAAAATGCGTTGCCAAGTTTTAATTTCGTCAGATTGTGTTGAAGTTGCTTCGGTCAACTTACTTTTTAGATAGTCTTTGTCATTTCCAATGGAATAAAATAAAGCAATCGTCGCTCCAAACACGACAACAATACTGACGTAATCATAGCGCAGAAGACAAATGCCAATGAAACCCAAATAGATCATGCCACACAATGTCCTTTGGTACAATAAGAGTTCTGACATAATTGATGACTGTTGTTTTATTCCAACATAACAGTGGTTACTAGAATTCATTGTCTTTTGATACTATCGACAAAGGACGGCGCTGTTTGCTATTAATAGTCCAAGCGCGATGCCATTAATGACATAACCATATCCCAAAAGACAAACGCCAAAACAAATTAAATAGAGCATAATATACACTAAGTCTGGCGTAATTGATGACTGTTGTTTCATTCCAATATAATAGTAATCGTTACTGGAATTCATTGTCTCTTGATACTAAAAATGCAACGCTTCTTGATATTAACAATTAATTGTTTATTGATACTCAATTCTTGCGGTGCACAACATGGAAGCGTCTTTGGATATCCCAAATGCCGAAGAGTTGAAGATTCAAATTGAACATAAGCACAAACAAAACGAGCAAGTGGAAAATGAACAGAGACTTAAAATCGAGGCGGTTTTTGGCAAACGTGATCCTATGCAAAAATGGATGACACTAATTTTGAACCAACCTTTACTTCCACACTTCCAACATGGACTTGAACGCAAAGGATATTCTGTGGTGGGGGATACTGTGTGTCATCGCGATTCTTATGCATATTTAATATGAATTCAATAAACGTCGTGCGCATTGAATTAAACATTTAACTCCACAATCAAAAACGAGATTGTGTTGAAGTTACTTCGGTCAACTTATTTTTTAGATAAGCAATAAATTTATTGCAAGTTGCAAAAGATATAGAACGTATGAGTTGAGTTTGTCCAACCGTAGCATACGTCGTAACCCAGCCGTTCGAGGACATCATGTGTATTTCTGGTCATCTCTCGACTCAACTGTATTATTGCATAGTTTTCCTGTTTCGATGATACGAAGTAATTGCTGACAATTTCAAATTGTTCTAGTATGACTTGTCGAGCCGGTTCCAGTGCTGTTACGGTTTCGGCAAAGGTCATGACTTTATTTACAGCCTTGGTCGCAGGATTGACTTCCATTGTTTATTTTTGGGTTTCTGGTGGACCGTCCTCTGTTGGTTGAATAATAATTAAACGCGCTCTACATATTTTTTGGTTGCGCAAATACAAATATGGAAGCGTCTTTGGATATCCCAACTTCTATTGATCATAACAAGCAGCTACTGGAACACAGAAGATTATTGGACGACGTTCCACGCACAACAACACAACGACATGCTTTCAAACAAAAACTCGAAATAGAATACGCATTTCGAAAGTCTATTTATCGAGGAAAAATCCACTTAAAACTTACACGTCCCTTGACAAAAGACTCTGAGAGTATGTTATTGAAATTGGGATGGCACCCAGTGCAGATTACTGAATGCAAACATGACAAATGGTGCTACCACGTTTCGGGGAGTTCAAACAATGTTAAATGATCTTGTTTAATTAAATGCAACCAGTGTTGTGGTATTCTATTAAAAAACTCGTCATCCAAATTACCAGTTTTCGGTCAATTAAATATTTCAAAACGCGTCGTAAGTATCACTCATTTCTTAGTGTGCATAACAATTGAATTTTTATTCAAACAATTGTAGCTAAGTTGATCCGCCATGTTTCGCAGATTGTACTAAATAATTGAGCTTTTGGGGATTGTTTTGAACTTTGACATTCTTTTTGTCTTTGGACGATTGTAATCTTCGTTTGGCATCTAGCACATAATTATCACAAATTCCTTTGGCGACTTCACGATGCGCAGGATCGTCTTCCTTTTTCCATAATTCATGTAGTTGTTTGTGGCGGTGATCAATGAATTTAGGTTGATGCACAGGATTGCCATTCGCAGATACAAATTCATATAAAGCGTCTATGCCTTCGGATAGAGCGCGTTTAAAGCGAGCTTTCTTTTGTACAGGGACTTGCATTAGTTGAACAACAACATTTGGGTCCAAATTCATTACAATGCGTATAGAATTAGGACAATTATAAAGAAAGCCCTCAAGTTTGTCAACGAAATGACATTTGCATAATGTGACACGATTGTAGTAGGGTAGAAGTATTTCATTCAATCGGAAAATATCCAATGAGTTGGGAAATAACAGAATGAGTGTTTCTGGTGTTATTTTTTTCTTGATAATCAAATCTATCCATTTGGGATATCCCTTAAAATTAGAGTCCAAAGAATCTATGTAAGGCTTCAAACGCTCTTTCAGTACATAGACATCCAAAAAACTATCAATCAAATAATGTTGCAATTGGGTTTGACATTTGTTGAGTTGAATCTCGTTGCATATATCTGACGCACAATCGTAGAAATAGTAGTTCATCATGTTTTCAAAGCATTCTACAATCGTTGGAATTACAAGCAATCGGTCTATGCCGTTGGTATCTGCGGCCAACCATTCAAAGTCAAGATTGTCGTAGTTCACAAATGTAGTGTCTCCAATGAAATTTGTGAACTCTATTAAATAACACCAATTGGTTGCGTCCAATTCGTCAAGTATGGTTGGTGTGCCAGAGCGAGCAGCAATCCAAGCACGAGCAACATTGTATGCAATCAAATTGGAATATGTGAATTCGTTTTTGATTACTCCATTCCATGTCAATGCGGTACAAATAACAGGGGCATAACGTTCAATTACACTCCTATCCACCGGCAAACGTCCAACCTTTCCAGAAGGCGTATTCGTGATGACGATAAACACAATATCGCTCATTTTTTTGTTGGAATTAATTAAATAACACGCGCACGAATACCGGGTTTTAGTTTTAAACATGTCGAAACGACAAAAAGTAGTACCAACATTTGGCGAATTAGTTGGCGGATTGGATCTTTTGCCTAAAATTGGATACACTAAATTGGAATCGGCAGTTGGGTCTGTACCATGTTTTATGTTTTGGGGACTTTATTTGGTTCATGTTAAAGATCTCAAAACAATTGCTCCTCAATTTTGTGTAGTGGACAATCTAGACGAGTCTGGTACAATCTTTATTCTTAAAGATGTACGAGTTACAAAACCACTTGTCATCAATGCAGGTTTTACACCCGCAGTGCAAAGTGTTGCTGAATTGAAAAAGAAAAAATGGTATCATATTGGTCTATATCCGGACCGACTTGCAGTTGCAGACGCATATGATGAACTACGAGCATTTTCATCTAAAGTCGAACTTATTCTTGGTGTTTTTCCATTACAAAAACTTAAAATCTACACCGACGATCGCGTAAAAGAAGATGATCATGTTTACATGGCAATATTGGAAGCACGTAATAAAAGGGATAAAAAATAATCGTGTCATGGAATACCTCCCAGTTCCATACATTATTCAGACGAGTCCAGGTTATTGTCGACAAGGAACAGTAAAGATGTTTAATCATAAAAAACAATAATCGTAAAGGTCACTGACATATGGTACGAGGCGGTGTTGATGATAGGCAACAATAATGTTATTAATATCATCAAATGCGTCAGTTTTGACATGATAAAGAAACTCCTTGAGTGTTTCCCATATTTCAGGGATTTCTTCCACTGAAAATGCCTCTAAATTCCATCTGTAATATGCCAAGGCAATAAACAGCTTTTTTGTTTGGTCATCAAACTTGGCAAACTCGGCTTCTTTTTGAAGAGCGGATTCCACTGGAGTCCATTTATTGAAAGACAGTCCATTTCGTATTATACATTGACTAAATGAACATCTGCGAATGTATTCAGTTTCGTCCATATTAAACTTTTGGATAGATAAATTCTTTGCTAAAATGAAAGTAGTTCAATCCATGTTAAATTTTATTCATTTGCAACGACCACCTTCGTTTTTGAACCTGGGAAAAGGTTTTGTAAATATAACACACCTTTCATTTGTTCCATGCGTTTGTTGATGACATCTTTTGCTGTATCACGTGGATTTTTCCCAGTGTCATAGACGAATTCGATCGACAACGGTCGTTCGTCAGGATTTATCTGTAAACAGATTGCCCCACATGCAGTAGATCCGCCGATAATTGTATGTAAGACAGGAATTTCAAGAAACTTGTTCACACGTTCGTATACAGTTCTTTGTTTTGGGATGTACGTTAATCCATGTGAATCACATTCTTCCATCACGCCTTTGGGCCATTTGTCTTGAATATCAGCAGCAGGTATGGATATAACTTCATCCATTTGCAATTAAATGAAAACTATCCGCGCGATTACCTTTTAAACTCGATGTACGGGTTTGTTTAGCGTCTCCTTTTTTGGACGCGCGTGTTTCATTTCCAAAAAATGGCAACCGAAACAATTGGGGATTATGAAATCCGTTACGCGGATGATTGTATCGATTCAATCATTTTTGATACGCATGCTCTCGCCATCGACGAACGATGGTGTTTCCTCGTCTCCAACAAACACTGGTGTTTCAAGTATTTGGATGATATTGTGAACTTATATCATTGTTTTCGCTCTGCAAAAGGAAGTGTTAAGGACTTGGAAACCATCGAGTTTCCGGTTGATACTGTCTTTTTTTTCCATAATGTCCCTTGGGGCTTGACTTTGGTTCCGGATAGCATTCCAATACCATCTTTGCAAATTCAAACGCCTTTGTTTCGTTTTCCACGACACAGTTCCTTCGTGATTATTCGAGCAATCAGCGCGGTGTTTCTTTCAGTTTTAGCGGATGTATGTCTGTTTCGACCGGCTAATGAAACCGAATGGAAGGTGTGGCAAGATGCAAGGAAACGTACTTAAATCCCTATTAAAGACGTCAAATTCAAGAAGTAGGGTCCTGCTTCAACATGTTTTCTCGATTTCATTTAATGTGTCAAGGGTAATACAGCATCAGGGGTTGTGTTCCTGCTCTGCAGATGGGGCACTTTGTCTGATCCTTACCACAGTTTGAGCACATAGCGACATGACCACATGGCGTGCAAGCCATCTTAGCCGGTGCATCCATGCAAATAGCACACTCGTTGGGTGTTTGTGTTTCTTCTTGTTTGAGTTCCAGTTCGTGTATTCTTTGTAGAAGTGACTTGTTGCGCTTTTTAAGTCGATCCTTTTTCACTCGTAGTTTACGAAATATCAATTCGGTTTTTTCTGCTTTTGCAAGTTCATCGAGCTGTTGTTGGGTTTTTGCTTCTAGGTTTTTAGCTTTAGCCTTCCAATCTTTTTTTCTCTTTTGTTCAGACTCGTAAGAAGCCAACAGGATTTTGTAGTTTTTTTTGTATTCATCGTTGTCCTGTAGCACCATATCAAGGCATGTGCGCAAGTTTTGGATTTTGTGAAGAAGGTTTTTGTATTCGGTATCTTTATCGTCCACTATTTCTTCTAAGGATTTGATTTTTCGTTTCATTTCACCCACAAAGGCGGATCCTAAAAAAGCTTGATCGGTTATAACTTTACGCAGGTGGTATTTTGCTGTCCGTAGGGTGGACTCTATACGACCGAAATCTTGGTCCAATGCTACCCGAATAGCATCCAGTTTGCTCAAAAGGATGAGCATCTCTTCCGGCTTGGTTGCGTACTCATCACGGGGTATGTCCAGGTCTTGGTGTTCCATGATTCGTCTCAATGTTGTTTTATAAAAATAAATGCATTAATTTTTATTGCGCGACAAGTGTCTATTCTTCGTTGAGGAAGCTAGACTATATTTAATCAGTGTTATTTCTGTGAGCATTATTTTACATGTTAGAGCCATGGAAGATATTAAGTCAGCATTAACTGTTATCCGAACAGTGACATTGCGTAGAGAAGCCCGACTCAAAGCATTAGAAATTGAGAATGTAGAATTGCGCAAGAAATTGAAGGAATTAGAAGATAGCATTGACATTGTACACACAGGGAGCATGCGTTTGAGCAGAAGGAAGTTATTGTATGTCCCGCCTACACCTTCCCAGTCTGCCCCGCCGACGTTCGTTATGTCAAAGCGTTCCAGTGTGCGCAAAGTCACTGCTACACCTACAGAAGCGCTAAAATCACTTGTTGAATTGAAATTGAAGTCCAAAGCACTACAGAAGATTATCGCTGAAGTTGAAAATCCACTGTGTTTGCGTTACAACACCAAAACTAATACCCTAACTGTTGAACACATTCAAAACGGCGAAGTGGAATTGACATTCTCACACGTTATTTTTAGTGAGCGTGATGATGTTGAAATAATG
>Ga0105103_10000142_pt1 | contig 38068 bp, 41 predicted proteins | sample PPLLaktember2015_2_FD_79107 | JGI IMG/M metagenome (GOLD analysis project Ga0105103, IMG submission 79107) | Freshwater sediment microbial communities from Prairie Pothole Lake near Jamestown, North Dakota, USA - PPLs Lake P7 Core (6) Depth... | ecosystem: Environmental > Aquatic > Freshwater >...
CCATGGTCCACGGGAAGTTCTTCGGGTCGCCCCACTTGGTGGCACCGGTGGCCACGAACAGCTGCGGCACCTTCTTGTCGTTCATGTACTTGTGGATCGCCGTGTTCGGCGGCGTGCCCAGCGGGTTGAAGACAATCAACGCTTCTTCCTGCTCGACCAGCTTGCGCGCCTGCTCCACCGTCTTGGCCGGGTTGTAGCCGTCGTCCAGCGCGATGTACTTGATCTTGCGTCCGTTGACGCCGCCTTCGGCATTGACCTTCTCGAAGTAGGCACCGATGGCCTTGCCGATGGCGCCGTAGGCCGAGGCCGGACCCGAGTAGGGATGGATCGAGCCGACGACGATTTCCTTGTCGTTGGCGCCCGGGTCGTACTTCTTCTGGGCCAGTGCCGAACCGGCCAGGGTCAGCGAGGTGATGCCGGCGATGGCCAGGCCGAGGGTGTTCAGGTTCATGTTTCAACGTCTCCTTGGTCAACTACAGGTTCAGGTCAAAGTACTGGGCAGGGCGTGTCAGCCCGCCGGGCGCGCACGAAACTTCATCCAAAGGCGGTGCAGCCCGCCCATCACGCCGGTCGGCAGGAGGTACATCAGCGCGATCAGCAGCACACCATAGATGGCGGCCGGTGCCGACTTGGAGATCTCGTCGGCGATGTTCGGCACGTACTGGATGAAGATGCCGCCGAAGATCGCGCCGGGGATCGAGGCCAGCCCGCCGACCACCACGCCGACCAGCAGGAAGATGGACAACTGCACGGTGAAGCTGTCCGGCGAGACGAAGGCCACGACGATCGCCCCCAGTGCGCCGGCCAGGCCGGTGAAGCCGGCCGAGGTGCCGAAGGTCAGCGACTTGAACACCGGCAGGTTGATGCCCATCGCGGTGGCGGCGATCGGATGGTCGCGGATGGCCACCAGCGCCCGGCCGACGCGGCCGCGCAGCAGGTTCCAGGCAAACAGGAACATCAGCGCGGTGACGAACAGCGTGAAGAAGTACAGCCAGCGGTCGGGGCTCAGCGGCTGGTCAAACAGGCTGAAGCTGAAGGGCGGCTCCGGCTTGCTCAGCACGATGCCCTGCACGCCGCCGGTGAAGCCCTCGATCTTCTTGTACTTCAACAGCTGCGGCACGGCCAATGCCAATGCGAAGGTCGCCAGCGCCAGGAAGTGCCCCGCCAGTCGCAAGGCCGGGAAGCCGACCAGGAAGCCGAAGCCGAAGCAGAAGACGAAGGCGATCGGCAAAGTGGCCCAGTAGGGCACGTGGTACAGCGACATCAATATGGCCGCGGTGTAGGCGCCGAAGGCATAGAACGCGCCATGGCCCAGCGAGAACTGGCCGTTGAAGCCGGTCAGGATGTTCAGCCCGAGAATGGCCACCGCGTACACCAGCACCAGGTTGAACTGGAAGACGCGGTAGTTCTTCACCAGGAAGGGCAGCACCAGCAGCGCCACGACCAGCAGCGCACCGCCGATCCAGACCCACTTGCGGTCGATGCTCTTGCTCATACGCGCACCACGACTTTCTTGCCGAACAGCCCGGCGGGTTTCAGCGTCAGCGTGGCGACGATCAACACCAGCGCCACGGTCAGTTTCAGTTCGGTGCCGATGACGTAGGCGCCAAGCAGGTTCTCGAGCACGCCGACGATGAAGCCGCCGATCACCGCGCCCAGCGGGTTGTCGATGCCGCCCAGCAGCGCCGCGGCAAAGCCGTACAGCAGGATGCCGGCCATCATGTTCGGGTCGAGGAAGACGATCGGCGCCACCATCATGCCGGCAATGGCGCCGATGGCCGCCGCCAGGCCCCAGCCCAGGCCGAGCATCCACGACACGCGGATGCCGACCAGCCGCGCCGAGTCGGGGTTCTGCGCGGCGGCGCGCATGGCCAGGCCGATCGGCGTGAACTTGAAGAAGGCGAACAGCCCGATCAGCACCAGCAGCAGCACGCCGGCCGAGCCGAACTGGTGTGCCGAGAAGTACTTCGTGGTCAGCGCCGAGTCCTTGGGGAAGGGGCTGTCGAAGGACTTGATGGTGTGGTCGAAGAACCAGCCCGAGAAGGCGTTGAAGATCAGCAGCAGGCCTATGAAGACGATGACGTTGGTCATCACCGGCGCCTTCTCGATCGGCTTCAGGATGATGCGCTGCACCAGCAGTCCGCCGGCGAAGGACACCGCCACGGTGAAGAAGAACGCACCCCAGTAGGGCCAGCCCGACTGGATCAGCCACCAGGCGATGAAGGTGCTGAAGGTGGCCATCTCGCCCTGGGCGAAGTTGATGTGGTGCGTGGCTTGGTAGATCATCACCAGCGCCAGCGCCACCGAGCCGTAGATGATGCCGTTGGCCAGGCCGGAGAAAATTTGGTAGAGCAGGGCTTCCATGGATCGCGGGCCTCAGTAGCCGAGGTAGGCGCGGCGCACCGACTCGTCGTTCTTTATGGTGTCGCTGGGGCCGGACAGCGCCACGCGCCCCGTTTCCAGCAGGTAGGCATGGTCGGCCAGGTCCAGCGCCAGGCTGGCGTTCTGCTCGACCAGCAGCATGCTGACGTGGTCTTCCTTGTTGATGGTGCGCATGATGCGGAAGATCTCGGCCACGATCAGCGGCGCCAGGCCGAAGGAGGGCTCGTCCAGCAGCAGCAGCTTGGGGCGCAGCATCAGCGCGCGGCTGATGGCCAGCATCTGCTGCTCGCCGCCGGACAGCGTGCCGGCCTGCTGGTGGCGCCGCTGCTTCAGGATCGGGAAGCGCGTGAACATGCGCTCCATGTCCTCGAGCATCTCGGCCTTGTTGCCGCGCGCGTAGGCGCCCAGGCGCAGGTTCTCCTCGACCGACAGCCCCGTGAAGGTGCCGCGCCCGTCGGGCACGTGGGCCACGCCCATGCGCACCACGCTCTCGGTGGACTTGCCCACCACCTGCGTGCCGTCGAGCACGACGCTGCCGCTGGTCTTGACCACCTGGCACAGCGCGCGCAGCGTGGTCGTCTTGCCGGCGCCGTTGGCGCCGAGGATGGCGGTGATGTGGCCGGCCTCGAGCGAGAAGTCCACGTCGTACAGCACCTGCGTCGCACCGTACCAGGCGCACAGCTTGCCTACTTCCAGGAGCTTAGACATTGGCGGGGGCTCCCAGATAGGCCTCGATCACGTCCGGATGCTTCTGGATGTGCTCCGGATTGCCTTCGGCGATCTTGCGGCCGAAGTTCAGCGCGACGATGTGGTCGGACACACTCATCACCAGGCTCATGTGGTGCTCGACCAGCAGTACGGTGATGCCCAGGCGGTCGCGCGCGTCGCGGATCAGCCGGGATAGTTCGGACAGCTCTTCATGGTTCAGGCCGGCGGCCGGTTCGTCCAGCAGCAGCAGCTTGGGTTCGGCGGCCAGTGCGCGCGCGAATTCCACGCGCTTCTGGATTCCGAAGGGCAGGTCGCCGACCGGGCGGTCCTGGAACTGCGTCAGGTCCAGGTCGTCCATGATCTTCAGCGCCTTGTCGCGCAGCCGCGCCTCTTCGGCCGACACGCTGGGCAGGCGCAGCGCGCTGGATAGGAAGCCGGCACCGGAGCGGCAGTGCGCGCCGACCATCACGTTTTCGCGCACCGGCATCGTGCGGAACATCGCCAGGTTCTGGAAGGTGCGGCCCATGCCCAGCCCGGCGATCCGGTGCGTCGGCGTGCTGGTGATCGACTTGCCTTCGTAGAGGATGTCGCCGGCCTGGTACTGGTACAGGCGGCTGAGGCAGTTGAACAGCGTGGTCTTGCCGGCGCCGTTGGGGCCGATCAGGCCGCAGATGTCGCCGCGTTTGACATCGAAGCTGACGCCATCGAGTGCCACGATGCCGCCGAAGCGCACGGTCACGCCACGTACGCTGAGCAAGGGTTCCGCGCTATTCGACATGGGGGTGTTGTCTCGTTCGTCTTGGCTGCAGGGCAAGGCACCGGGGTCGGAAGCGAGCGGGTTATAGGCTGGCGATGCGTGTTCTGGCAATCAGAGCAATCACTGTCTCTTGTGGGACAAAGCCATTCGCCTCTAGGTGCCGAAGGCGATACCGGGTACAATGGCAACACAGACATACGCAGGACCGTTTCTTCAAGGTCTTCTGCCGCATCACCGCCCAAGCTGCACAAGCGACGGCCGGCCCGGTTCGAAATCCCCCTGTTTGATGTTTCTTGAGTGTCTCTGTCTGCGCCATCGAGGTCGGTGGTGCGGTTATGTTCAATCCATCCACTTAAGGAATTTCATCCATGGATAACCCCACCCAGACCGGCACGGTCAAATGGTTCGACGACGGCAAGGGCTTCGGCTTCATCACGCCGGAATCGGGCGGCAAGGACCTGTTCGCGCACTTCAGCGAGATCAAGTCCGGCACCGGCTTCAAGAGCCTGCAGGAAAACCAGCGCGTCGAGTTTGAAGTCAAGCAAGGCGCCAAGGGCCCGCAAGCGGCCAACATCCGCACGCTGTAAAGCGCGGCGATGAAACGGCACCGCAGCGATGCGGTGCCGTTTTTCATTTGAGGCCTCAGCTCTCGATCTCGATCTGCAGCGCCTCGAGAAAGCGCGACACCATGTTGTAGCCGGCCACGGTGGCGGTGAGTTCGACCACCTCGCGGTCCGACAGATGCGCGCGCAGCGCGTCGAACAGCGGCTGCGGCACCTGCACCTGCAGCGTCATTGCATCGGCATAAGCCAGCACATCGCGCGAGCGCGCATCGAACAGCGCCGAGCCCCGCCAGTCGCGCACCGCGTCCACCTGGGCCGGCGACAGGCCTTCGGCCAGCGCCACCGGCGCGTGCTGGGCGAACTCGTAGGGCGCGCGGTTGAGCACCGCCACGCGCAGGATGACCAGTTCGCGTAGCGCGCCGTCGAGCAAGCTTTGGCCGCGGATCGCGCCCATCAGGCCGTTCCAGCCCCGCGCCAGCGGCGCGCTGTGCAAGAGCTGGCGGTCCAGGTTAAGCAGCGTGCCACCACGCCGCGCCCGGATGCTGCGCAGCAGCTCGCCATCGATGTCGGGCGAGTCTTCGTTGACGTAACCTAGTCGGGCCATGACATGAAACGATACACGACGAAACCTCGGCGAAAGGACGCGCGCCAGTCCTGCCGGCACCATGAACACACCTTCCACCCTACCCAAGGAGATGTTCATGAAGACCTGGATCAAGAGAACCCTGATCGGCCTGTTCGGCGCCACCGTCCTGGTCGGCGGCCTGGCCGCCTGCGGCCAGCACCACCACGGCTGGCGCGGCGCGCAGGTCAGCGCCGAAGATGCCGCCAAGTGGCGCGAGCGCCTGCTCGAACGCGCCGGCAAGGAACTGCAGCTCGACGATGCGCAGAAGCTCAAGCTCGGCGTGGTCTTCGACAGGATGCGCGAGCAGCGCAACGCACTGGTCGGCAGCACCGCCAACCCGCGCGCCGAGCTGCGCTCGCTGGTCAGCGGCGAGCGCTTCGACAAGGCGCGCGCCCAGGCCCTGGTCGACGAGAAGACCAACGCCATCCGCGCCGGCAGCCCGGGCACGATCGACGCCATGGCCGACTTCTACGACAGCCTGAAGCCGGAGCAGCAGGCCAGGCTGCGCGAGTTCATGGACAAGCGCGGCCGCGGCGGCTGGCGCTCCTGAAACGGCGTTGCGACCGGCTGCGGCGCATGCGAGCATGGCGGCCATGCACCGCATCCTGCTGATCGACGACGATGAGCTGCTGGCGCCGCCGCTGGCGGCGTACCTGCAGCGCTTCGACATGCAGCTGGAAAACGCCACGCGGCCGAGCGTGGGGCTGGCACGGCTGCGTGCCGAGAGCTTCGATGCCGCCATCCTCGATGTCATGCTGCCCGAGATGGACGGCTTCGAGCTGTGCCGCGCCATCCGCAAGGACAGCGACGTGCCGATCATCATGCTCACCGCGCGCGGCGAGGTCATGGACCGCATCGTCGGCCTGGAACTCGGTGCCGACGACTACCTGCCCAAGCCCTTCGAGCCGCGCGAGCTGGCGGTGCGGCTGCAGACCATCCTGCGCCGCGCGCGCAGCGCGCCGACACAGGACGCGCAGCAACTGGCCTTCGACGGCCTGCAGATCGACCTGGCGCGGCGCCAGGTACAGCGCCTGGGCCAGCCGGTGGAACTGACCGGTACCGAATTCGAGCTGCTGGTGCTGCTGGCGCGCGAGCCGCAGAAGGTCTTCGACCGCGACCAGATCCTCAACCGGTTGCGTGGCCACGAAGCCGATCTGCACACGCGCGCGGTCGACATCCTGGTCAGCCGGCTGCGCCGCAAGCTCGAGCCTTTGGACTGCATCAAGACCTTGCGCAACGCGGGCTACGCCTTTGCCGGAGCGCGTGTGTGAGGATGAGGCGCTGGGGCCACCGGCTGAAGCGCTCGCTGGGCACGCGCCTGGTGCTGCTGTTCCTGCTGTTGGCGCTGGCTACCACGGCGACTTTCCTGGCCGGCATGCAGCGCGCGCTGTCTGGCGGCTGGAGTGGCGTGGTGCGTCCGCTGGTGGTCGACTACGTGGATCGGCTGGCCGCGGAAATGGGATCGCCGCCCGACGTGGCGCGCGCCCAGGCGCTGGTGCAACGGCTGCCGCTTTCGGTGCGCATCGAAGGCCCGGCGGTGCAGTTCGATTCGCATCCGCAGCGCCGCGCCTGGCATCGCGCTCCGGATCGTGACGGTGACGACGATGGCCGCTGGCTGCTGCAGCGGCAGACGGTCGACGGCCACCGCATCACCTTCGGCCTGGGCGACCGCGGCTGGGCCTCGCAGCCGCGCACCATCGGCTGGTTCACGCTGGCGATGCTGCTGCTGCTCACCGCTGCCGCCTACGGCTATGTGCGCCACCTGTTTCGGCCGCTGGACGATATTCGCAGTGGCGCACAGCGCTTCGGCCAGGGGCAGTTCGACACCCCCATCCCGGTGCGGCGCCGCGACGAACTCGGCGACCTCGCCGAACAGGTCAACACCATGGCGCGCGACATCCGCGGCATGCTCGATGCCAAGCGCGGACTGCTGCTGGCGGTGAGCCACGAGTTGCGTTCGCCGCTGACCCGCGCGCGGCTGAATGCCGAACTGGTGGCGCCGGGCGAGTCGCGCGACGCGCTGCTGCGTGACCTGGGCACGATGCGTGACCTGATCACCGACCTGCTGGAAAGCGAGCGCCTGGCCGCCGGTCATGCCGCGCTGCAGCGCGAGCGCTGCGACCCGAACGCGCTGGTGCGCGAGCTGGTCGCCGAGCAGTTTGCCTCGGCCGCGCTGCGTCTGGAGCTGGCGCCGCAATTGCCGACGGCCGATCTTGACCCGGTACGCCTGCGCCTCGCGCTGCGCAACCTGATCGACAACGCGCTGCGCCACGGTGCCACGGCGGCCGGCACGCCGCCTTGCGTGCGCAGCGCGCTGGCCGGGGGCCGGCTGGAGCTGAGTGTGCGTGACTTTGGCCGCGGCGTCGATGACGCGCAACTGGCCCATCTGAGCGAGGCCTTCTACCGTGCCGACGCGGCGCGGCAGCGCAGCACCGGCGGCGTCGGCCTCGGCCTGTACCTGTGCCGACTGGTGGCGCAGGCCCATGGCGGCACGCTGCGCCTGCGCAACGCGCAGCCCGGGCTGGAAGCAACGCTGAGCGTTCCTGTCTAGTTCTCGAAGCGGCCCAACCGCACCGTGGTCATGCCCACCTTCAGGTTGGTGGTGCCCGGCATCACCAGCACGGTGTGGTCGTAGGGTGCGCGGAACTCGTGCGCGCCGTCGGTGGCGATCAATTCGCCGGCATGGGCAATCACCTCCAGCCCGCGGAACTCGCGCACGAAGCGGAAGTCCAGGCTGCGCGCCACCACCGCCTCGGTCACGCGCACCAGTTGCTGCTGTGCCGGCAGCGCGCGGCCCAGCTGCTTCAGCTGCGTAGCGACGAAGTCTTCGGCCAGCACGCCGCTGTGTCCCAGGAAGCGCAGCAGCGTGTCGCGCGCCACCTCGGCCGCAGCGCGCTCCCAATGCTGGCCGCATTCGATCAACACGGCGGTACGAGCGTCGTTCGGGTTGGCGAAGGGGCCGCGCTCGATCATGCGCAGGCCGGCAGGGTGGCCGGTGTCGATCAGCAGCACCTCGGGCACCTGCAGCCTGCGCGACAGCGCCGCACCCTTGTCGCCGCCACGCCCGTCGGCGCCGCAGACCATCAGCGGCTTGCAGGCGTCGCCCATCGAATGGATGTCGAGCAGCAGCTGCGAGGCATCGACAAAGGGCCGAAGCTCCCGTGCGCGGCGCAGCTCGACCGAATCGCGTGGGCCGAGCAGCGTCTCGTCGGTCCAGACGCGGTTGAAGTCCTCGTCGACATAGCGGCTGCGGTTGGGGTTGGCCGGGTCCCAGCGTGCGAAGGCCGCGATGTTGCCAAAGGCCAGCGTCAAGCTGCCGCGCAGCGGCTGCCACTGCGTCTGCAGGCCGAGCAGCCAGTCCAGGGCGATGGCGCCGCAGATCTCGTTGCCGTGCGTCAGTGCCTGCACCATCACCTGCGGGCCAGGCTGGCCGGAGTCGAAGCGCCAGACATAGGGCGTGCCGGTGTTGCCCGGCGCCCAACGCGACAGGTCCGGTGCTTTCAGTTCGATCGGGCGGGGTGGTGTGTTCATGCGGGCATTCTGCGTCACGCCCAGAAGGACGAAAGCCCCGCCAAGGCGGGGCTTTCGGTACGCAGTCGCGGCTCAGTGGCGCTGCTGGATGCCGGCGATCGACCAGGCCGGGTTGTCGCCGAAGCGTGTCAGGTGCCAGATCTCGTCGAAGTCTTCCACCGGCGCGCCGATGTCCTCGCGGATCTGGCCGTGGAAGCGCACGCTGACCACCTGGCGCTCGCCTTCCTTGGCCAGGTCCAGCACCTCGGCATCGACATGCACCACGTCGGTGGTCTGCGCCTTGCCAGCACGGTCCTGCAACTCCATCTTCGCCACCGCGAACATCTCCGGCGTGGTGAAGCTGCGCAGGTCGTTCAAGTCACCGGTGTCGTTGGCGGCCTGCATGCGGATGAAGATCATCTTCGCAATGCGCGAGAAGCCCTCGGCATCGAAGTCCGACGGCAGCGTGCTCGGCACCACCGAGGCCACGGTCGAGCCCGGCATCGGCGCCAGGCGCGTCGACCCGTCGGCCGACACTGCGGCGGCATCGGCTGTGCTGCTGCGCGCCATCACAGGCGCTTCGGCCGGCTTGTTCCAACTCGGCGTCGACGGCGCAGCACCGGCCGTGGCCAGCTGTTCACGCTGGGGAGCCTGCGTGCCGAAACGGCGCATCAGGAAGCGGATGGCAACGATCGCCACCACCGCCAGCAGCGCCAGCATCAGGAAATTGCCGAAGGCTTCGCCCAGGCCCAGGTGGCTCATCAACGCGGCGATGCCCAGACCAGCGGCCAGGCCGGCGATCGGGCCCATCCAGCTGCGCTTGGCAGCAGCCGGCGCGGCGGCGCCAGTGGGTGCGGCGGCCGGCGCGGCTTGCTGCGGCGCAGCGGGCTTGGCGGGCGTGGAGTTGGGCATGTTGCGCTGCATGCCGCTGGACGACCCGCCGCCGAATCGCTTCGCGTCGGACACCGACGGCGCCACGGCCAGCGCCGAGGCCACCACGATGGCAGCTGCGAAAAACAGGTTCTTCATTACGAATCCCTTGGTCGAAGGAGTTTCTGACACTGGCCCCATCTGGGGTTCGATGGCTCAAATGCAAGATGCGAGTCTAGTTCTGCAAGCTTGCCCTATGAATTGTGGCAGTGCGCGAAGTTCCTCGGCATGCGCCGGGAAAAACCCTCGCCACAGCAGGTCTTCAGCGGCATTCGCCCTCGGCCGGCGCGTGCGGCGATGCGGCATGGATGTGGACGCGCGCGCCCTCCAGCGCCACCACTTGCCCGGCGCGCAGCTTGCAGGTTTTGCGCAGCTCCTGCTGGCCGTCCACCTGCACATGGCCGGCGGCTACCAGGGCCTTGGCGCGGCCGCCGCTTTCGGCCAGCCCGGTGGCCTTGATCAGTGCGTCCAGCGTGATGTACTCGCCGCGCAGCACAAACTCGATCGGCGCCCTCACGGCGCCAGGCCGAATTCATGGGCCAGCAGCGCGTAGGAGCGGCGGCGCGCTGCCGGGTCGTGAGCCCAGGTGTTGACGACCAGTTCATCCAGGCCCAGCGAATCGGCCAGCGCGCGCATCTTCGCGCCCACCTGCGCCGCGGTGCCGACCAGCGCCTTGCTCCGCGTGGCCTGCACCGTGCGCATCTCCTCGTCGCTGAAACCACGTGCGGCGATCTCGTCGGGCGCCTTCAGCGGGCCGAGCGCGCCGCGCATGCGGTCGATGCGCCAGCGCTCGCGGCTCAGCGCATGGTGCTGAGCTTCTGCTTCGGTGTCCGCCGCCAGCGCCCAGACGCAGATGGTCGGCTGCGGCGTGGGGTGGCGCTCGCTCGGCTGGTACAGCGTGCGGTACAGCTCCAGCGCCTGTTCGCAGCCCTGGCCGTCGGCAAAGAAGTAGGCGAAGGCATAGGGCAGGCCGAAATGCGCCGCCAGCTGCGCGCCATAGTCCGAACTGCCCAGCACCCAGATCTGGGGCAGGTGCGGGCCTCGCGGGTGGGCGATGACGCCATGGTGCGGCTCGCCGGCGGTCCACCACTGCAGGTCACGGATCTGCTGCGGGAACTTCTCCGCCGCCGCGTAGGCGTCGGGGTTGAGCAGTTGCGCGGTACGCATGTCCGCGCCGGGGGCACGGCCCACGCCCAGGTCGATGCGTCCGGGCGCCAGTGCCTCGAGCACACGGAACTGTTCGGCCACCTTCAGCGCCGAGTAGTGCGGCAGCATCACCCCGGCGCTGCCGATGCGCATGCGCGTGGTGCGCGCGGCCACCGCGGCCATCAGGATCTCCGGCGCGGTGCCGACGATGGTGGCCAGGCTGTGGTGCTCGCTCAGCCAGAAGCGGTGGTAGCCGAGCTGCTCGCAGTGCACCGCCAGCTCGAGCGTGTCGCGGATGGCCGCGTCCTCGCTGGAGCCGGCGAGCGAGATCGACTGGTCAAGTACCGACAGCTTCATAGCGAGGCGCCGGGGCGCTGGCACCGGCCGCGCTGGCGGCAGAGCGTGCCGCCGCCTTGATCAGCTCGGCCGCCTTCTCGCCGATCATGATCGCCGGCGCATTGGTGTTGCCGCTGACCACCTGCGGCATGATCGATGCGTCCACCACGCGCAGCCCCTGCATGCCATGCACACGCAGCTCGTGGTCGACCACATCCATCGGCCCGGGGCCCATGCGGCAGCTGCCCACCGGGTGGTAGACCGAATCGGCCCGGCTGCGCACGAGCTGCTCGATCTGTCCATCGTCCTGCGCGGCGGCCGAGTCAGCGAGCTCCTTGGCGCCATAGTTGGCCAAGGCGGGCTGCTGCAGGATCTTGCGCATCAGCTTCACGCCGCGCACCATGCGTTCGACATCGTCGCGTTCGGCCAGGAAGTTCGGGTCGATCAGCGGCGTGGCCATCGGGTCGGCGCTGGCCAGCCGCACGCTGCCGCGGCTCTTCGGTCGCAGCAGGCAGACATGGCTGGAATAGCCGTGGCCGAACACGGTCTTGCGGCCATGATCGACCAGCTTGCCGATGACGAAGTGGAACTGCAGGTCGGGCCTGGCCTCGTCCGGCCGGCTCTTGATGAAGCCACCGGCCTCGGCGAAGTTGGTGGTCAGCATGCCGCTGCGCGCGCGACGCCATTCGCCGATGCCGCGCAGCACGTTGAGCGCGCCGGCGAGCGACAAGCCGAACAGGTCCTTCAGGTGCGGGGCGTCGTAGCACAGCACCAGGTCGGGGTGGTCGTGCAAATGGGCGCCGACGCCGGGCAGGTCGTGGACCACGCTGATGCCGTGCTGCTGCAGCTGCGCGCCCGCGCCGATGCCCGACAGCAACAGGATCTGCGGCGACTGCAGTGCGCCGGCGCACAGCAGCACCTCGCGCCTGGCCTTCAACTGCTGCAGCTGGCCGGCGACGCGCACTTCGACGCCGACCGCGCGCCTGCCTTCGGTCAGGATGCGCGTGGTATGGGCCTCGGTCATGACCTTCAGGTTCGCCCGGCCCAGGTTCGGCGTCAGGTAGGCCTTGGCGGCGCTGTAGCGCTCGCCGTTCTTGTGCGTGACCTGGTACATGCCCACGCCTTCCTGCTGCTCGCCGTTGAAGTCGGGGTTCAGCGCGTAGCCGGCCTGCTGGCCGGCCTTGACGAACTCGGGGCCGAAGCGGTTCGGACTGCGCAGGTCCATCACGTTCAGCGGCCCGCCCTGGCCGTGCAGCGCGCTGCCGCCGCGCTCGTTGTGCTCGGACTTCAGGAAGTAAGGCAGCACGTCGGCCCATCCCCAGCCGGCGTTACCCGCGGCGGCCCAGGCGTCGTAGTCCTCGCGCTGGCCGCGGATGTAGATCATCGCGTTGACGGAGCTGGAACCGCCCAGCACCTTGCCGCGCGGCTGGTAGCCGATGCGGCCATTCAGGCCCTTCTGCGGTACCGTGTCGAAGGACCAGTTTGTTTTGCCCAGCTTGGGCATCAGTGCCAGCCCGGCCGGGCAGTGGATCAGCACGCTCTTGTCGGCCGGGCCGGCCTCGAGCAGGCACACATTGACCGACGGGTCCTCACTCAGGCGCGCCGCCAGCACGCTGCCGGCCGAACCGCCGCCGATGATGATGTAGTCGTACATGGATGTCTCCTGCGTGGGGCGCTGCATCGGCGCCGCGGCATCTTAGCTTCGGCCGGCGCGGCTGGACTAGGGGCAACTCCCCTTACGCCAATGCTCAGCGCAAGGGCAGGCCGAGCAGCGCCTCCAGCTCGTCCAGCGCCTGCGCGGCGCTGTCCACCTTGATCGTGGCCATGCCCATGGCGCGCGCCGGCTTCAGGTTGATTCCCAGGTCGTCCAGGTAAATGCACTGCTCGGGAGCCACGCCCAATAGCTCGCAGGTGTGCTGGTAGATGCGCGGGTCGGGCTTGCGCAGGTTCAGCTTGCTCGATTCGACCACGTGCTCGAACAGCGCCATGATCTGCGTCACCTGCGCAGCGGTCTCTGCCGAGCGCGTCATCGACGGCCCATGCCCGGCCGGCATGTTGTTGGTGATGCAGGCGATGCGGTAGTGCTCGCGCACGCGCTTCAGGGCCTCGACCATCTCGGGGCGCACCTGGCCGCTGAGCAGGCCCACCACCGTGTGCCCGGACAGCTCGCCGCCCAGCGCGCGTGCTTCGGCCTCGAACAGTTCGGCAAAGCGCTTCAGGTCGATCTCGGCGCGCTCCATCTGCGCCCAGGCGTTATGGTCGGGGTTGACGGCATTGATCCGTCTGATGAAGTCGCGCGGCAGGCCGAGTTCGGCCTCGTAGCGGTTGAAGGCCTCGAAGGGGCTGGTCAGGATGACGCCGCCGAAATCCCACAGGACCGCCTGAAATCTGTCGTTCATGCGCCGATTGTCAGGTGCCGCGCACCGGTGTAACGTCGCGTGCGCGACCCGCCCACTGGCTGGCCAGCACCAGCAGCAGCAGCGCCAGCCCGATGGCATCGGTGACCCAGCCGGGCTTGATGAGCAGCAGCGCCGCCGCCACCAGCAGCACGCGCTGCCAGGCGCTGCATTCGCGCAGCAGGTAGCCGAACAGCCCGGCGGCCAGCAGCACGCAGCCGATGCTGGCGCTCAGCACCGCCGAAAGCACCGCGGTCCATGGGCCGATCATCAGCAGCGCCGGCTCGTACACGAACATGAAGGGCACGATGAAGCCGGCCGCGCCGATGCGCATGGCCTGCCAGCCAGACTGCCACATGTCGGCCTTGGCCAGCCCGGCCGCGGCAAACACCGCCAGCGCCACCGGCGGAGTGATGGCCGACAGCACCGCGAAGTACAGCGCGAACATGTGCGCCGCCGGCGTGGCCACGCCCAGCTTGATGATCGCAGGCACCAGCAGCGAGACCATCACGATGTAGGCCGGCGTGGTCGGCATGCCCATGCCGAGCACGATGCCGGCCACCGCAGTGAGCAGCAGCGCCAGCAGCAGGCTGTTCTGCGACAGCGCCACCACGCCCTGGGTGAAGCTGATGCCCAGCCCGGTGAGCGAGATGACGCCGATGACGATGCCGGCGCAGGCGCAGGCCATGGCCACCGACAGTGCGTCCTTGGCGCCGCCCTGCAGCGATTCGAGCACCGTGCGCCAGCTGATGCCTTCGCGCGTGCTCTTGCGCATCAGCGCCACCGGCAGGCACGACAGCGCGCCGACCAGCGCACACAGCGGCGCCGAAAACGACATCGACATGCCGCCCAGCACGATCAGGATCGGGATGAACAGGTGGCCGCGTTCGGCCATCACCGCACCCAGGCGCGGCAGTTCGCTGCGCGGCAGGCCCATCAGCCCGGCGCGCTTCGCGGTGAAGTGCACGGCCGCGAACACCGCCACGTAGAACAGCAGCGCCGGGATCCAGGCCCACACCGTCACCTGGAAGTAGCTGACCGCCAGGTACTCGGCCATCACGAAGGCGGCCGCGCCCATGATCGGCGGCATGATCTGCCCGCCGGTGGAGGCGGTGGCTTCGACGCCGGCGGCGAAGGCCGGCTTGAAGCCGCTGCGCTTCATCAGCGGGATGGTCATCGGCCCGTCGACCATGACGTTGGCCACCGCGCTGCCGCTGATGGTGCCGAACAGGCTGGAGCTGACCACCGACACCTTGCCGGGGCCGCCGGCGGTGTGGCCGGTGAGGGCCAGCGCGAAGTCCATGAACAGCTTGCCGGTGCCCGACTTCTCCATGAAGCTGCCGAAGAGCACGAAGACGATCACGTAGGTCGCCGACACGCCCAGCGTCGAGCCGAAGATGCCCTCGGTGGACAGGTACATCTGTTCCAGCAGCACCTGCAGCTTGATGTCGGTGGCCAGCAGCGCATAGCCCAGGAAGATCATCGCGGTGATCGGCAGCGCCCAGCCGATGACACGCCGCGTCGCATCGAGCACCAGCAGCAGCGTCAGCACCGCCATCAGCTTGTCGGTGGGGCTCAGGTCATCGATGTAGATGATGCGGTTGGTGATCGCCTGGTAGGTGATGAAGATGTGGCCGATGGCCGCCACGCTGCCCAGGATCAGCGCGGCGTCGATCCACCACAACCGGCGCTGGCCATCGGCGGCGCGCGCCGCCGGGTACAGCAGGTACACCAGCACCAGAGCGAACAGCAGGTGGCTGCCGCGGAAGATCAAGGCCTCCGGCGGGGCCATCGCCGTGGCCCACATGTGGTAAAGCGACATGGCCACGGCCAGCGTGCCGGCCAGCCAGCGTGTGGCGTGGTTCAGGCGACGTCTCGCAGGGCAGTGGAGGGTGCAGCCGGAAACACGATCACATCGCGCCCACTTCCTTGTAGAACTTGATGGCGCCCGGGTGGAAGGGCACGCCGATGTCCGCGGCCATCATCTTCGGCGTCAGCCCGTCCATGGCCTTGTTGATGGCCACCAGGTCCGGCAGGTTGGCGACCATGGTCTTGAGCATCGTGTACACCTGATCGGCCGGCAGCGAGCAGGCGGCGACCAGGTGCGCCGAGTAGACGATGGCATCGACGTCCTTGTCCTGCTTGGGGTAGGTGCCGGCCTTGATCGTGCCCTTCGTGTAGCCAGGGTTGATCTTGTTCATCGCCGCGACGATCTCGTCGTTCACCGGCACCAGCTTGATGTCGCGGCCGGCGGCCACGTCCATCACCGACGACGCGGGGATGGTCGTGCCCAGCGTGAACACCTGCGCATGCCCGTCCTTCAGCATCGAGGCGGCATCGGTGTAGCTGTTGACGAAGCTGACCTTGGCACTGTCGTAACCCAGGCCCGCCGCCTTCAGCACCTGCTGCGAGATCAGCTCGGCGGTGTTGCCCTTGGGCTGCACTGCGATGGCCTTGCCCTTCATGTCGGTGACCGTGTTCACGCCGGCATTGGCCAGTGCCACCATCTGGAAGTACTGCGGGTACAGGTTGGCCATCTGGCACACCTTGGTCACCTTCTGCGGGTAGGGCGGCGCGCCGGTGATGCCGTCCACCGAGGTGATGCTGTTGCCGAAGCCGATGTCGGCCTTGCCTTCGTCGATGCCGCGGATGTTGGCGATGCCCGCGCCGGGCAGCGGCTGCACCGCCACGCCAGGCAGGGCTTTCTCCCACATGTTCTTCAGCGAGCCGCCCAGCGGCACCCACACGCCGCCTTGCGGGCCGGTCATCAGGCGCAACGCCTGCTGGGCCTGCGCCGGTGCGGCGATGCACAACAGCGAGCTCAGGCCGGCCAGGGAAACGACGCTTCGGATGCGGGCTGCGTGCATGGGGTTGTCTCCGTCAATCGGTTTAGGTGTGCGCTGCAGTGTGCCAGCCGTGCCGCGGCACCGGCATTGGTGCAATCGAGCACATCGCGGCTAGCATGGTGGGGCCCACACGATGGAGGCTGCCATGTTGATCTTCCGCCCGCTCTTCGACTCCAGCTCGTCGACCTGGACCTATCTGCTGGGTGACCGCGCCAGCGGCGAGGCCGTGCTCATCGACCCGGTGTTCGAGCAGCTGCGCCGCGACGAGACGCTGATCCGCGAGCTGGGTCTGACACTCAAGTGGACGCTGGAAACCCATGTGCATGCCGACCACGTCACGGCGGCGTGGCTGCTGCGCCAGCGCCTGGGCAGCCGCATCGCGCTGTCGGTGGACGGCGGCGCCAGCGGCGCCGACCGGCTGCTGCGCCATGGCGAGCACATCGCATTCGGTTCCCGCCAACTGCAGGTTCGCGCGACGCCGGGCCACACCAACGGCTGCCTGAGCTATGTGCTCGACGACGAATCGCGAGTGTTCACCGGCGACTGCCTGCTGATCCGCGGCTGCGGCCGCACCGACTTCCAGCAGGGCAGCACCGCGTCGCTGTACCGCTCGGTGCACATGCAGCTGTTCACGCTGCCGGCCGACTGCATGGTGTACCCGGGCCACGACTACAACGGCATGGGCGTCAGCAGCATTGGCGAGGAGCGGCGCTTCAACCCGCGGCTGGGCGGCGACGTGGCCGAGGCCGACTTCGCCGGCTTCATGCAGCACCTGGGGTTGCCGCACCCGAAGAAGATGGACCTGGCGGTGCCGGCCAACCTGCGCTGCGGCCGGCCCGAAGGTGACATCGAGATGCCGGCCGACCCGCTCTGGGCGCAGTTGAACTTCAGCATCGCCGGGTTGTGGGAGATCGGCCCGCACGCGCTGGCCGACGTGGCCGCCAAGGTGCAGGTACTCGACGTGCGCGAGCCGGAGGAATTCGCCCACGGGCTGGGCCACATCGAGGGCGCGTTACTGGTGCCGCTGGGCCAGCTGGAAGCGCGCCTGGCCGAACTGCCGCGCGGCAAGCCGATCGTCACCGTCTGCCGCTCGGGCGCGCGCTCGGCGCGCGCCGCGGCGATGCTCGGCAAGGCCGGCTTCGCCGAGGTGGCCAACCTGCGCGGCGGCATGCTGCGCTGGCGTGCCGAGGGCGGCGCGGTGGTGGGTGCCGGGGAATAGTCAGAAGTCCAGCCGCGGCCGCGCAATCGGCCGGATCATCTCGTAGGCCCGTGCCGCGCGCAGCACCAGCGCATCGCCGAACATCGGGCCGACGAACTGCAACCCGATCGGCAAGCCGTCCCTTGTCAGTCCGCAGGGGATGGTGCAGGCCGGCTGCTGCGTCAGGTTGAAAGGATAGGAGAACGGCGTCCAGCCGAGCATGGTCTGCGGCGTCAGCTTCACGCTGCCGGCCGGCCGTGCGTCGTAGGCCGGCACCGCCACCGCGGGCGTGACCAGCAGGTCGAAGCGCTGCATGAACTGGCGCATGTGCGCACCCAGGGCGCCACGCGCCAGCGTCAATTGGTGCAACTCGAGCACGCTGTATTTCGAGCCCTGCTCGGCTTCGCTGGCGAAGTCGGGGTCGGCGACAGCCCGCTGCTCGGCCGACAGGCCGCTCCAGATGGCCCAGGCGCCGGCGAACCACAGGCCGATGGTGATCGGCAGCGGGTCCTCGATGCCCGGGTCCACCTGTTCCACATGCGCCCCGGCGGCCTGCAACTGTTGCACGGCGGCGTGCACCGCGGCCGCCACCTCGGGGTCGATGCCCTGGGCGTAGCCGAGGACGGGCGAGTAGGCGATCTTCAGGCCCTGGATGCCGCGGTCCAGGTGGGCCAAGTAGTCGTGGTCGTCCGGCGGCAGCGAATGCCAGTCGCGCGCGTCCGGTAGCTTCAGCACGTTCATCATCAGCGCCGCGTCGCGCACGCTCATCGTGTGCGGGCCCAGGTGCGACACCGTGCCCATCGGCGACAGCGGGTAGGCCGGCACGCGGCCGAAGCTGGGCTTCAGGCCGAAGTTGCCGCAGAAGGCCGCCGGGATGCGTACTGAGCCGGCGCCGTCGGTGCCCACCGATAGCGGTCCCATGCCGGCGGCCACCGCGGCGGCCGTGCCGCCGGAGGAGCCGCCGGGCGTCTTGGCCAGGTTCCAAGGGTTGCGGGTGATGCCGGTCAGCGGCGAATTGGTTTCGCCCTTGCAGCCGAACTCCGGCGTGGTGGTCTTGCCCAGCAGCACCGCGCCCGCCTCGCGCAGCCGCGCGCTGGCCGGTGCGTCCACGTCCCAGGACTGGTTCGGGTCGACGGTGCGGCTGCCGCGCCGGGTGGGCCAGCCGCGCGCCAGGATCAGGTCCTTGATCGAGGTGGGGACGCCGTCGAGCACGCCGCAGGGGTGGCCGCTGCGCCAGCGTGCCTCGCTGGCCCGGGCTGCGGTCAGCGCTTCATCGCTCGCCAGGTGGCAGAAGGCATTGAGCTTGGGGTTGAGCCGCTCGATGCGCGCCAGCACGGCGCGCGTGGCCTCCACCGGAGAGGCGTTGCGGCTGCGGTACAGCTGCAGCAGTTCGATGGCGCTGCAGTCGGCAAGGTCGGTGGCGTGGGACATGGCGGCCCTTTCGTCGAAACGCGGATCGGCGCACCATAGCGGCATTCGTGCGCCGGCGGGGCAGGGGTTGCCCCGCAGCGCGTTCTGGAACGGGTTGCCGGCAGCGCCGAACGCGAGGTGACGCAAATGGACAGGAACCTCATCCCCCGGCCGGCGGCCCGCGCCGCAGAGCGCCGCATTCCGCGGCCCGCCGCCTGGGTGCTGGGCCTGCTGCTGGCCGCGCTGTCGTATGCCGGCCCGGCGCCGGCGCAGGAGCGCGTCGCCCGCGTCGGCTGGCTCACGTTGCAGCCCGGCGGCCGCTACGAGGAGATCACCGCGCGTGGCTTCGCCATCGGGTTGCGCGAGGCCGGCTTCGTCGAGGGCCGCAATCTGGAGTTCGTCAAGCGTTCGGCCGACGGCGATCTGCGCCGCCTGGGCCCGCTGGCCAAGGAGATCGCCGCGGCCCGGGTGGACGTCATCTTCGCGCCGGCCAAGCCGATGGCCGACGCCGCCTGGTACGCAAGCCGCCGCATCCCCACCGTCATCGCCACGGTGACCGACCCGGTGCGCGTGGACTATGCCGTGTCGCTGGCGCGGCCGGGCAAGCACATCACCGGCGTGACCACGGCCAATGCCGAACTGATCGGCAAGCGGTTGCAGTTGCTGACCGAAATGGTGCCGGGTGTCAGGCGTGTCGGCACCTTCATCGACCCGGCGCTGCTGGACAGTTGCTCCGAGGAAGTCGACCTGATGGAGCGGTCCGTCAAGGCGCTGGGCCTGAGCCTGGTGCGCATCGAAGTGCGTGCCGGCAAGGACGCCGACATCCAGGCGGCCATGCAGCGAGCGGTGGCGGCGCAAGTGCAGGCGGTGGTGACCGCGCCAATGACCAGCAACCAGGACATCACCGACCGCCTGGCCGAGCAGGCCACCCTGCAGCGCATGCCCTTCGTGCACGATGTGCCGCAACTGGCCGGTGACGCGCTGGCGGTGTACGGTCCCGATTTCGAGGACATCTACCGCCGCGCGGGGCATTACGTGGCGCGCATCCTCAAGGGCGAGAAGCCGGCCGAGATGGCGATCCAGGAGCCGCAGCGTTTCAGGCTGATCGTGAACGCCAAGACCGCCAGGCAGCTCGGCATCGTGCTGCCTCAGGCGGTGCTGCTGCGCGCCGACGAGGTGATCCAATAGCCGGCTGCCTGCGCGCCGGCGCGCGGCGCAGGGGCCGAGGGGGACCAGAGCAACACCATGTCGATCGCCGAGTTGCTGCCGCTGCTTCAGCAGCACGCGATGGCCGTGCTGGCCTCGCCGAAGGACATCGCCGCCTACCTGGCCGGTGGCCTGGCTGGGTCCTTCGTCATCGGCGCGGCCTTTGTCAGGACCATGATCCCGCTGCGCTGGCTGGCCGTGGCCGGCAACCTGGGCTTCGTCATCTTCGGCGCGCTTCGGCCGCAGTACCTGACGCTGTTCGTGTCGGCGGTGCTGCTGCCGATCAACATACACCGGGCGCGGCAGATGATGCGGCTGACGCGCCGGGTCAAGGCAGCCGAGGTGGCCAGCGATCAGAGCGGCCTGTGGCTGCGGCCCTACATGAAGCCGCGCAAGCTGAAGGCCGGCACGGTGCTGTTCCGCAAGGGTGACCTGGCCGACCACCTGTACTGCCTGGTCGACGGGAAGATCGAACTCGAAGACATCGGCGTGACGCTCGAGCCGGGCAAGATTTTCGGCGAGATCGCCTTCTTCGCGCCTGACAAGCGGCGCACTCACACCGCGCGCTGTGTCGGTGAGTGCACCGTGCTCATGGTGGACGAGGCCACGCTGAAGCAGCTGTACTTCCAGAACCCGTCCTTCGGCTTTCACCTCATCGGCCTGGTGGCAGGGCGGTTGTCCGAGGACGTTCGCCGCATCGAGAAACGCTTCAGCGGCAGCGACGTGGCCGTGCCTCCACAGCATTGAGGATGGCGGCGGTTTGGGGTTTGCGAGCCAGGGCAAGCCGGAGTAGTCTCGCCATTGCAGCTGCGGGCCGGGCCAACAGCCCCGGCGCATGGAGGGGACAGGGCATGAACAGGTTCGTGAACCGCTTTTTGCTGCTTCCCGAGACGCCTTCGCGTGGCACGGGTGCTGCAGGGGCACGGCAAGCGAGCGGCCAGTGCCAGGCGGGCGCGTCCATCGGCCTGAGTCGGCGACGGCTCGTCGGCGGCTTGGTGCTCGGCGCCACCGGCCTGCCGTACCAGGCGCAAGCGCAAGCGCAACCCGCACCGCTGGTCGGCGTGCTCGTCTCGACAGGCCTGCATGCATTGGACTACTTGCGTCAGGGCCTGCGCGAACTGGGCTTCGTCGAAGGGCAGAACGTGGCCTTCGCTTTCCGCTCGGCCGACGGCAACCCGCGCGACCTGCCGGGACTGGCGCGCCACCTGGCCAGCCTGAAGCCGGCCGTGCTGTTCTGCTCTGGTCCGGCTGCGCTGGACGCGGCGGTGCATGCGACGAGCATTGTGCCGATCGTCGCGCTCGACCTGGAAACCGACCCGCTGCGCAGCGGGCTGGTACGTTCGGTGGAGCAACCGCGCACCAACGTCACCGGGGTCTTTCTCGACCAGCCCGGCTTTGCCGGCCGCTGGTTCGAGCTGCTGCGCCAGGCGCTGCCCAAGGCGACGCGCGTCAACCTGCTCTGGGACTCGAGCACAGGCCCTTGGCAGCTGGCTGCCGCCAAGTCGGCTGCGAGCCGGCTGGGCTTCGACGTCGATACCCTGGTGGTGCGCGACGAAAGCGAGTTCGAGCGCGAACTGACCGACGGCATGGGCCGCAAGCCCGATGCGCTGGTGCTGCTGTCGTCGCCGCTGGTGCGCGCCCGCTCCAGGCCGATCGCCGAGTTCTGCGCCAGGCAGCGGCTGCCGGCGATCTCGCCCTTCATCGAGTTCGCACAGGCGGGCGGCTTGATGTCCTACGGCCCGGACGTGCGCGACTTCTACTTGCGCGCGGCGGCCTTCGTCGACAAGGTGCTGAAAGGGTCGCGCGCCGGCGATCTGCCGCTGAGCATGCCCAGCAAGTTCCAGTTGACCATCAACCAGCGCGCTGCCGACCCGTTGGGCCTGGTGCTGCCGCCGGCGCTGCTGGCCGCGGCGAACGACGTGATCCGCTGAAGCTGTTGTCTGCCTGGAGTCCGAGCATGAAGCGAAGGCTCCTCTGCAGCACTTGGATCTGATGGGCCGCCGTGCCACTGACGGGATGGGCGCAACCCGCGCCGCGCCGCGGCCGGCGCGCGTCGCCGGGCCGGGCGCCAGCACTTCTGCGGCCGTGCTGGGCGACGCGCTGGCAGGTCGAATGGCGCAGCCCGATCACCGACTGACACTTTGTCAATGAGCCTTCGCGCTCGCGGGCGGGCTATGCTTCGCGCACACTGCGCAGCGCCCCGTCGACCGATCTGCCAGTCGCAGCGCAGACCCGGTCGAACAGTTGATCACCCTGGACACGGGCCGAGACATGGATACCCAGTTGCCTGATTCGCTGCTGCTGCGCCACGCCCGGGGGTTCGGTTTGCGACGGCGTGCGCTGCTCGGCCGCGCCGTGGCGACGGGGGCCGCGGTGGCGATGCAGACGGTGTTGGCGCAGCCCGCAGCCCGCGTGCCGCGCATCGGCGTTCTGCGCTGGGGCGCGCCGGGCGACGAGGTCCAGATCGGCCTGACGGCCGCGCTGCGCGTGCTGGGCTACCGCGAGGGTCAGACCATCCAGATCGAATGGCGCTTCACCACGCGCCGCGACCAGGCCCAGGCCTATGCCGCCGAACTGGTGGCGATGAACCCGGATCTGCTTGTCGGTCTGGCCACGCCGGCCGCCGAGGCGCTGCGCGATGCCACGCGCAGCATTCCCATCATCCTGGGAGGGGTGGCCGACCCGGTCGGTGCGGGCCTGGTGGCGTCGCTGGCGCGCCCGGGCGGCAACATCACCGGGTTCTCGACCAACCTGACCGGGGTGGTGCCCAAGCAGATGCAACTGCTGCGCGAGGCGCTGCCCGGCCTGCAACGGGTGGCCTTCCTGGGCTCCACCAACGACGTGGCGACGAAGCTCTTCGTCGAGCAGGCGCAGGTCGGCGCTCGCGCGTTGGGCATCCGTCTGCAGACGGTGCTGATCGGCCAGCCGCGCGAGTTCGAGGCCGCCGTCGACAGCATGCAGCGCGAGCGTGCCCAGGGCGTGGTGGTCCAGCCGCTGTTCATAGTGAGCCAGGCCGCGCCGTTGGCGGGGATCCTGCAGCAGCGGCAGCTGCCGTCGGTTTCGGGGCTGCGCGACTTCGTCGTCGGCGGCGGCCTGATGAGTTACGGGCCGAGGCGTGATGAACAGTTCCGGCGTACGGCCAGCATCATCGACCGCGTGCTCAAGGGAGCGCGGCCCGACACGTTGGCGGTGGAGCAGCCCACCACCTTCGAGCTGCTGTTCAACCTTGGCACGGCCCGCGCGCTGGGACTGAAGATCGCGCAGAAACTGCTGTTGCGCGCCGACGAGGTGATCGATTGATGGGTGATTGCCTCGCCCGCAGTCGTGCCGGCCGGTCACTCGGCGGTCAACCGGGTCCAGAACTGCCGTGGCGAAACAATCGGCAGTTGCCCGGCCTGGTGCAATCCGAGCAGGGCCTTGTCGCCGGTCACGAAGACGTCGGCCGACCCTGCGATGGCGCAGGCCACGACCCAATCGTCGTCGGGATCGTCGATGCCCAAGGCCACGGGCGCCTTGGCCGCAGGCACCTGTTCAAAACGGCGCAGCACCTGCAGCACCTCGTTGCGAGCCGGCGCCGGCATGCCCAGTTTGGTTTCGAGGATCCGGCGCATTTCGACCAGCACCGGTGCGCCGATGAGCAGGGTGTGATCGGTGGCGGCCAGGCGGAACACATCGGCGCACAGCCCGCGCGCCGCGAAGGCTGCAATCAGCACGTTGGTGTCGAGAAAGACCCTCAAGAGATGGCGTCGAAGACATCCTCGTCGGTCAACCAGCCGACACGCTCTGCAAAGGGCCGTGCCGTGCGCCTTGCGCTGACGAACTCGATCAGCGCCAATTGCCGTTCCAGGGCCTCGCGCACCAAGTCGCTGCGTGTTCGGCCGGTGGCGGTGCACAGCCGCGCGAGCCGCGCTTGCAGTGCGTCATCGAGCCGGATGGTGACGGTGGCGGCCATGATGGACTTGCTTGACAATGACGTAAGACAGTGTAGCACCGGACCGTGGATCGGCCGCTTTCGTCCCCGCACAGCGAACCCGGCCGTAGCCCCGCATGTGGCCCAGGTGCCGGGCCTGATGGGCGCGCCGTCGCTGCTGCTGCGGGGCCACGAGGCAATCGAATGATGCAACGCCGAAACCTGCTGCTCGGCGCGGCTGCCGGCGGTCTGTTGGCCGGCCTGGCGCCAGCCGGCGCCCAGCCGTCGGGCAAGGTGTTGAAGCTGGGCTGGCTGCGGCCCAACGCGAACAGTCCGGGGGAGTTCCAGGCCCTGGGCATCCCGACGGCGCTGAGGCGCCAGGGCTGGGTCGAGGGGCAGAACCTCATCATCGAGCGGCGCTTTGCCGACGGCCAGGTGGCGCGGCTGCCGGAGCTGGCACGCGAACTGGTGCAGCAACGCTGCGACGCGTTGCTGACGGTCGGCCTGTCGGCCACGCGTGCCGCGCGCGAGGCCTCGCCGACGCTGCCGATCGTCTTCTTCGGCAACTTCGACCCGGTGGCCACCGGCCTGGTGGCCAGCCTGGCGCGGCCCGGCGGCAACCTGACCGGCGTGCTCATCGCCGCCGACGGCACGCTGGCGGCGAAGAAGATGGAGCTGTTGAAGCAAGCCGTGCCGCGCGCCACGCGCATCGTCTTCCTGTCGCCGGAGGACCCGGCGATGCAGGTGCAGATTGCCGAAGCGCGCCAGGCGGCCGCGGCGCTGGGCCTGGAGCTGGGTGTCGTCACCGTCAAGGGCGGCGACTACAAGAGCGCCTTCGCCACCATGGCGGCCGAGCGGGCGCAGGCGTTGTTCGTCGGCGCGCATACCACCTTCATGACCGACCGCAAGGTTATCGTCGAGCTGGCACTGCGCAACAAGTTGCCAACGATATGGGAATGGGCCGAGCAGGTGCGCGACGGCGGGCTGATGGCCTACGGCACCAGCCTGACCGCACTGTACGAGCGCGTCGCCGGCCACATCGACCGCATCCTCAGGGGCACGAGCGCCGGCGAGCTGCCGATCGAGCAGCCGACGACCTTCGGCCTGGTGCTGAACCAGGGCACGGCGCGGGCCATCGGCCTCGGCCTCCCGCGCTCGCTGCTGCTGCGGGCGGACGAGGTCATCGAGTGAGCGGCCGTCGCGCTGTCTTGGCCGGCCTGGCCGGTGCGATGGCCTTGCCGCGCCTCGCGGCGCAGCCAGTCGCGATGTCGGTGGTTTGCTACATGGCACTCGCCACCCGTCAATCCGACGCGCGCAGCGTGGTTGCGTTTCGGGATGGCATGCGCGAACTGGGTCAGGTGGAGGGTCGCACCTATGCGCTCGTCGAGCGCTATGCCGAAGGCGACATGGCGCGCGCCGAGGCGATGCTGCGGGAACAACTGGTGCAGGGCGTGAACGTGTTCCTCACTCCTGGCGCGGCGGCAGTGCGCCTGATCCTGCGCGTCACCAAGGCGGTGCCGGTCGTCTCGGTCGGCCTGCATCCACGCGGTGGCCAGACCGACCTCTTCGCCAGCCTGGCACGGCCGGGCGGCATGGTCACGGGCGTTTCCAACTTCGGCGAGGAACTCGCCGCCAAGCGTGTGCAGCTGCTGAAGGAAGTGGTCCCCAAGCTGGCCAGCGTGGGTGTGCTGCACAACACCACCGACCCCGTGTACAAGCGCTGGGGCGAAGAGACCGAGTCCGAGATCCGCGCGCAAGGCCTGGCCGCAGTGCGGCTGGGTCTGACGTCGACCTCGATCGAGGCGATGCAGCAGACGCTGCGTGATGCGCGCTCGCGCGGTGTCGGCGCAGTAGTGATCGTGCGCGATTTCCTCACGTCGGCTCTGTACGTTCCTATTGCAGGCGCCTGCCGCGATATCGGCCTGGCGACGATTGCCGAGGAGCGGCGCTACCCGGAGGCTGGTGCGTTGATGTCCTACGGCACCAGCGACCGCGACCTGTTCCGCAGTGCTGCCGGCTATGTCGACCGCATTCTCAAGGGCGCGAAGCCCGCCGACTTGCCGGTCGAGCAGCCGACGCGTTTCGAACTGGTAGTCAATCTGCAAACCGCGAGACTGCTGCGCCTGACCGTGCCGCGCACCGTGCTGTTGCGGGCGGACGAGGTGATCGAGTGAAGCGGCGTCGGATCGTCGCCTTGGCTGCAGCAGTGTGCGCCACTGGCGCGGCGCTGGCGCGCGTGAGCGGCCGGCCCGCGCGCATCGCCTGGCCGGCGAGCACATTGATCACTCAATGGCCGCCGTATCCGGCCTTCGTCGAGGCGATGCGCGAGCGCGGCTGGATCGAAGGCACGCACTACGTCGTCGATGCCGCCTGCTACGAGGGGCGGGCCGAGCGCATCCCGGCGATCGTGGCCGAGTTGCTGGCGCGCCAGCCCGACCTGATCATCGGTAGCGGTACGCCTCCGATGCGCGCGCTGATGCAGGCGACCAAGACGATCCCGATCGTGATGTTCACAGTCGGCGACCCGCTCGGGCAGGGCTTCGTCGCCAGCCTGGCGCGGCCGGGTCGCAACGTCACCGGACTGAGCAGCCTGGATCACGGCATCCTGGCCAAGCAGTTCGAGCTGCTGCTGCAGGCCGCACCGCACGTCCGGCGGGTCGGCGTGGTGCACAACCCCGAGATTGCGCCGCACGGGCCGGGGCTGCGCGACGTCGAGACCGTGGCGCAGCGCCGCGGGGTACAGGTGCGCGCGCTGGCGATGCGCACGCCGGGCGAGATCGATGCCACGTTCGACGCGTTGCAGCGCGAGCAGGTCGAGGCCGTGCACTTCCTGCTGCAGCCCTTCCTGAACAGCGGCGACTGCACCGCGCGGGTGGCGGCGCTGGCCCTCCAGCGGCGCTGGCCGACGGCGCTGGGCAATGCCACGCAGGTACGCACCGGCATCCTGGTCGGTTACGGCTGGACCAACGAGGACATGCTGCGCCGGCTGCCGCATTTCGTGATCCGCATCCTCGAAGGCACGCCGCCCGGCGAGATGCCGGTGGAACAGCCGACGCGCTTCTACACCGTCTTGAATCTGAGGACCGCCAAGGCGCTGGGGCTGACGCTACCGCAGAGTCTGCTGCTGCAGGCCGACGAGGTGATCGAGTGAATCGGCGCCGGCAACTCGTTTTCGGCCTCGGGCTCGTTGCCTCGGCAGCACCGCTGACAATCCGAGCGCAGCCAGCCGCGTCGTCAGCGCGCATCGGCTGGATCTCGGTGGCCGACCCGGGCGTTCGCGTCGAGGAGTTTCGCAGCGGGCTGCGGGAGCTGGGCTATGTGGGGCCGCGCGAACTGAGAATCGAGGTGCGCATTGCGCAGCGCGATCCGCACAGCGTGCGCGCCGCCGTCGACGAACTGCTGCAACTGCCGGTGGCGCTGGTCGTGGCGCACATCAACGCGGCGCCGCTGGTGCAGCGGGCGGTGGCCGGCCGCGCGCCGATCGTCTTTGCGTTCAGCGGCGACCCGGTCGAGGCCGGCCTGGTGGCCAGCTACGCGCGCCCCGGCGGCAACACCACCGGCATGTCGTTCATGGCACTGGAACTGGTGGGCAAGCGCCTCGAGTTGATCAAGGACATGGCGCCAACGAGCCGGCGCGTGGCGATCCTGTCCAACCCGCAGCACCCGGGCGAGAAGGCCGAGCGCCAGGCGTCGATGCTAGCCGCCGAGATGCTCGGGCTGGAGCTGCTCCATGCCGAGTTGGACCCGGCTCAGGGCTTCGAAGCTGCGCTGGACAAGGTCCGCAGGCAGCGCTGCGACGGCCTGGTGGTCTTTCCCGACGCCGGCATGCTGGCGCGCGCCACGCAGATTGCCGAGTTTGGCTTGAAGGAGCGTCTGATGTGCGTGTCGGGCTGGGCCGAGTTTGCGCAGGCCGGCTGCATCGCCAGCTACGGGCCGAACCTGCGCGAGGGCTACCGCCGGCTGGCGCACTACGCCGACCGCATCCTGAAGGGCGCCCACCCGTCGAGCCTGCCAGTGGAGCTGCCGACGCGACTGGAGATGGTGCTCAACCTGAAGACGGCCAGGGCGCTGGGTCTGAGCGTTCCGCAGGCCGTGTTGCTGCGTGCCGATGAGGTGATCCAGTGAAGCGGCGCCGCATCGTTGCGGCCAGCGCCGGGGCATGGGCGCTGCCGCGGGCGGCGAGGGCGCAGCGCCCGCCATTGCCGGTGATCGGCTACCTCAGCGGCGTGTCGCGCGCCGAATCCGAAGACCGTCTGGCCGCTTTTCGCCGTGGGCTGGAACAGGCTGGCTACAGCGAAGGCCGCAATGTGGCCATCGAGTTCCGCTTTGCCGACGGCGACTACACGCGTCTGCAGGCCCTGGCCACCGAACTCGCGCGCCAGCCGGTGAACTTGATTGTCGCGGTGGGCGGCCCGCGCGCGGCGCAGGCGGCAAAGGCCGCCACATCGACCGTGCCGATCGTCTTCACGCTCGGGGGCGACCCGGTCAAGTTCGCCCTGGTGCACAGCCTGAGTCGCCCGGGTGGGAATGCCACAGGCATCAGTTTCCTGACGGCCGATCTGATGCCCAAGCGCTTCGAACTCTTGCGCGAGCTGTTACCCAGGTCGAAACGGGTGGCGGTGATGCTGAACCCGAATACGCCCTCGGCCGAGGACCAGCTCAAGGGCGCACAAGCTGCAGCGCGTGCCTCCGGCACGCAGTTGCTGGTCGCCCGGGCCGGCAGCGAAACCGAAATCGACAGCGCGTTCGCGACGCTGGCGAAGGAAAGGCCGGACGCACTGCTCATCGGCACCGACGCGCTCTTCGGCACCCGTCACAAACAATTCATCGCCCTGTCGGCAAGGCACGCGCTGCCCGCCGTCTATGAACAACGCAGCGCGGTGGTCGATGGTGGCCTGATGAGCTATGGCCCCAGCATCACCGAGTCCTATGTGCAGACGGGCGTCTATGCGGGCCGGGTGCTGGCCGGGGCGCGGCCGCAGGAGCTTCCGGTGCTGCAGCCGACGAAGTTCGAGCTGGTCATCAACCGCAGCACCGCCAGGACGCTGGGTTTGGTGATTCCGCAAGCGCTGCTGCTGCGCGCGGACGAGGTCATCGAGTGAAGGGCCGACCAAGACGGCCCCCGCACCGGTGGGGTCATCGCCAGGCGCCGTGCCTTGCCCGCGAAGCCCCTGGCGTCGAAGCTGAGCGGGGACTCGCAGGCGCGGCTCGAGGCGTGGTGCAGCGCGTCGGCAAAGTCCAGTCCCTTGTGCAGATTGGCCAGAGCCGCTTCGACCTCAGCGCGGTCTTCGATGTCGACATGCAGCAGCGCCAGCAGGCGCTCGAATACCCGGCACACGTCCTCGGGTGGATGGCCGTACACGCCGCGCAGCACCCATTCGAGCTCGAGGACCACGGTCTTGGCGACAAAGAGCTGGGCGCCGCGTTCGACCGTGGCGCTCGCCACCTGTTCCTCCGCCCTGGCCGGGCCGCCCGCGCGCACGTCGTAGCGCGCGAGGATGTTCGTCTCCAGCGCCGACATCAGCGCTTGGCCGCCGGCCTGGTGCGGCCTTTACGGCTGGGCTTGGGTACCAGCAGGCTGGCCGCGTCGAAGTCGGGCGCCAGCTTCTTGCCGCGCGCGCCAAGCATGCCGAGTCCGGACTCCACTTCGACCGGTGCGCGGTGCGGCACGCGCAACTCGATCTTGCCGTTCTTGCAGGCAAACGCGACCCGGCTGCCCTGGCCGATGCCCAGTTCGCGCCGGATGGCCTTCGGAATGGTGACCTGGCCTTTGCTGGCGACCGTGGATGCGTCCATGGTGTGCATGCCCATCGCATTACCTGGCAAGAACACCAGCACGTCGCCGCGATGTGCAACCGACGCGAGCGCCTCGTCGAACCGAAGCTGCCGCAGCGCGTGCCGGTGGTCGGGCATCGAGTGGAGATAGCGCGGGTGGAGATGGCGCTTGCCATCGGCAGACCGACGTCTTACTATGCGTCTTACTCCTGCTCTCTCGCGACACCTCATGGACACCGTCACGCTCTCCAGCAAAGGCCAGCTCGTCATTCCCAAGGCGGTACGCGAACACGCCCAGGTCGTGCCGGGGTCGCAGTTCTCGGTGCATTACCTGGATGGCGAGATCCGCCTGCGGCCGCTGGCACGCGCGCCCGCCGCGACCCTGGACGAAGTGGCAGGCTGCCTGGCGCGGCCTGGGCGTAAGCGGCAGAGCGACGCACAGACGCAAACGGCCATCCGGGCCAGGCTGAAGGCGCGCAACGCGCCATGATCGCCTTGGACACCAACCTGCTGGCGCGGCTGCTGCTGCGCGATGACGCCGCGCAGCATGCCCGTGCCAAGTCGCTGCTGCAGACCGAGCAGGTCTTCACGGCGCCGGTCACCGTCCTGCTCGAGCTGGTGTGGGTGCTGGAGGCCAACGACTGCACCCCGGCCGAGGTCGAGCACGGCTTGCGGCTGTTGCTGGGTTTGCCCAACTTCAGGCCCCCGCAGGCCGATGCGGTTCGCACGGCCTTGCGCGCCTACGTGCAGGGCGCGGATTTCGCCGATGCGCTGCACCTGGCCCTGAGTTCTGGCGACAATGCCTTCATGACTTTCGACAGGGGCTTCGTCCGCAAGGCAGCCAAGCTCGAGCTCGGGCCTCGGGTGGTGCAGGCCTGAGCCATGGCACGGAACGACGACTGCCTGGCGGCGCAACGCCACCTGTTCTGGGTAGCGCGTCGGATGGTTCCGTCGTGAGTGCGGTCGACCCCTTGAGCGCCGCCGCACCGCTGAAGACGGGTGAAGCACCCAGTCGTCCCAACGACGCGCACCGCGGCAGCCTGTTCCGCAAGTACCTGCTGCTCATCATGTCGCTGGTCAGCGTGGGGCTGCTGATCTCGGGCGGCATCAGCATGGTCTTCGCCTACCGCGAGAACACTGCGGCGCTTGCCAGCCTGCAGCACGAGAAGGCAATCGGTGCATCGTCGCGCATCGAGCAGTACCTGCGCCATGTGTCGCAACAGCTGTCGTACGCGGCGCTGCCGCAGATCGACGCGGCCGACCTGGAACTGCGCCGCGTCGAGTTTCTCAAGCTGCTGCGCCAGGCGCCCGAGGTCACCGACATCTCGATGCTCGATGCCACCGGGCGCGAGCAGATCGCGGTGTCGCGGCTGGGCATGGACGTGGTCGCGTCGGGCAAGGACCGCTCGCAGGAAGCGGCCTTTCTCAATGCCAAGCCCGGCCAGCCCTGGTACGGGCCGGTCTACTTCCGCAAGGAGACCGAGCCCTACATGACGGTGGCGCTGCGCTCGGGCGGTGCCAAGGGTCCGGTGACGGTGGCCGAGCTGAACCTGAAGTTCATCTGGGACGTGGTCTCGCGCATCAAGATCGGCGACAAGGGCAAGGCCTACGTCATCGACAAGGGCGGCCTGCTGGTGGCCGACCCCGACATCGGCCTGGTGCTGCGCAAGACCAGCATGGCCGATCTGGCGCACGTGAAGGCGGCCGCCGGTGTGCGCAGCTCCGACGAACCGGCGCTGCTGTCGCACGACCTGGCCGGCACCCGGGTGCTGACGTCGATGGCACCGATCGACCCGGTGGACTGGCAGGTCTTCGTCGAGCAACCGGTGGCCGAGGTGTATGCCAAGCTGAACGCGTCGATCCTGCTGACGATCGGCCTGCTGCTCAGCGGCCTGGTGGTGTCGGCGCTGGCCGCCGGCGCGCTGGCGCGCAGCATGGTGCGGCCGATCCGCACGCTGGACGAAGGCGCGCGGCGCATCGGTGCGGGCGACCTGGAGCAGCGCATCGAGATCAAGACCGGCGATGAACTGGAAGGCCTGGCCGACCAGTTCAATCACATGAGCGCGCAGCTGCGCGAGTCCTACGCCGGGCTGGAGCGCAAGGTCGAGCAGCGCACGGGCGAGCTGACCGAAGCGCTGGAGTACCAGACCGCGATCAGCGAGGTGCTGCGCGTCATCAGCGCTTCGACCACCGACGTGACGCCGGTGTTCGAGGCCATCATGGACAGTGCGAGTCGGCTGTTCGGCTCGCCGATCGCCGCGGTGTTCCGCTACGACGGCAGGCTGGTGCACATGGTGGCCACGCGCGGCTGGTCGGCCGAGTCGATCGAGGACGCGCGGCGCTACTACCCTGGGCCGCCGGACCCGCACATGTCGAGCGGACGGGCGATCCTGTCCGGCCAGACGCAGACCATCGTCGACACCCGGGCCGACGCGGCCTACGATGCGGCCACGGCCCAGGTCGGGCGCTGGCGCCGCATGATCGCCGCCCCGATGCTCAAGGACGGTCACGTCGTCGGCGTCATCACCGTCGCCTGGCCCGACCCCGGCGAGACGCCGCAGCGGCAGACCGAGCTGCTGAAGACCTTTGCCGACCAGGCCGTGATTGCCATCGAGAACGTGCGGCTGATCAACGAGACCAAGGAGGCGCTGGAGCAGCAGACCGCCACCGCCGAGATCCTGCAGGTGATCAGCCGCTCGGTGGCGGATGCGCAGCCGGTGTTCGATGCCATCGTGGCCAGCTGCCAGCGGCTGTTCAATGGTCTGGCCGTGAACCTGCTGCTGCCCGAGGGCGAGCGCCTGTGCCGCGTGGCGCGGGCCTCGCGCGGCGGCACCGGCGGCGAGCAGGGGCCGCACGACTTCCCGCTCGACCTGCACAGCGTCTCCGGTGCCTGCGTGCTGCAAGGGCGCGTGATGGCCATCGCCGACGCCGACACGGTGGCCACCGAGTACCCGCTGACGCCGGAGCTGGCGCGCTCGATCGGCTGGCGATCGGGTCTGTTCGTGCCACTGCTCAGCGAGGGCAAGGGCATCGGCTGCATCGGCATCCTGCGGGCCGAGGCCGGGGGATTCGATGCGAAGGAGATCGCGCTGGCACAGACCTTTGCCGACCAGGCGGTGATTGCGATCCAGAACGCCCGGCTCTTCAGCGAGATCCAGGACAAGAGCCGACAGCTGGAGATTGCCAACCAGCACAAGAGCGAGTTCCTGGCCAACATGAGCCACGAACTGCGCACGCCGCTGAACGCGATCATCGGCTTCTCCGAAGTGCTGCTCGAACGCATGTTCGGCGAACTCAACGAGAAGCAGGACGACTACCTGAAGGACATCTTCTCCTCGGGCAAGCACCTGCTGTCGCTGATCAACGACATCCTGGACCTGTCGAAGATCGAGGCCGGGCGCATGGAACTGGACGTGGAGAACTTCGACGTGCCGTCGGCGCTGGACAACGCGCTGACGCTGGTGCGCGAGCGCGCGCAGCGCCACGGCATCACGCTGGGCCTGGAGGTGGACCCGGCGGTCGGCGAGATGCGCGCCGACGAACGCAAGTTCAAGCAGATCCTGCTCAACCTGCTGACCAACGCGGTCAAGTTCACGCCTGATGGTGGCAAGGTCGACGTGCGTGCGCGGCTGGCCGACGGCGTGCTCGAGGTGGTGGTGGCCGACACCGGCATCGGCATTGCCAAGGACGACCAGGCGGCGGTGTTCGAGGAATTCAAGCAGGTCGGCCGACACTACACCAACAAGCAGGAAGGCACCGGCCTTGGCCTGGCGCTGACCAAGCGCTTCGTCGATCTGCATGGCGGCGCGCTCACCCTTGACAGCGAGCCCGGCAAGGGATCGACTTTCACCTTCACATTGCCGGCCCAACCATGAAGACCATCCTGATCGTCGAGGACAACGAGAAGAACATGAAGCTGGCGCGCGACATCCTGCGTGCCAAGGGCTATGCCACGCTGGAGGCGGTGAACGGCCTGGATGGTGTGACGCTGGCGCTGCAGCACAAGCCCGATCTGGTGCTGATGGACATCCAGCTGCCTGACATCAACGGCATCGAGGCCTTCGAGCGCATCCGTGCCAATGCCGACACTGCCGCCATCCCCGTGGTGGCCTTCACCGCCTCGGTGACCGTCAACGACCGCAGCCGTATCGGCGACGCGGGTTTCGACGGCTTCCTGAGCAAACCGATCAACCTGAAGGAATTCGTCGAGACGGTGCGGCGCATGTTGGAAGGTGGAGAAGCATGAGCCCGCCAGGCCGCCCCAAGGGCGAATACCGCAGTGCGCAGCACGAAGGTGCCTCGGTGAGCCCGCCGGGCCGCTCCCAAGCGCGCATCCCGCAGCGCGCAGCGCGAAGGGGAATCCAATGAGCGATGCGGCCAAGATCCTGGTCGTCGACGACACGCCGGCCAACGTCAAGCTGCTGGTCGACGTGCTCACCGCCAAGGGCTACTCGGTCACTTCTGCGGCCAGCGGCGAAGAGGCGCTGGTGCGCATCGGCGTGAGCCCGCCCGACCTGGTGCTGCTGGACATCATGATGCCGGGGCTGTCGGGCTACGACGTATGCCGCAAGATCCGCGCGAGCGAGGCCACGGCCTTGCTGCCAGTGGTCCTGTGTACCTCGCTCGACCCAAAGCAGGAGCGCGTCAATGGCATCGAGGCAGGTGCCGACGACTTCATCCCTAAGCCGATCAACCAGCAGGAGCTGTTCGCGCGCGTGAAGTCGCTGCTTCGCATCAAGGCGCTGCAGGACGAGGTCAAGACCAAGACGGCCCAGCTGGCCGAATGGAACATCAAGCTCGAGGACCGTGTGCGCGAGCAGGTGGCGCAGATGGAGCAGTTGTCGCGGCTGAAGAACTTCTTCTCGCCGGCACTGGCCGAAGCGATCGTCAGCGGCGGTGCCGATGACCCGCTGAAGAGCCACCGCCGCGAGATCACGGTGGCCTTCCTCGACCTGCGCGGCTTCACCGCCTTCACCGAGACGGCCGACCCGGAGGAAGTGATGGGCGTGCTGCGCGAGTTCCACGCCGCGATGGGCGAGCTGATCGTCGCCCACGAAGGCACGATCGAGCGCTTCACGGGCGACGGCATCATGGTCTTCTTCAACGACCCGGTGGTGGTCGACGACCCGGCCGGCCGTGCGGTGCGCATGGCGCAGCAGATGCAGCAGCGCATGGCCACCTTGGCCGGCGGCTGGAAGCGCCGCGGCTACGACCTGAAGCTGGGCGTCGGCATCGCCATGGGCTTCGCCACCATCGGCGCCATCGGCTTCGAAGGCCGCATCGACTACGGCGCGATCGGCAACGTCACCAACCTGGCGGCACGGCTGTGCGGCGAAGCCAAGGGTGGCGAAATCCTTCTCGCGCCACGCGTGGTGGCCGCGCTGGACGAGGCCGTCGCCGTCGAACCGGCGGGCGAGTTCACACTCAAGGGGCTGGCGCGGCCGATTGCGGTGTCACGTGTGGTGCAGGGGGCCGCCTGATGAACGGCCGTCGAGCACATCGCCGATGGCCGGGTTCACCTGTCACGCCTCGCGGCCTGGTCTCTGCGCCGGCGCGTGGCCACGGCTTCGGCCTGGGCATCCTTTGCCGAGGCCGGCAACCTGATGACCTACGGCCCGGTGATCGGCGAGGCGCAGGCCAGGCTCGCGGTGTTCGTCGACCGCGTCCTAAAGGTTGGCGAGGCGTACGAAATACCGGTGGAGTTGCCGGGGCGCATGCAACTGATGCTGGACTTGAAGACGGCACGCGCCATCGGGGTGGTCGTGCACCGGGCCGTGTTGCAGCGGGCTGAACGTGTCATCGAATAGGTCGGCGCGCGGGCGGTCATGGCCGTCGGCAATGCGACGGCGCAGCTTGCTTTGCGGCCTGGTGGCGCTGCACGGCATGGCGTTGGCCCAACCTGGCCGACCCAGGCGGATGGGCATTCTCGGCGCCACCACAGCGGCCGGATTCGCCAGCCAATGGGACGCCTTCAAGCTGGGCCTGCGCGACCTGGGCTGGGTGGAAGGACGCGACTTGGCGATCGAAACACGCTTCGCAGACAACCAGCCCGGTCGGCTGCCGGAGTTGGCGGCGGAGTTGGTGGCGCTGCGGGTGGATCTGATCGTGACCCACGGCATCCCGGGTACGCGGGCGGCCAAGAGCGCGACCGGCGCGATTCCCATACTGATGGCCAGCGTGGCCGACCCGGTGGCTGCCGGCCTGGTGGTCAGCTTCGCGCGGCCCGGTGGCAACGTCACCGGCATCGCCTTCCTGGCGCAGGAACTGGCCGCCAAGCGCATGCAACTGCTGAAGGAGGCGCTGCCTAGCCTGCAGCGTGCCGCGGTGTTGAGCAACTCGCGCAACGCCAGCTTCAGCGACGCCATGTTCGATGCGATGCAGGCGGCGGCCACGACACTGCAAGTGCAGGTGCAGCGTTTCGATGCACCCGACCCATCGCAGTACGAGGCGGTGTTCGCGCAGATCGCGGCCCGCCGTCAGGAGGCGGTGGTCATCACCGAAGAGGCCACTTTCATCGCCCAAGCCGCCCGACTGGCGGCGTTGGCGCAGCAGCAGCGCCTGTCCAGTGTAGGCAACAAGGAATACGCGCAAGCCGGTGGGCTGGTCGGCTACGGGGCCAACCGCGAGGCGATTTTCCGCCGCGCGGCCTTTATGGCCGACAAGCTGCTGCGTGGCGCGAAGCCGGCAGATCTGCCGGTGGAGCAGCCCACTGAGTTCGAGCTGGTGCTGAACGCGCGCACTGCGCAGGCAATCGGGCTGGCCTTGCCTGCGACGCTGCGCCTGCGGGCAGCTGAGGTGATCGAGTGACTCAGGCCGCCTGCGCCGCCGCCTTGTGCCGCTGCACGTCCTTGAGCAACCGGCTGACAACCAGCTTCATGAAATAGAAGCCGAGCTTCGGGTTCTGGTAGTAAAGCTGATAGATCTGCTCGTCGGTCATCATGTACAGCTCGCAGTCGGTCTCGCAGACGACGGTGAGCGTGCGCTTCTTGTCCGGAGAGAACAGCGCGATCTCGCCGACCAGGTTGTCCGGCCCGATGGTTGCGCCCACACCTTCCAGGCGCAGCGTACCGCTGGCCACGTAATAGATCTCGTCGGCCTCGTCGCCTTCGCGGAAGAGCACATGCCCGGCATGGTGCTTGTGCATGTGCATGTGCGGCAGCAGCCACTCGGACACCGGCGACTTGTCGGTCACCTTCTCGATCTCCTTGGTCAGGCGCAGGATCTCGAGCAACCGCCTGGCGTTCACCGGCAGCAGGATCGAGTTCAGCAGGAACTCGGGCAGCACGGCCAGCTTGGCCCAGTCGAAGTGGAGGTGAAAGACGGCGTAGATGATGAACAGGATATTGCTGAACAGTGACAGCGTGCGCAGCGGCACCATGCGGCGCATGTAATGGCTGGCAAGATAGAAGGCTCCGCCGATCAGGCCGATGACGGTGATGAGGTCGAAATGCATGGGCTCGGTGTCCTTGCTGCCGTGTCTTGTGGGTCCGGCGCGGCGCAGCGGCACACCGAGACGGGCGATTGTGTTGCATTTCCATAGCGCAGCGATGCCCACGAAAGCTGCTCAGGCACTCTGCGCACGCCGAATTTTCGCTAGCATAGACAGATGGATATTCAACGCTCTCTGGCTGTCGCGCTGCTTGCAGCCGCCCTTCATGCCGCTCCGGCGCTGGCCCAGGCGCCAGCCAAGCTGGTGCCCGCGCAAAGCGAGGTGACCTTCGTCACCAAGCAGATGGGGGTGCCGGTGGATGGGCGCTTCAAGAAGTTCGACGCGCAGATCAGCCTCGACCCGAAGAAGCCCGAGGCCGGCAGCGTGGCCTTCAGCATCGACACCGGCAGTGCCACGCTGGGCGTGCCCGAGAGCGATGCCGAGATGCCCAAGGCCAACTGGTTCAACGTGGCCAAGTTCCCTCAGGCCACCTTCAAGTCCACCGCCATCAAGGGGCTGGGCAACGGCAAATTCGAAGTCGCCGGCAAGCTGGAAATCAAGGGCAGCGTGCGCGACGTGGTCGTGCCGGTGCAGATCACCCAGTCGGGCGGCAATTCCACCGCCACCGGCAGCTTCTTGCTCAAGCGGCTGGATTTCAAGATCGGCGAGGCCGAATGGGCCGACACCACGGTGGTGGCCAATGACGTGACGGTGAAGTTCAAGCTGGCCCTCACCGGCCTGGGTGCGCTGTGAGCCGCGCCCGCGCGTGGGCGGCGTGCCTGGCCGCCGGTGGGGTCTGGGTGGGGTCAGCGCAGGCGCAGGCGCCCAACTACGCCATCGACCCGACGCACACCTTCGTCAACTACGAAAACGGCCACTACGGCACCACCACCAACCGTGGCCGCTTCAGCACCAAGGACGGCACGCTGTTCTTCGACCGC
>Ga0105103_10000144_pt1 | contig 37856 bp, 56 predicted proteins | sample PPLLaktember2015_2_FD_79107 | JGI IMG/M metagenome (GOLD analysis project Ga0105103, IMG submission 79107) | Freshwater sediment microbial communities from Prairie Pothole Lake near Jamestown, North Dakota, USA - PPLs Lake P7 Core (6) Depth... | ecosystem: Environmental > Aquatic > Freshwater >...
ATTAACAAGCTGTGCTACAGCACCATCTATCATGCATATCAAATCTGAAGTCTGCCTGAAGTTAGAAAGTATACGCACTTTGTGGAACATCTGAATTTCGTTATCACGAATTGTCATTCCAGATCCATAAATAGTATCAATATAATTCCTAAGCAAACCAAAAGCATAAGGACTAGCTGTTATAACCAACATTTCCCTATCTACACCATCAACAAAATCTGTCTGGATAGTTTGTAGATGTTGTATTAATTCTTCCAACTTAGCATCTATAGTTGTACCTACTGGTGTAAATTCTACCGCCGCCGCCTCAACTACAGTGAAGAACGCAGTATCTAGATCAGCAGAGAATCTCATGATATGATTTAGTTGCCTTCTACGGAGGATATCTGGCACCCCATAAAGCTCGATATCCTTCATCTGTATTTCTTCAACAATTTCCTTATCAGTATCAACATTTATAATTACACTCTGATTTTCAAGTTTCGTTCCAGCGCCAGCAGTTCTTGCAGTTCCATATGCATTTACACTCGCATTTACAAATCTTTTTATCTCAACTGATCCACTTCTTGCATCTCCAGAGTAATTTTTATTTTTAATTAACTCTGATATAGATTTTGCTTGAACACCGTCTATAACGCCATTATAAAGTTCCGCTAACTTATCATGGGTCACCCCATCGGTCAGAAAAATATTTAAGGTATCTTGTTTCGCCATTTAAAATCATCTCCATTTTTTAAAACGCCCTTATGACGTCTTTAATTTTTGTGGGGACTCCCCCTCCGTAATCTTCGATTGGTTTGCCTTTTAATTTTTCATTGATCCCTTTTTCGATTGCTTTTTTGTATAACTTTTCAAAGCTATCGATATTGGATTTTGTAGTTTCAATATCTTCGCCGATAAAAAAATTAGCTAGATCAATGGGAATTTGTTTTTCATTTAAAATAGATGTTGTTTCTAGATGTAATTCTCTTTTTAATAAGGCTTTTTCTTTTGTTTCAATATCAGCCTTGTATCTTTGTATTAACTCTTTTTCTTTTTCCTCAGCCGTCATCTTAGCTAAACGCTCTGCTTCGGCTCTTTCTCTACTTATTATTTGTTTGATAAGTTCTTCGTTTTTCTTATCATGCTTCCTAAGTTTAGAACCAATAATTTCATTGACTTCAGCCTGAGTAAAAGTTTTACCTTCTAAAACCTCATTTTCGGATACGGTAGAAGTATTAGTATCCTGAGTAATATTTTTTTCTTCCAAAAAAAATCTCCCGTTTAACGCCCGTCGGCTATTTTTGAACAACAAAATAAAACCTAAAGGATTATGTTTATAAATTTAGTGACAAGGGTGTGAAATTCTAGATGATAATAATGTATATCAATTAGAAACTAAAAAACTACAAAATTATGACAATCTATTTACTAAAGAAACAGTATTTGATGCAAGAGAAGAAGCAACAAAAGCATTTAAAAAACATAAAGGTATATTCCTATAGTTCTGGTTATAAACTGTTACCGCTATTAATATGATCAGCGATATTATGTAAGCCAACACCTGTGTAGGTATTGGAACGTAAATCTTTATGAATTGTGTTATCAAACCAGTTGCAGTAGATACTCCTGTAAGCGTTTTAAGAGTATCCCACGAAAAAAAATCATTATTCATTATTATATCTCCTTAATTTCACCTATTATTCCAACATTCTTTATGGTTTTCAAAACTTCATTTGCTTCATCTTTACTATTAAAATCACCCAATATAATCTGATATTTTGTTTTATTTGCCCCGAATTTTAGACTTATGGTGCTTACAAGTGCATTAATATAATCATCAAAGTACTTGTCAAACATAGCATTATCGGTAGCATTTGTCATAAATCCTAATTCTATTAAAACCGCAGGCATTGTTGTATTTCTCAAGACATAAAAATTATCAGTCTTAACTCCTCTGTTTGACTGAGCGTACACTTTAGTCAAACAAGACTCGATAATATTAGCCCAATCAGTAGTGTTGTTAGAAACTTGATTATAGGTATAGATTTCTACACCATTAGCATTAGGATTGCTATAAGCATTCCGATGAATACAAATAAAAAGATCAGCTCCCCAATTGTTAGCCTTATTTACCCTTTCTTCCAAGCTTACAGCAATATCATTATTCCTACTTTGCATAACCTCGAAGCCTACACTAGTCAACTTATTGCCTAGAGCTAGAGCCATTCTTAAGTTATCATCTTTTTCTTGTCTACCAAGTACACCAACTGCACCAGAATCAACACCACCATGACCAGCATCAATAAAAATCTTCATACCACTTCAGCCTCCTGAATTTTTTCAACCTTTTCTTGATAATCTTCAGTTTTCTGCATTACATCATCGGCATTCTTAACAAAAGATAATTGAGATATTAAAGTTTTGTTATCTATTAAGCCTTCTAGATTTTTGATCATGCTACTTATTTCCAAGTCGTTTTTAGGCAAATTACGCTTAAACACTGCATCAACATCATAAATTGGAATTTGTTGCATTCTAGAAGCTTTTGATAAAAAACTATTATAGAGTTCGAACCTCTCCATTAAGCCTTTCTCAAAATACCTTTCTTTATTCTTAATGCACTGCTCAAAGGGTAGCAATTTAAACCTCAAAGCCACTCCAGAACTATTCCCGCTGAATTTCTCGTCAGACATATTAGGTATCATACTTATCTTGTGAATATCTTGCTCTAAATTATTTCTCAGAATGTCCATATCGGCTTCGTGTAGTACTTTTGTTAGATATTCAACCCTGCCATCTTTGGGGATACTTGCTAGTACTCTACTTTCTTTTAACAATTCATGTTGTTCTGCTGTAAAATCAAATTCATACATACAAAGAATCGCATCAACAAGCTGTTCTTTGTCGTTTATACGATCTGACTGTAAAATATTATAAGCATCAATTAGAGATAATACTTTTTCAAAATCTCCAATCTCATCAGAATTATTACGATATTTTATGAGCGGAGTTTTCCCAAAACTATGTTCGTTTCTTTCTAGTTCTATTAAAACATTATCCTTGTATTTATAATGCACAATAAAATTGTCATCTAAATAAATTACATCATAATAATCTACAACTAAAGTCTCAACAATACTCCTGTAAATACCATATTGCTCTACTGATGTTTGTAAACCAATAGGTCTATAAATAATTCCAAAAATCTTTTTGTGATCAAGTGTATTATCGTAAGCCAGCACACAATTTCTATTATCTATCTTTGATGATCTAGGTTGAGCGTTTTCGTCTGCATAAACATACTCATGTTGTATACCAAAAATGCTAGTATTCTTAGCTATTTCTGTGTCTAAATCATTTATAGTTTGTTGCTTATAGCAATCTAAAATTGCTGAGATGTCATAATCAGACACATAATCAACTGGAGCTCCTAATAAGTAACCTGTTGCCGTGTCAACAATATAAGATGCGTGATTAATAACCAACTTATTATTTTTTAGAGTATCATTTTTAAATCTTTGAAGTATAGCATGCTCTCCACGATAATATTGATGTAACATACTATACCTATCTATCATAAATCCGTTATATTTGATCATGTCGCCAATAATTTGTGGTGTAACTTCTGTGTAATTGCTAGGTAATACAAACATTTGCTCACCTCTATTATCTTAATAAAAACCCAAATCTCCTTTGGATAGGATTTTAGGCTCGAATTTACCAGTTATTTTTTCGTAGATTGAAGCTAGAACGTCAGGAGCATCATCATGAGCGTTTTTAGCTTTCTTTTGATAGTTGAAAATAGCTCTATAAAATTCTGGATATCTGAATTTCCAACCTTGAGGCATATAGATGTGATTATTAACCCAACCAGAAGATGTGAGTATACGTGATTCTTTATTTTTGGTCTGTGGAACAGCTTTTATAACTGTTTTGTTAGTACCATGTTTTTCTCTTAAAATTCTCTCAACATTTCTTGCGAATCCTCTACCTCCATTATTGCTCTCAATTATTGATTCATTTACTTCAAAATCCAAGAGCATTTTTGCTGTTTCTTCTTCAGTTATTTCCATTGGCTTATCTGTATATATAACGTCTAAAATATAAGCTTCTTTTTCATAAACAATATAATTTATGCTACATAGATAATCTCTACCAGTGTCTGCGGTGTCGGTCTGATTGTAAACCTTATTGTATTTAGGTAAACTATCCCATTCCTTAAACTCGCCATATAACCTACCTCTGACATCGATAGGTTCTTGCTGATAGTTAGCTTGTACAATATCCAGATTCATCTCTTTAGTTTTTATATCGTAGTTTTCCTTGTCTAAAATCCTCTTACATAGCATTGTTCCATCATCTTGCAATGCTTTGTATTTAATAAGTTTGACATTATCAAAATTATCTAAAATCTTACCTGCTAGATCATCTTTAGCCCATCTTGTCATTATTAAAATAACTTTCCAATCGTCACCTTCTAGTCTTTGCAAAAGCGTGTTATTAAACCAGTCCCAGCATTTCTCAAGTATTACTTCGTTGTAAGATTCTTCTGCATTTTTTAGGATGTCATCGATTAAAATTACGTTTGCCCCAAATCCTGTACAAGTTCCTGACGGAGACGTTGCTAAGTAGTTCTTTTCGTTGTTACCGTCTAAAGCCCACATAGACGACATCGCATCGCCCTTCTTGATCTTAGTTTTAGGAAATATATCTCTATAAACTAATCTATTACCTACTTTTTCAGTGTCTATAGTGTCCCTAACTTGCTTAGCAAAATTAGTAGACAATCTCTCATTATAAGAGGCTGTCATAACCTTCAAATTAGGATTTCTTCCGAACATCCATTCTGTTGTATTCTTAGCTGTGTAACTTTTTCCGTGACGTGGTGGCATATTTATGACAAGAAATTTATCTTTTGACTCTAAAAAAGCTTGAACCGAATTACATAACTCTACTAAGAAGTCTCTACCGTCTCTATAAAAATAAGGATGCATGAGCTTGCAATATTCATAAAGGCTTAGCCTAGCTAATTCCTTTCTGCACTCAATTCTTAGTGCATTCTCATTTATTGTAAGCAATCTTAATCAACTCATCGTAACTTAATTTGGACAATGCATTTGAGGTTTCTTCAGATATTTCAACCTCATCTGTAAACATTTTTAAAATCTGTGCTAGAGTCTTAGCACAATTAATTCTATCCCTCATCAGTACTCTACTATTAGCAATAACATTGCAAAAGAACTGCTTTAGCCACTCCCTCTGCTCCTCCAGAGTCATACTCTTAAAATCAACATAATTAATTAATTCGTTCTTAATTAATTGATGCTTAAGCCTATAACCGTTTTCATCTGGATTGAGAAACCCTGCTACCCTTGCTGATTCTGTTGCATTACCACTGATGGTAAAGTAATTTATAAACGTCCTTTCAGCATGTTTCAATTCCTCGTCTGTCATATCTGATCTATTTTTGGCAATCAATGGATTCACCTCCTATCTAGTAAGAATCAAAACATCTACGACACATTGATAAATATCTATTATCACCTCCTACTTCTATTTGGTTTCCGTCTCTTACTACTCGATTTCCTTTTCCCAGACGAGCACTTCTCGTTGCTTTGTTCCCACATTTGCATATTGTCTTCACCTCCTCGATAGTGTCTGCCCAAGCAAGTAGATATTTTGATCCCTCGAACAATTCACCTCTAAAATCAGTCCTCAATCCATAGCAAATAACCGTGATATCATAATCATCTACTAAACTAACTAGCAGTCTTATATCTTCCTTATTCAAAAACTGAGCTTCATCAATTATTATAATTTCATATCCTTGTGCATTTTTGACTGTTAACTTATCAAATAACAAACACTTAGATTCTAATCCACATCTAGATTTGATAATCTCCGCTCCATCTCTGTCGTCTATAGCTGGCTTAACTAATAATGATGATCTTTTACGTTCGTTGAAGTTATAATGTAGCATCAATGCATGTGCTGTCTTGCTTGATCCCATTGTCCCATAGCGAAAATGCAATTTAGACATATCAATCTCCAAATAAAGCTCTATTTTCTGCAGTATTTTCGTATATTTGACTAGCATAAGTTGACCAGTTTGTAGCTCCTTTATAAATATCTCCTGATCCAGTTGGAACATATATTCTGCATCTATTATTAAGTGATGCTAGAGCACTAGCACCTAAAGTAGTGATTGTAGATGGTGCCGTAAATCTATTTATTATAATTTTTGTTAATTTTGAAGCCACATTAAATGCTTGTGCACCTATGCTAGTAACACTGGAAGGAATATCAATATTTGAAGGATAACCGCTTTCATAAAATGCTCCATCTCCTATACTAGTTATATTAGATGGAATATTAATATCTGTTAAACCATAACAACTTTCAAACATTCCCGCTGATATTGTTGTTAAGCCAGTAGATAATATTACTTTTTTTAATCCCATACATCTGTAAAAAACATCTTCTCCTAGACTAGTAATATTATTAGGAATTATTACTTGCTGTAAATCTCTGCAACTTCCAAACGAATAATTCCCTATACTAGTTACTGAATTAGATAAATTAATATTCAATAATTTATAACAATCTGAAAACGAATAATTCCCTATACTAGTTACTGAATTAGAAATATTAATAACATTTAATGAATAATTACCGCTAAAACAATATGCACCTAAACTTGTAATATTATTAGTTATATTTGTTTTAGATATATAGTTTTGATAAAACGCATAATCTCCTATAGCAGTAACGTTGTCACCAAAAAATAAATTTAACAAACACGTCCTATATGATCCTGTATTACCACCTATAAAAGTTGTAGTATTACTACCATTACCAAAAGTATAAGTACCAGTGCCTGTACTTATCCACATCTTTATCTCATAAGTGCCATCAGTGGAATACACGTGGCTAGTATTTACATTACCAGATGAGGTAGTGGTATAATCTGCACTTCCATCTCCCCATGATATTGTCAAAGTGGAGTCATCTGACTTACTAAAATAAACTGGTACGGTGTATCCCGTTGTCGCTGTGACCACTATATAAGCGTATGTTTTTCTCACTCCGCTCTCTGTTGCATTCTTATATATTGCCCCAACGTCCACATCTTGCTGTATATTAGTCAATGTTGTTATATTCCAGCTATCAAATTCTAAAGCTGGCGACCGTTTTGTTGTTGCACTTAAGGTTGTTGGTATTGCTGGTGCTATAACCGTTCCGCCAGCGTTAACATATCTCTCGATTACTTTATCTGTCAAAACACCCCCAACGACATCCCAATAAAAAAACCTGACTTTATAAGTTCCTGATCCTTGATATATCTTAGGTTTTACAATCATAATGCACCTCCAGAAACTGCCTTAACTACCGCAATACCCAAACTCAAAGTAATAAGAGGTGTAACCGTGACTGTAAAAGTGATTGTATCGGTAGATTGTGTATAGGATAATCCATAGTCTGTGTAATATGAATCTGTTGCTTGTACTATCACCACGTCTGTCGCTGTTAACCCTGTTATAGTTTGGTCGAATGAATTTGTTGACCAATCGCCTGTCAAAATATCTAGTGTATAAGTTTTGTTTATTCTTGCATCCAATTCAGTTTGAACATCTGTAGCACTATAAGAAATTGCACTAGATGGATGAGAGTTACTAGCATCTCTGTTTATTAAGGTTGCATGGTCTGTAATTACCGAAGCTGTTGGTACTCCAGTTTGAACCGCTCTATAATCTGTAGTCTCTACAAAGACACCAGCTGTCACGCCCGCTGTGTGCTGGTAAATAACCTTATAAATTAACTTCCATTCAGCTGTACTTAAATTGATTGTTGGTGCTGGTGTATTCCTTGCAAGATTTAAAGTATTTGAGTTATTCTGCCCTATAACAGTGTATATAGGCTCTGTGGCATCGTTTGAGCAATAAACCCAATTTGTAGTATATGAGTTCAAACTAACTTCCTGTAGCGTTCCCGAACCGTCATCATATTGAAGTACACCGCCACCACTAACTGATTTACAAGCTGAAGCACCCCGAACAAGTCTCATACCGCTAGTAGCATTCCTATACCACAACGAACAAGCTGTTTTGGTTCCTCCAGTGTCAAATCTCAAATCCTCATCATATATAACACCCTGTACCACACTTAACGAAGAAGTACCAAAAGTGCCTGTTAAACCTGATTTGTACATTGTTCCTATATTCATGTGTGCCCAATTGTGCCACGCCTTGTTTCTTTCGTGCCCGTGTCTCTCGTCTGTTAAAGCGTACGTGTTCCCGTCTTTAAAACAAATAGCAACTGGAATGGTAACATTACTGGTAAAATCCCATGCACTGGTATCTTTTTGCAATACTCCTGAAGAATCCAAATAAATATAAGTTAATGTTTGATCGCTTGTTACTGTGACTGTTTGAGTGTTTGTGAGTACCTTTTTAGTGCCATTTACATACACTGTGTATGAGGTAACCGCTGGAGCGAGAGTCACAACCCCCGAAGCGTCTACCCCAATTGTGCTATCTGTTCTGTTCACGAATCCAGCATAAGTTTTAGCCACATCAAAGGTTTGTACTTCCCACCTTAAATTTGTACTATTCCACGCGAGGAAATCACCATTACTTTTGCTAGGTGCATAAACATCAGATAAGCCAACTAAATTAGGCAAGAAGACTGGTTTTACAGAAATCGAACCTGTGCCAGATTTGACAGTTACTATACCCACGACAAAAGATATATTAGGTGCAGTCGGTCTTACATTAGTAGTGCCACCAGCGGTCGTGGGTGATAAATAAATTATTTCTCCCGCTGAATAGGCGTTGGTGTTGAGATCATTGAAATCACCATTTACAATAATATACCCATCCGCTCCGTGACTTATAGCAGAAGTAGTAATACCGACAGTGGTAGCAGAAGTTAACACGTTGTCTGCTCTTGCTAGAGCTATTGCTGGTCTGTTGCCCACTGCTCCAGATACGTATACTACCTTGCCCTTATCGATTGTCACTCCTGTGTTGTTTCTAACTCTGAAGTATAGGCATTGTCCAACATTGTTATTAATTGTTGTTGCATCGCTTAAGGCATCGTACTGGTAGCACTGGTCGGTTGCATTCCATCTCATTCTTCCCACTTTAGCACCGCTGGTCGCCAACACGTCAATATCAATATAGTTAACATCATTAATACCAGCACCAGTAAAATTCAGATCGCCCGTCATTGTATCGCCAGATATAGCAACAGCTCCAACCTCCGAAGCAGTGTAAGTCGGTTTGGTTTCTGCTTTAGCCCACTCATAAACATCAGGATCAGTCTCCTCCGTAAGGTAATTGCCAGCAGGTTGTATTCCCAAGTCTGCTAAACTCTTGTCGCCCGTGAGCGTTACTCCAGCTATGGCAGGTTTATTAGCTAGTGTGGTGTAGTCTGTTGTGACGTTCTTGTTCTGTATTATTGTTCGATTCATTCTTTTACCTCCTCTGTATTTCTTCCTAAGCGTATACCTTAAAGCACAAAAAAAAGCACAAAAAAATCACAAGTATTACAGTAAGTTAATGGTGTGAAATTTTAGAAAGAAAAATACAAATTCAATCAAAAAAAGCTTAAAAGTTTGTGCAAAACGCAGTCACAGAAAATGATAATATCATTCACTAATATAGTATAATATATTTAATAAAGTTAGTGAGGTGAACAAGTAATGTAAAACCAGACAACACAAACCAGAAGAACTTTTGTACCTTGAAAAATTAATATCAAAACAACTGGAGGACAATTTTTGTGAGCAAACAACAGGACTACACAAGGTTATTACAGGAAATAGAGTCGAATCAGTCAACAATACTAGAGTTAAACCAACATATCAAGGAATTAAACCTAAAGTTAATAGCAGAAAACCTAGATAAACGAGAGGCGGTGTCAGTTTTGGCGAGAACTCTTGAAGAATTAAAAGAATTGTCCGACGAACTAAAGTGTGTCAGAAGACAACAACAAAAAAAGCTAGAAAAACTGGAAAAGCTTGAAAAAGGCATAGAGATCGACAAATCGGGGGCGTTGTGGGTACTAATAGAAGAATACAAGTACAACGCAGACGCTCCCCCTCATGACAGAGCCTATCTTGAAGTACTAAGGCAGTTTTATAACGAGCGAGAGTGCGGAAAGTTTTACAAAATGTTAACAAGGCAAGATATTAAAAATTTATTAAACAAAAGAGGTAACTAAAATGGAAAACAAATTATTAGAAGCAAATATAAAATATTACGACGAAAGGGAAAAAACTAGAGAAGTAATAGCAGAATTAAACCGAACTACAGAGGATTTAAGAGATGCACTAAAACTAGAACAATATTACAAGGATCAACTAGAAAGGTACGAAAACCTTGACTCAGGTATGATGGTCGACGAAATTGGTCAACTATGGGTATTAGTAGAAGAATATTATTATGCTAACGAAGAATTAGAAGAATACGAAGATGTTAAGGATCGTGTAATGACACTAAGACACCTTTATGATGAAAGGGAACAGGGAATGTTTTACACAATGTTGACAAGGTGCGATATTAGAAACCTGGTAAGAAAAGAAAACGATTATATACCTAATTAATATATAACCGTAATTAACAAAAAAAAATACAAGTAATTTATAACACAAAAAATAAAGGGGCGTCAAGCCCCAAGGATGGTAAACATATGAAAACATTAATTGATATTATATCAAACCTAAGACAAATAATAACGAATCACCCAGTTTTACACCATATCGCTGGTAATGTTTACGAGAGCGAAGAGGGTGAAATATTTATAGGCGGTCGCACGGAGCGTGAGATTAGGGACGAGTGTGAGACGTACGAGACCATAGACAATCTAAGAGAATTTTACGACCGTCAAGGCATTGACTATGAATGGTCGGAAGAATTTGAAGAGGATTATTTGCCACAGCCACAAACATTAGCAGACGTTGGAATGCATGAACGAGATTTTTGGTAAGAGGTAAAACAATGAATCAAGAAGACTTAAAACGCCATATATACGAAGGATTTGCAGAAATGTATATAGAATTTGAACGCAAGTATGACAAAGAGATGACCGAATACCTAAAAAAATACGGAGATCAAGCTTATATAGAATTAATAGACACGTTATCACGATTAATATGAGGTGAAAACAATGGAACGCAGAATTACAAAACTAGAAGAAAAGATTGCAGAAATACTAGAAAGAATGGAACTATTTGAATCAGTTTTGGCGGACTTATGCAAAGAAGAACGAGAATTGACAGAGCGAGAGTAACAAAACGGGGCGTTAAGCCCCACCAAGTTAAAACACAATTAAATTAATCTAAATTTAACTAAGAGAGGTAAAAAAAGAATGAAATTTGATGCTAGTTATGTACCGGAATTGCCAGACGAAATAAAAATAGATTTAAAACAAATAGAATTACTTGAAAATTTTTTCAAATATTACGCAAGCAAAAGAAGACTGGTGGTAATTTGGGTGGATTTTAAAGATGGAAAAATAAATGCAAGTATAGAAAAAATTAGAGAAATCAATAACATTATAGACTTAAACGCAACAGACCATATATATAAAATTTGGAGTAATATAACTTATCGAAACAAAAGGTGGGCAATAGATAAGCTCCCAGAATTTGATTTAGAAAAAATAAAAGTAATAATAAAAGATGTTTTTCGATCAGCTTATGAGAACAACAAAAGACTTTACCAAAACTCAGAGTGGAAAACAAAGGAATGGATACAAGCGAATATATTCTGTTCTGATAATGTTAAATACAGTTTGTTTAATGACAAATGGGATAAAAAAGATTTTAACGATTTCTTTTACAAAGAAAAATATTTAGTATATATCAGAGAAGCAACGTTAGACGCGTGGAATCAGCTACACCAGCAATTATTTATATTGATAAATACTTATTGGATGCCAATGTCACCAAAAATTAAGTTTACTAAAAAATATTATGAATTAGGTCAAAGAGAAGCAGTGTAATAAATAAAAAGAGGTAATTGAAAATGAAAAAAACAGTTTATATAAATGAATTTATTAAGGCATTAGAGAATGATTTTAGCGAAGAGGGGAAGATAGCTTTATTTAATTATTTTACGCAGTATGAACAGGAAACAGGTGTAGAAATAGAGCTAGATCGAATAGCAATACGTGTAGAATACACCGAATATTCAGATTTTGAAGAATTTAAAGCAGATTATCCAGACATAAAAAGTATTGAAGAATTAAAAGAAAATTTTGTATACATACCATTTTCTGGCGGTTTCATAATTCAAAACCAATAAGAGGTGATTAAAAATGAAAATACAATTAGGCAAAATTTACTTAATATTCTGTGCTATATTAGTTTTTTTCATGGTCGGAAAACTAATACAAGTAAACCGAAATGCTGAAAGAGATAAACAAACAAAGCAAGAATTAAAGCACTTTTATTATTACGATCAGATCAATACGCTAAAAGAAGAAATAAAAGAACTAAATAGCAAAATAAAAGATTTGAGAGAAGAAGTAGAAGAACTGGAAACGAAAGAATAAACAACGAGGTGAACAAATGAAGATACACAAAATATTAGCATGTAAACCTTTTTGGTGGGATACCGAAACCAATATTATAATAACTAATTCTGGATACACCGAGGCGATCATTAAACAGCATAGAGACTCAAAGGTAATGCAATGTAGTTTACTACCAGATACGTATTTTGCAGTATCAGATGAGGATGGATTTTCAAACGAGGACGAATTTAGGTTAGTAATTGAAAATTTGATCGTAGATATGATGGAAAACTATGCAAAACAAAATAGAGAATTGCAGAGTAGTATTGTAGAACTCATCAAAGAAAACAAAAAACTAGAATCACAAAGCAAACTAGACGAAAAATTAATATACGATGCAGATACAGCGTTAAAAAAATTACTAGAACTAGTATTTCAATCGCGCAAGTAAAAACAATAAAAAAAAATAAGGGGCAAATTAGCCCCAGAGGAGAACTGGATAATATGCACGATTTAACACAACAATTAAAATTAGCTAGAATGAGAGAAAAAAAGACTCAATCATGGATGGCAAAGCAATTAGGAATAACACAAACAACCTATACCAATCTAGAAAATCATATAGAAAGTTTAAGATCAACCTCATTAAAAAGATTTCTTTTAATTTGTCAATCACTTGATGATGAATTCAGGGCAAAAATTTTGAATGAAAAATTCCTATTGACTTTACTAGAAGATTAATTATAGAATCAGGTTGACAATTTATTTTCTATTTTTTACCAACACCAAAGCCCAGCCATTGAAGAATAAAAAAATTTGTTTTGAATAATAAAATGAGAGAGAAACAAATTGAAAACGCTATAAAAAAATATTTGGCAAGCAAAGAAATTTATTTTGTTAAGCACCACGCCACTAAGTTTACTAAGGTGGGTGTGCCAGATATTTTAGCGTGTTGGAATGGGCAATTTGTTGCAATAGAAGTAAAAACACCAATAGGACGATTAACACCACTACAAGTACACAACCTGGATCACATAAGACAAAATGGCGGTATTGCTATAGTTGCCCGAAGTCTTGAAGATGTGATGGAGGTTATTTTTGATTGATATCCTTGTACGATTACCAGCGTGAATATTTTTCACACGTGAGAAAAAACTGGATTTACAACATGGACACAGGTACAGGGAAAACGATAATGGCACTAACACATTACCTGGTATTTTTTAGTGATAGACCGCTAGTTATATTTGCACCAGCCTCAAAGGTCAAAGAAGGCGGATGGCAAAGGACAATAGAACAATTCAGAATAAGACAAGAATACAACATTATTAGCTACAACAAAATGCCTAAACAGTGTCTGGAAACAAAGAATTGTTTTGTAATATTTGATGAGGCACACAGAATCAAAGACAGCACGGGAGTATGGGGCAAGACTGCTAATCAAATAGTGCATAAATACTGTGAGGGATTTGTGCTCTTAACCGCAACACCGCTCTCAAACGGTTGGATTGACTCAATAAACTATTTTAAGATGTTCCATATGACTCCTTGCAAGTATCATTTTTTGCAACAACACGCGATTGTAGACACACGCAGAGGGTATCCAGAAATTTTAGGTTGGCGAAATACAGGCAGATTAGAACGAAACTGGCAAAGAATTTCACGTAGACTTAATAAGTCAGAAGCAATTGACTTGCCCGAATTGGTTGAAAAAAAAGTGTATTTCACCGCTTGTGCTAAGTACAAGAAAATAAAAAGACTCAGGATATCGGACGGAAAAGCGTACGACAATATGATGGCGTGGAGGCACGGATTGAGATCAAACACTGCCACCGAAGACAAAATACAATATATATTAGACTTGCTGGAAGACACTCAAAGTAATATTATTATTTTCTACAACTATGACTCAGAATTGCAGGACTTAAAAAAAAGTATAATAGACAGAGTTGTGTATCAGTGTAATGGTCACTGTAAGACTTATCCTAAAATGGAAGAATGGGGCAGAATTACTAACACTGTCACACTAGCTAATTACAAGTCGGGTTCAGAAGCGGTCGAATTTACTTATGCAGATGTAATTATTTATTTTAGTCCGACAGAATCATACACAGAATATTATCAGTCTATCGGCAGATGTCACAGAATAGGTCAAAAAAACAAAGTGACAATCTATAAATTTATCACCAGAGCCACCATCGAAGAACACATTTATGAATCGCTTGATAATAAACAAGATTTTAATTTTGAAAGCTGGTTAATAAATGATGATAAACAGCAACGTGAAATACCATAGAGATTATTATTTGGGCGGAAGTGATGTAAGACAAATACTAGATAGGGTTTATTTTACTAGTGTTTATAATTTTGCACTCTGTAAATTAGGCATGAATATCAGTAGTTTTGATGGCAACATTTATACCAGATTTGGCGAATTAATGGAGCCAATCATACGCCAAAAAATTAATGATTTTCACGGTTACAATTTTATAGAGTACTGCATCAAGGATGACAATAGAAAATTTAGGGGCAATCTAGATGGAATAGATTTTAATAAAAAAGAATTGCTGGAAATAAAAACTTGTGGAAAAGAAATTAATATTAATAAATATTATGATCAAATCCAATTTTATTTAGAACTAGCGGAATACGATAGTTGTTTGCTGGCAGTCTATAATAGACCAGAGTTTTTTTATAGCGGAATTTCTTATTCTATCAATAAAAGTGATTGCTATTTTGACACTACTTTTTACCCCGAAAACTTGCACTTTTATGAGATTAAAAGAGATAAAAAGTATTTTAAGAAGATTAATTTGACACTTATAAAATTCCAAAAAGCACTTGAACAGCTCAGAATTAATCCTTTAATGACGATTCATGAATTCAACGAGCTATTTTATGGCAAGAAAATAGTAAGTCAAATAATCGAAATTAAAAACTTGCAACAGAAAATTAATAGACTTAAAAAAATAGAATCTAAACTGAATAGTAACAAAGAATCACTATTTCTTAAGTTTGAGAAAATGGGCATCAAACACTATTCGGGTAAAGATGTAAGAGCTAGAAAAATAGAACCTAATGAAGAATTAAAAAAAGGAACTGTGAGGTTGATAATAAAATGATGGAAGATTTAGTTTTAGATAATTTGTTTGCAGATTTGATGTTCGGCGAAGAAAAAGAAGAAGAATTGGCATTGGGAAAACACGAAATGAGAATAGCCAAAGTAAAAAATGGCGAAAGCAGAAATGGAACACCTTTTATAGATGTAGTGTGCGAAAAAAATGGTCAAATGTACCATGTGAATTATTATTTCTCTCCAAAAGCAAAAGCGTTCAGTCTAGAAAAATTGGTAAAACTCAGCAAGAAGTTAACTGGCAAATTCACCTATCAGAAGAATTTAGATTTAGAGACTTTGTGCGAAGTCTTGCAACCTCTTGTTGACAAACGTGTGACCGTACAGATAAAGGAGAAAGACGGGTTTATAAATAATCATATAGTTGGAGCTTAACATGGGAGAAACAAATGAAAACAAGAAAAAGAAAAGTAATTTCATCCACGAGCTAGCTAAATTAGTGTGTCAAAAATTCAACGTCCATTATTACAAAGGGCAACTACTATGGCAAGATGACTTGATGTTTTCTAGCAATAGAAAAGCATTACTGAAAGAGATATCTAAAAGTTGTCAGATATCAGCCAACAAATGGAATGATTTGAAGGTTATTTTGCCTTGCTATGCCAAATGGGTTGATGAGGATATTAACTTCCATATACAACTTGAGAATGGAATTATTGAGAATGGACTGTTCATGGATCCATTGGACTCTGACAAGTTTAAGAGTTTCACCATTTTCAATCTTCCAATATCTTACAACGGTCAAGCATACGATGAACACGTGGACAAGTTCCTGGACTTTATTTCGTGTGACAGAAAGGACTTGAGGAATGTACTTGAGGAAATTGTAGGTCACATTTTGTTGACCAAAGATTTTCCTCACAATTTCTTTTTTCTTACAGGCAAAGGGAGTAATGGAAAGAGTACTTTTATTGAAATGCTCAAGGGGTTTGCAGGACACTTGACCTCATGCGTGGATTTTGAAGACTTCAATTCTCTTACTTTTGTTCACCAGATGATAGGCAAACTTATCAATATATGCGATGATGCAGACAATATTCACCTAGAGAAAGCTAAAAATCTTAAAGCTATGGCATCAGGGAACAGCATAACAGCTAAAGCTCTATATGAAGCACCAGTAACTATGGTCAATTCAGCAACCTTAATATTCACCTCAAATGATCCTCCTAGTTTTAAAGATAAATCTTTTGGACTTATTAGGAGGCTTAAGGTTATTCCATTTGAAGCTACAATCAAAGAGGTTGAATATGGTTTCCTGGATAGACTAACTACCAAGAATGCTAAAGAATACCTATTGAGGTTGGGATTAGAAGGTATATATAGGATCTTTAAGAACAAAATGCAAATAAGCAAGGCAGATTGTATTGACAAAGCTACCAGGAGATACCACATAGATAATGATAGTGTCCTAAGTTGGTTGGAAGAAAATCCTATTTGCATAGAAACTGAATTGAGAACAGCTTACATTGAATACAACAATTGGTGTAGAGAAGGTGGTCTGAAGCCAGTTAACATCAAGCATTTCAGCAGGAGAATTCAGGTTCAAGGTTACGAGACTTTTAGAAGGTGGTCGGGAAATGAGATTAAAAATGTTAGATTTGTTATTCCTCCCGACAACTCTCCCGACAAAATTTTAGAAACGGCTTTATAGACACACTCTCCCGACAACTCCCGACAAGCATAATTTTTATGGGAGAGTTAATCACCTTGCATTGTTAAGCCAGTTGCAAGTGAAAACTACCGACAAAAACAAATTTATCCTTTACAGTTATTTTAGTAAGGTAATAAGAAAAAAGGTATAAGTTTAAAAACATTTTGTCGGTTGTAGGGAGTAATAGCAAAATAAGTGTCTAGAATGCATATTAAATAAACTACCATTAAAATTTTTTATCGGTAGAAAAAAAATAATGAGGTAATTAGAAATGGATAAAGCATTAAGTGAAATAAAAGAAGAAATTCAAAAAATAATTGATTATGTGGAATTAAAAATGGAAGAAATAGGTTTTGAAAAACTTGAAGGATGTGAAATATTTCAAGAGTTAATTAATAAGAAAATTAAAAATCACAAAAATGGTGTATAATTGATGTGCCTGTAAAAAGCAACTTTTGATAAGACTTGGGGATTAATTTCCCAAGTCAATTCAAAAGGATGGTGCTATCATTCAACCTAAAAGTCTAGCCCAAAAATTCTAGCAACATCATCCAAAAACTGTTGTATCCACAATCTTCCTGTATTCTCGTGAATGCAATGTATTGCACAGAAGCCATATAGAGGTCTATGTTGTTTATTCCAAAAGAAATCTTTTAGAAATTTGGTCTTTTCATCCCCATTGCTAGCTCTAGAAGTTTTTATAAAAGCTTGATGTATAGCATCGACCATTCTCGACTGATACTCTAGTACGTAACTGTGAGCTATATTGTTTTTCTCAACTTCTTTTACCATTTTTGGGTAGCTAAAAACTTCACCAGCAAAAAAGTCTCTCCGAATCTTTGCACTATTATTTTTTACAAACAAAACACAAAACTCCTTAAAAAAAGTTTGTTATGTGTTATCAAAGCTGTGGAAAATTGGGAAAATTCAAGATAAATATATTGTAACAAAAACGATCATTTAATTCAACTTTTTTTTGATTAGTCATTTAATACTGAAAATTATGCTTTTTTTGTGCTTTAATTATTGAAAAAAACAATTTGATTAAAATCAATGTTTGTGTTACAATAAAATAAAACAACGGAGGTAAAACAACAATGATATTTGGGTATTCACGAGTCAGTAAGTTAGAGCAAAGTTTGGACAGGCAAATAGACTTTCTCAAAAGCAAAAACTGTGATGAGATCATAACCGAGAAAATGAGTGGCACGATCAAAGACAGACCTATACTTAATCAACTAATCGATAAACTAAGAGAAGGTGACATTTTAGTTACCGAGAGTTTTAGCAGATTAGGAAGAAATGTTAAAAATTTAATGGAACTAATGGAAAAGTTAGAGGAAAAAAAAGTAATGGTAATATCTCAAAAAGAAAACTTTGATACTACCACACCACAAGGAAAATTAATGTTAACTATCTTTCAAGCTTTTAGCCAATTTGAAAGAGATGTGATCCGAGAAAGAACAATAGAAGCTTTGGCGTCAGCTAGAGCTAGAGGTATAAAAGGAGGAAGACCTAGATTAGACCAGAAAAAAGTGGAAATGGCTCTGAAGATGTATGACTCTGGAGAATTTAAGCTTAAGCAAATAGAATCGGCAACTGGTGTTGGAAGACGTCCTTTGTATATGTATGCTCATAATAGACCAGGCGGACTAAAAGGCAATTACATTGACAGGAGACTAAAAGAATTAGGAGAGGTAGTCGAAAATTGACAAAATAAAAAGCCCATGATAGTATGTAGTCGACCAAAACAAACAATACATCAAGGAGCTTTAACTTCGAAAAAGACAACAAATCGCAACCGCAACCACTAGAACTAACTAACTACATCTAACCACAACGAGTCCACTAACTACATCGAGCTACTAACTACATCGAGTCCACTAATTACATCTTCAAAATCTAATAGCAAGCGAGTTGACAGTTACAAAGACAGTATAACACAAAAGGAGGAAAAGTCAATGCAAATTAGATCACCACCAATGCCGAAATTTATCTATTTTATTTCATATTTTTAACAATAATATTAATAAGGATGGTACACACCAATGAACGAAGAAAAAGACAAACAAAAAAGCCCCGAATCAAAAGGCTCTGACATTAATGATAACACAACAAAAGAGGGCTTGTCAAATAAAATTATCGAGCAAACAAAGGAAGAAGTGTTGTCAACAGAAACAGCAAAAACTGAAGAAGAGCCACCAGCAGAAGAACCGAAGCCTAAAAGACCTATGTTGCATGCAAAGTCTCTAGCAAAAATACTGAACAGAAACAAAATAAACATCTATTACGAACCAATTAAACATGAAGTTGTTTGGGAATGGAACAAGGAAGATGCTAGCAATAAACTAGCTGAAGCCAAGTTGATAGACTATATACAACGAAAATACAATGGCTATTCTGAGAGCAAATTTGCCAACTGTGTGAAGATCGTATCTCTGGAGAACGAACGAAATAGAATTGCAGATTTAATCGATTTCACAGATTGGGATATGCACAACTATCTTGGCGACCTATACGAAATACTCCACATAGCCCCACTTGACAAACTAAGTAGAACCTTAATATTCAAATGGCTTTGGCAAGGTTTGGTGCTGTTGTATAACAATGATGATGATCCAGTAGGTGCAGATGGTTGTTTAGTACTCACTGGAAAGACTGGTATAGGTAAGACTTCAATATTCAGGAAGTTAGCAATAGAAAAACAGTACTTTGGTGAAGGTTGTACCTACAATCACCGAGACAAAGACAGTGTGATTGACATCCTCAATAACTTTGTTTCTGAGTTGGGCGAAATAGAAACAACATTCAGATCAGACATCGAAGCATTGAAGAATTTTGTGACTAGAGCAGTAGATAGAGTAAGGTTTCCTTATGATCGCAGAGCCACTAAAACAGCAAGAAGGACTAATCTCTGTGGTACATGTAACTCTAAAGGATTCCTAATAGACCAGAATGGTAATAGAAGATTCTGGACTGTTCCTGTTGAGAAAATAGACTTGAAAAGATTGAAAGACTTCAATGCTCTCCAATTGTGGGCACAGATCAGAGAACAAACAATAAGTCTAGATCAAGCAGATTTCAGACTGACACCAGAAGAAAGAGAGATGCTGGAAGAGAGGAATGTTGAGTTCATGAAACCAATTCCAGCGGAAATGGAAGTTAGGGATATATTAGCAGAGGCAGAAGCTGAGCCAAATTCTTATACATGGGAATTTATGACTACTAGCCAATGGAAGGAACAGTACCCTCGGATAAGTAGATTTGGCTCTGATAAAATTGGTCGAGTGCTAAATAAGTTAGGTATTGAAGAAGCAAAGAAAAGAATAGATGGTACGCCACTAAGAGTAAAAAAGTTGCCAAAGAGGATTGAATATTAAAAAAAGAAGTGACTACAGTGACTACACTGACTACACCATTAACCGCTTTAGATAGCGGTTTTCTTTATGTGTAGTCAGTAGTCACTAACAATGCAAAATAAAACAGAAAAAACGCCAAAAAACACCCAACCAGCCAGCATTCTAGACCCGTTTGAAGCTTGAAAAAAAAGTGAACTTTTTTGATTTTTTCTTCAATTTTTACTGCTTTTTACCTCCCAAAACTCTAACCAACAGGTTTTAGTATTTTTTGTAAATTTTCCAACACTCAACAAACCAGCATTCTAAACAGGTTTAATAAGCTTTTTTAGTCAATATTCAGATTATTTTTCATATTTAAGTGACTACTGACTACACCATCTTACATAAGGCTTTAGCAATAGGGTTTTAGTGTAGTCAGTAATAAAAAATATAAGTGACTACACTGACTACACTATCTAAAATAACCCAAACAATGTTGGTTACCCTACAACTGGTGAATTTTTTCCATTTAACCAACAAACGTTCCCCTAGAAGTATCCACAGATGAGGGGTATAATGTGACTAGAATTTGAGAAAAAGACTAAAGGTTCAGAACAAAAACAAAACCAAACATGATAATAGAAAACTAAGCTATAGGACGCCCAACATGAGCATAAAATAGGGTAAGTAGGGTAAAGACACCAAATGAGGATAAATTGCAGTGGTGGTGTCTTAAAATGGCAAATAAGAGATATGCTGTAATTAGAGCAATAAATTTTTTGGAGTACAAAGTGATATTTGTTAATCTTATCCTACTGGCAACATTTCCGATAACGAGTATACTCTGTGATTTCATCAAGAGTGCAGAAACCAAAATGATATTACAATTAATTGCTATTGTATTTGGATCTATAGGTATTGTGGGTCAATTAATGTGGATTTTAAACAAACTAACCTGGAGATAAAAATGAAGAAAAGAAAGATAATCAAGTTTCCTGTTGTTACCGATTGGGATGTAGCCGAAAACATACTCAAAATGGTTAATATGGATGATGTTAGTCCAGAATACCTAATAGACCATTTTATGATATTGGACTGGCTAGTATGTCGTGATCTTGTACAGACGGTAACAGACAAGAAGACTAGAGAAATCACTGGTCTGAAGTTGAGTATACAAGGTGTATCAATGCTAGTTGATATAGAAAAAAATAGAAGGATGCTATAAAACAATTATTATGAACAAACAATTTTTGCAAGAACTCTCTAACGAGTATGAAAGAGATATCATATATTTAAAACGAGTATTAAAGAGAAAAGAACGTCTCTGGAACAAACTCAACGATCTATTAATTACTGATGAGAAAGAATTCTATGGTGAACATGATAAAAACGGTATGTTAGTACTACCTAAAGATTGTGAGTGGGAATAATAATCACCATGAACATGTCTGGTATAATGTATTCAAGGGCTCCCTACACCTCTCATTGAAGTGTCCCAGAGGGAGACATTTGTTCACAGGAAGCGAGCATATTTACCTATCAAATAAAACAACAAAAAGAAAGGAGCAAAGTACAGAAAGTAGTACATGCTCCAACCTATTATTTTCTTGAAAGTTTCATTATCTGTTCTCTTTCTAATCAATAAACAAACCCAAAGCCAAAACTTTAAATACCCAGCCAATATTGATTTTAACTGCCACGGTTCAATATAAAAAGTAAATATTCTTATTACATATGAACTTTCTTTCTTTTTTTTCAAGTCTAGAATTTTAGCTTTCAATATATTTATAAGCATATTCAACGCCTAGTTATTAGTTTAAAAATCTTTTTTATTACCCAAACTTGACCAAAATAAGTAGCTATAAACAATGCTATAATCCCAATAGTTTTAAAATTAAATTTACCTAATCTCTCTAGATTTATAGCTAACTCTATTAAATTACCGAAACATAAATACATCCAAAACAAAGTTAGAGCAAACGAAACAAAGTAAACTATATGTTTTTTTCTCAAGCGTCCGAGATATCTAAAATCACCAATCATTTTCCATCTTTACTTGAATGAGTCATGGCATAGCAATAACTCTCCATTTGATCTGTTTTGTCAACAGTTACTTTAGTTGCACTAACGCCTGCATATACTTCTACGCCTGTAGTATACATACCGCTCCCTTTTGGAACGACTGCAACTAATGAATCTGTAGTAGTACTTGTTTTGATTAAAGCGTTCTCATGTATTCCTTTAGAATTAATAATTGGAATACTAATTTCTGCACCCACTCCGTCTGAACCATGTGATGTTACTAACCCAAAATAAGTGCTAGCACGACCACATAATTGACTAATACCATCTTGAACTACTTGTGGTAAAGACGCGGTAACTCCAAGTGTTAAATGTGCTCCCTCTAAATCACTCATGTTATCAGAATTTAGAACAGTCACCTCTTCCTTTTTAACGGTACATGGTGATCCAAAACCAGCAGGTTTAACTTTAGCTTCAACTTTATTAACATGTCCATAATGTCCCATGCTATCATGTGCTTCGTATGTACCGCCACCTACACCGAATATAGCTCCTCCAAATACACCACCTAGAAAACCCATAACACCAGAGAGCTCAATAAAAAAACCACCTTGCACATAAGCCAACTGTTTCTCGCTTAACATATATTTGTGTACCTCATGTAAAAAAAAATTTGAGAATGGATATGCTACAACTTAATTATACTCAGTGTATTATCTTAAATCTAATTTTTTAAAAGTGTATATGGGATTAGTTTATTAAAAAAAAATAAGTAATATGCTATAATTATAATAGAAAGAGGTGATGAAAGATGGCATTAGATATCACATTGACTCTCATAAACACTGTTATTTTGAGTGCTTGCTTTATAATCAGTTTTAGGCAAGTACGCAAGAGCAATAAAATACTTATAGAGGTAAAAAAGCTTTTACTAAGCAAGGAAATGCACTAAATACGTGAGGTGAGATAATTGAAGAGTAACGAATTTATCTCAAAAGTTTACACTGAAAATCTCACAGAATTATCACAACTTGACGACACACCCAATGACAAAAAAGATGTAAAAACAGCACTAAACCTAGTCAATTCAACACTGGGTGATATGGACGAGTGCTTATTTTTTTATGACTGTAAATTGCAAGAACTGACTAGGAGTAAGTTTTTTAAAGACAAATATATTGATGCAATGACAAAAGAGATAGAACAAGAAATCAAGCATACATATGATCTGTTAAGAAAATTTGATGAGGAATAAATGAATGATTTATTTTTTACTTTCACTGTCAATAATTATTAATTTGATTTGCATGATGGCAATCAATAAACACATGATAGATGCACGCAAATGCTTTAGAAAATATAATGAAGATTGCAAACACGTTATGAAACTAATTAGTATGGTAAACGAATTAAAACAATATAGATGATATAATTAATTAGCAACATTGTTAACATAAATTAAATTAGGAGGAATATTTGATGTTGCTAATTATATTTTCGATAATAAACTCAATCATGCTTATTTTTGCCATAGTAGATCAAATAAAAGACAGAGCTAAATTCACTGAACTTGAAGATAGGATTGCAATTCTGGAGTTGGAGTCTACAAAAAGAAATGTCTGATAAAAAAATAAAAGATAACATCGTAACAATAGATGAACAATTAATAAAAAGAGTTATCGGGTACAATGTTAAGAAAATTAGAGAACAAAAGAAAATGACAAGAACGAACTTAGCTAATATGATTAAGATGTCTGTTAGCGGAGTAAGAAAAATAGAACTAGGTTTATCATATATATCTGTATTTAATCTAGTTAAAATAGCTATAGCATTAGGTATAACGTGCGATACGCTACTAACTAACGGAAGTGAAAGATGCTACTTAGATTCCATAGTTGATAAATTAATAAATGAAATAATCGACGAAGGAACGTATACAAGATGTTTTTAGATAAAAAAAAGGACGATCGCAATAACCGCCATTAATCAAATTATTAATCAAGGTAATACAATCATATCACCAAATACGACACATTTCAATACCAAATGTTTGATATAAAAAAAAATAGCCCTTCAAGTGGCTAGTAAAATTTATTTCTTTAACCATTGTAGTATACTAAGCAAAATAAAGAAAAGCAATATTTTATTAAAGCATCAAACGACCCCATCAGGAGTCGTTCGCAGGAATCATAAATTAATTATACCCAATATTTCTTCCAGAATACTAATTATTTTTCTTACCTTATTATCCTCATAGCACTTAACTTTATTCCAACCTAACATATCAGCTATCTTATGAGCGTTTTCATAAGCTTTAACTATTAACTCGTCATCAGATTCGTGAATATCTATCTTTTTATTTCTTGCAATCAATAATCTCTTAGATAATTCTGGAGTCAAATCCAAAAGGATAGTAATATCAGGTCTAGGAAGTCCTAACAAAACATATTCATAGTTGATAATCCAATCAACATATTCCTTAAGGTCAGCCACCTTTGTTGATTGGAAAATTAAATTAGAAGTAGTATATCTGTCAAATATCAATATGTAGCCATCCTCCAAGTACTTTTTCCATTCCCGCTGATAAGAAATGTACCTGTCAATAGCGTAAAAAGAAGAGACAGCATAAGGATTTATTTTCTTGGGATCATCTCCGAAATAGCCATCCAAATATTTATTAATTAAAAAAGAAGAATCCTCATACTTAGAAGGGAACTTTACTAGTTTTGCTCTTTTACCAAAATAATCTTTGATCAACTCACATTGTGTCGTTTTACCTGTTGCATCTAAGCCGTCTAGACAGATTATCATTGTTTGTTTTCCTTATTAATTATTTTTTCTATGTTCTTTATTTTATACAACACATTTACATTCAAAACAAATAAACAAACTGAAATTATAATTAAACTAATGATAATAAAGATATCCGCGATAGTTATCATAGTTTAGCTTCTTCTATCTCTTTCTCTATCTTATGCAGTCTATCAGCAACAAATTTATTAAAAGCAATTAGATGAATGGTGATAATAACTAAGTTCAACGAAATAAAAATCTCTGGTATAGTCATAACTTTTCTCCTTAATTTTAGCATCAAAAAACAACCAACCACGTCATGAAGCGGAAAGCATGATGTCATATTATTATTTACGTTAACACTCCTTTTTATGTAATCAAACTGCACAAAAACTATAACACATTTTGTTTAATATGACTACAGACATTCTTAATAAATAATGATATAATAAATATATTAAGAATGGAGGTTATAGAATGAACATTTATCAAAAGATCCAGTCAGTAAAGATTAAACTTATGGGGGCTAATATTAAAAAAAGTGGTCATAACAAGTTTTCCAATTTCAAGTATTACGAGCTAACTGATTTTGTACCAACAATAATTAAGCTATGCGATGAAACAGGATTACTAACAATATTTAATTTCTCGTCTACAGAGGGCATCTTGACAATAATAAACTCAGAAAAACCAGAAGAAAAAGTAGAATACAAAGTACCTACAGCAAAGGCAGACATAAAAGCATGCAACGAAGTGCAAGCTCTAGGCGGTACAATGACTTACCTAAAAAGATATCTGTACATGAACGCTTTGGACATAATAGAGCAAGATCAATTTGACTGTCAAGATTTAACCAAGCCACAATCATATAAGTGTGAAGATTGCGGAAAACCTTTCGGAGAAACAATATACAAAGGAATGAAGTTTACGCCAGAACAACAATATCTTAAGACTAAAAACATGCATGGTAAAGCTACTTGTTTAGAATGCAGAGAGAGGAGACTTGAAAATGGGCAGTAGACCATTAAAATCATATAAGGGCAAAGAAAAGATATTACACGTATTTATAACCGAAGAAATACACAATAAAATGGTAGACATATGCTATAAAAAAAATATCACCATAAAAAATCTGGTGAATGAATCACTAACAGAAACGATATCTAAATATTAGCTATAACCTTAATAATAGGAACATAAGTGTCAGCAGTAAATACTAAAGTCCAGTTTGTGTTAGTAGCCAACTCAGTATCAGTAGGACTAACACCAGCAGGAGTGCCAGTAAATCCAACACCAGCAGGTTGGGCGATATATCTTTCTTTAGCCACTAAATATTGCCTACCTGTTGATGAGTATCCAGAATCATTTGCTATAGCAACAGTATTTGATTCTAAAGCCTCGGCACAAATTATAGACTCTCTCCCTAAAATAAATGAACTATAAGTTGAGTTCGCCGCCGTAGGACAAACATCATTAATAATTACATTCATGCCACAAGCTTTAGGCATTACTTTACCGAAAACAGGATCATAAGAATAAGTAGCTGTACCCAAAGATAACATATTGCCAAATTGGGCTGAGTGACAAATCATAACTAAATTATCGATATATTTATCACCAAATTTAGTTTGGATACCTGCTTGCAATAAAGCAGTAGTCAACCTGTTTGCATCACTAATAGTACTACCAGTAGAGATGTTATAAACTTGATCTGTCATTCCAGAGTTTGCACTCACGCCTGTAAGAGCTTTAATAAGACTATAAGTTCTAATTTGCTGAGAATAATAGTTCAAGAATTTAGCAACTTCTTTTTCTGGATTGCCTTTACTTAAACAACTTGCCAAAGCATCAGTAGAAAAAGAATATTTTCTTCCTAGAACAACGTTTTTCTGGTCATAACACTCTATTGTATTTGTCAAAGTAGCATCATAGTTTGTAGCTCCGCTACTAAGTTTTGGTTGGTAAACATCGCCGTGCGCTATAGTGTCTGAAACTGTTAGAGCGTACCTTTGCAAACTCTGATCTCTCTTTAAGATTCCGCTTTTTGCAAGTACCTCATGCATTGATTCCATCTGACCCATGTAATTTTTTAATCGTGGCAAGCTGAAATAAACATCGTCAAAATTGATCCTATCTGCTAAAGCCATTGAAATTACCCCCGAAAAATATTATTTTTTATGCAATTATAAAATAGTGTTAGTACAGTCTGATATTAAGTTTACCACAATCTCAATTATTAATTGACTAAGTCAAAATATTGTGTTAAACTTATATCGTTGAAGTTGGTTTTGTTAAAACTGTGTAAGTGCACTGGCGAATTTTCGAGTTTCACCCTCGATCTTTCGCCAAAATTAATCGCTCCTCTCATAAATAAAAATATATGGATTATCATCGTCATCATATAAAGTATAAGTTTGTGACCACGTCATATCACCAAGAAAATCGTTTGGATCTACTACTGGTAAATAAGTATTGGTTTGCAAGTCTAGATAACACCGTACTGAATAACATGATCCTACTGGATAAAAGTAGTTAAACAAACTATCGGTAGTTGAGATATGCAATCCTTTTTCATTTCCTGTAGGTATAGTGTTTATGCACACTCTACCGTCTACTTTAATAGTAACAATATCAATAGCAGGAGCAACTATTTTAGTAATATCTTCGCCTATTTGATCATAAAAATCTCCTGCAGAAAATTCTACAATATATTTCTTAGTCACGTCTAATCCAGTTATCTGAATATCATCAAATTCGAAAAGCCCGTTAGCTAACGATTTTAAAGTCATATCTATATTGTGCCAAATTATTTCATCTTCCGCTTGATAACTGCATACAACATCTACTTCATTTTTTTCCACTCCGCCTACTACAATCGGATAATACTTACCTTTAACGTCACTTATAATTATTTTGCCATCACTAGTGACTCTATTAGAACAAGTAGCTTGCAATATACCCCCATTCGGAACGTACGGAATAACGTTCATAGGTTGAGAAACTATAGTATTCTTCTTACGTGAATCATAAGCAATCACGATAGCAGATATTGTAGGGTAATAATCAACTACAGTGATAGGGTCAAATACAACGTCAGCATTAGCTGAATATGATTTTTTATCAACTCTATTACCTATGTTAGCGGAATACCAACTTGGTGTAGCTCCTTTCTGTGCAACCATTTTGTTGGCTACTGGTATAGTCACTTGACATTGAGAAACATTTTGCACATATACAGAGGAATCGCCAGTTAGAGCTAAAGTTTCAGATTCAACGTTCTCATGAGTAAATGTTGAGAATATTGGTGCACTAGTAACAACAGTCATAGTGCGATCTAGCCAAGACCAATAAGTAGGATTGCTCGAACTAGATGGAATATAGCTAGAAACAGTGAATCTAATAGGAAAATCAGTATAGTTTTGAGAAGCGGTTCTAAGTGTATTACGTTGATTTGTTGTCAAATTGAAAGTGTAACTGTCTCCAACATAATTACTCAATTTGCTAGTAAATATTAAATCGGAAGGATTATTAATATCCTCGATTTTAAACTGCACTGGATAATTCCTAGGATTAGAAAAAGTTATAGTTGGATTTTCAATATCGGTAAAATTAGGAGCAGTGAGAATTGTGGCAGGAACTATTATAGTGTCTAAAACGGCACTTCCTTTAGCATCTGTACGAGTATAAGACTTATTAGGAATACCACCTGTAACTTCTATAGCACATGTTTTAGTACCATCAGAATTATGCGTAACTGTAACTTCATTACTTATTACTACTGTGTCTGAAACAAAATTGAATTCTTTGTATGCTTCCAATTCGTACACTACATTGTTAATAGATAATTGCCATGTACCTGTACCCTTAGTAATTTGCGTTACACCATATAAATAGTGCTTCCTCAAAGTTAGAGTTGCTGTTACATTGGAAGTGTTAGTTCCTTCTACAACATAACTAGACCATGTAACATTGCCGAATATAGTATCGTTGCTAGTAGTTGCTGGAAAACTACCACTTTTCATGATTTTATTATCCCCCACCCATCTGTATAGGCATGTATTCTAAGCGGTGGCAAAATTATTTCGTTTTGAGCAGATAAATAATTAACTTCGGTGACATCTCCATTAAGCGTAAAAACTGTTTCGCCATTATATTTTCCTGTAAACTCAACAGGAGAAATTACAGTACTATATTTTTTATCTTGTCCTTGTACCAAGATTCCACTTTTATCAATTATGACGCTTTCATTAGTTATTTCACCATTTGCTAATTCCCAACTTGAAACTTTGTTTGTGGCTTTAAGTCTTACATCAGTAAATGAGGATTCTGAGTTAGCACTACCAAAGAATTCAACTATATTAACTGGTTCGGTAGGCAAAAAATCTTCTATAGAAAATTGAGTATATTCTGTTATTGCATCTGAAGTTATACCAGACGCATATACATATTGATCTTCACTATATTTGATCCTAGCCCAAGCTGTACCTATAGATTTTTTTAACTTAAAAGCTAAAGAGTAATATGTCTTGTTTGTAGTAGTGTCGGTATCTGGAGTTAGCGTTACTGTTTGAGATTCTATTTTTCCACTTGTGCCATTAGCTCCTGATAAAGTAAACTCATTCCCAGAATCAGAATTATCACCAATATAACTAATAGTCAGTGTTCCAGTGCCTTCTGATTCCCAAATTTTAGGTATATATATTCCATTAACTATTTCGTAATTGTACATTACACTATTCTGTAGAATATTATAACCACCAGTCTGTGTTATTGCTATAGCAAGTTGTGTTGAAGTTTGAGATAGAGCAAGTATGCTACTTGTATTTTCATCTGTTTTCTCAACATAACTCCTAATTATTTGATTTTGCTTATCTACTACTAATTGTGTTTGATTCTGATTTTTATTATTAACAAATTTGGTTTTAGTATCTGTTTTATTAGTATCTCTTGCAGATATGGTTTCTTTTATTCCACCATCAAAATTTATGTTATAACCTAATATAATAGTGTAATTATCGCCTATCTTGATGCGATCTCCAATCTCCCACCATCCATATCCTATTGTTTCTGCCGTGAATGGATAGTAATAAATACCATTTACAGCATTAAAAGTATTCGTTATATTATCATCACGATAATCTTTGGGCATAGTAGCAACAGGATTACTAGGATCAATAATTGGTTGATAATCCACTAATTGATTGTTGTCTACCTTCCACTCGGTCAAACCATAAGTATTTATAGATGTTGAATCCGCTAATGGATTACCATAATCTCCTTGTGGCTCTCTTGCAAAAATCACCTTATTAATATTTCCGTATCTAGTTTTTACTTTATGAGTTATCAAATTTGAAACATCAATACTGTAAACAGATGAGGTTATAGCTTTAAAAAACAATCTATCTTCCCATAACTCAGGATCAGATGATACTTTATACGGACTCATAATGGCTATAGTCCCGCTGATTTTACATATATCATTAATAAAGTCTCGCACAGTGAATCCATAAATATTATTATATCTATCTTCATTAATTACCAAATCATTTTGAACCCAATCTGTATTACCCAACGTTATATTGCACTTATCCAATACATCAGTTATATATTCTAACAACGTAGCTGGTTCTTCCCAAAATATATAAAGTGGCTGTTTCTCGGCATATTTTACCATCGTGTCATATATTCTGTCATAGGCAGTTATAGAACAAGTTTCATCATCATCTGTATTTTTAAATTCTGTAACAACGAATTCACCAATTACTGCTGTTTCCCAAACATCACCTGACGTGTACACTAAATAATCTAAATAAACAATGTCATTAATACCTATATCAGAGAAATCAGATGGTAAAGCACTTTTAAGTAGAGATACTTCTATTTTCTTCATAGCAGAAGATCCTAGTTCTCCATCGCAGGATAACTTGACAGAAATAATAGCATCTTCACCAGTCATATAAATTTCTTCATCAGAATTATTATAATAACTTAAATTCACTTCAATACTCTTAATAGGCTGAGCCATAGCTGTTTTAAAATTAGAAGATACACTAAGCATCATTACCACCAGCCTTTACAGGTATAAAATGAATATCAAATTCCTTATAAAATTGCTCATATACAGGAGTAACATCAATAACCGTTTTGGTGGCAGGAGGATTTGAATTTGGAATAGCAACACCAGTATGTGTAACAGTAGTCTTGTCAGTAATTAATCCTATTTTGGAAATAAGTTGATTGGAATAGTCATTCATATAAAAAGTGCCACGTTTGTAATTCTCTGTCAGTGGATCATACCACCTCAACTTGAGATAAGGAGTATTAAATAAACCTATAAGAGTTTTTAAGTAAGTGGCGGTTGTAACCTTTATTTTTACTTCTAACTTAGGAAAGATACCAATAAATACAGCATTCATAGTACCTGCCATATTTCTTTTTGCTTCTTTCCAAAGTTTATTCCAAGTTACCTTATATTCTTTTATCCCTTTAATTTCCACTTCTCCAGTATAAGTTCCTACAGTAGCTGGGAGTACAGGTGCTGTATAAGTATCAAATTTAGTTATTAATTTGTAATCAATCTGACCAACTGGAGTTTGTGGGGCGTATTCGGTATAAATATCAGCCATTAAACCATCACCATTCCTCTACCCATCTGCATGGTTTTATCGTTAATACCATCTATGACCCTATTTATGATGTTGTCTTCGCCTATTTGGACGGTGAGATTAATTGGTTGACCATTTCCATTTAACTTGCTAGCCAACATGTCTATCCAACCAGTGTTATTTTCCAAAGGAACTATAGCTTCAGCTCCAGACTCTCCTATCTCGGCAAAAGTTCTGTGCTTTACTATTCCACCCTCTGCTAATTTGGGGATTTGAAAATTTGGTTGTTGGATTGGTGGTAAAACCATATTCTTGGCAAATTGTTGTTTAGCTCTTTCTTGAGCTTGATTAATAGCCCAATATACAGCAGATATTCCTGCAACTATTCCTGCTACTGCTAATCCCATTGTCAATGCTGATTGGAACACTCCGATTGCTAAAGCTACCATTAATACCGCTCCAGCTACAGCCCCTAAAACGCCAATAGTCCTTTCAAGTCCATTCATTTGTCCCCAATTAGCCATTAGATCGCCAATTGCCATAACCACTAATGCCATACCAGCCTGTAATGCAAATGTAGCCAAAGCTCCTTTACCTACTGCCTCGTACCAATTCTGCACACCTTTTAACCCAGTCTTACAAGCCCCAGAAAAACTCAATACTCCGTCTGAGTTGTCTTTCAATGCTTGAGTGAAGTCTTTTATGAACTTATTAATAGGTTTAGTTCTCTCGTAGATCCATACACCAGCTAAAAAAGATAGAATATATTTAAAAGCCAACTCTAATACATCTTTATTGTCATTAGCCCAAACAGACAGTCCTTTAAGTACTACAGTTAAAGCCTTTATCAATTCTATAACTGCAAAACCTACTAATTTTGATAAAGGAACTAAAAAGTTGTTATAGAACCAATCGAATGCTGGTTTAGCTATTTCTAATATTTCGGTTAAGAATCTAATTGATGCAGTTAATAAATCTACAGATGCAGGTACTAATTTTTCGATAGTCCACTGTGAAATAGGTTTCAAAACATTAACAAACAACCACTGTAAACCTTGAGATATATCATCAAATAATGGTTGTAGAGCTATTTTGAGTTGTTCTAGACTATATTTAAGAGGCTCGAAATTAATACCATTGAAAGCGTTCTGTATATCTTGAACAAGTTTATTTACATTATTCTTAACCCATTCAGGATGCCAATCATACTCCTCAATATTAAAGTCAAATGTCTTTCCCATATTTTGCATTTTAAGAGCATTCTTATCTATTACAGTTTTAGGAGCTTTAGTTTTGTCCATCAAGACGTTCATTTCATCGAACTTAGCAAGACTTTTTTGGATTTTTTTAATACCATTGTCTGCTTTCTTTAAGTTCTTACTAAAGTCCTCAGTTCCTGCATTTAAAGATGATAAATCTTCATTACCTTGACTTAATCCTTCATGCAATTTCTTAGCAAATTCTTCATTACTAGGAATACCAAAAAACTCACGAATTACATTAACAGCCTTAGTCAAAAGTATTACAAAAGCGTTTAGAACTGGAAGTACAGCATTAAGCAATGGAATAAATAGATTGCCAATATTTGAAGCTAAATATTTTAGACCAGCTGTAAGCATTCTAATCTGGTTAGCAGGTGCTTGTATCGTTCTGGCTAAATCTCCATGTGCTGTTTTAGTTTGTTCCATCAAAAGTAGGTATCTAGAAACAACTTTCTGCTGTTCTGACAACTCTGATCCTACTTGAGCTATCCCTTTTTGATAAGCAAAATTCTTAACCGTAGCTTCTGTGATAGCATATCCCATAAGATGTAATCCGCGAGTATTACCCATCAAGCCAGCACTGATCCTGTCATATACTAATTGAGGATCCATATGTCTTAAAGATGCTATATCTTTGGATAATAAAGTAATACCTCTAGCCATTTTTCCAGATGTTTCATTACCTACATTCATGGCACGGATCATGTCATACATTACTGCAGTAGTTCTACGTATATCGTTAACATTCAACCCTAATGCTTCAGATACTGTATTAGACCATTTGCGTATGTCTTCTGCATTTTTCCTGAATGCTACTTGAAATAAACTCTCTGATTCAATGGAGTTTATAGCCTCTTTTACACTGTTAACTATATATTTGCCAATCTGTAAACCTGCGAAAATACCAGCTATTTTTTTACCTAATGAAGAGAAACTATTAAGTATGCTATTGTTGGTCTTGCTCAAATTAGATTCAAGACTTATATTTAATTCTTGAATACTTTCTTTTACTTTTGCTATTTCATTTTGAAGTTTAGTTGAATCTGCAGTAATAACGACCTTCAATTCTTCTACAGTCAAATTCATCACCTCCTTATAAACTTCATAGCTTCTCTTTCCATTTCTTCGTCAGTCATATTAGACTTAGTTTTTTTATTAAGAAAAGGCTTTTTAGGATATTTTTTTGGATTATTAAATGAGTAAGCAATATAGTGACCCAATAAGTAGTTAAGATAGTCTTTTTCTTGTACTTCTTGTTCTCTTTTTAACTTATAAACATCTAAATATTTTTGAAACTGTTTAGGATTTAAGTTCCAATATTCAGACAAACTTAAACCTATATAAATAGCAGTTTCTTCATTCTCACGCCAAATATCACTTATTTTATGTCTTTCTTTATCCGGATTAACTCTGTCCTCATTTTCTTGAAGTTGATCTCCTTTGGCAAAAAACCGTCTCTTTGCACCGCCTCAAAAACATCAATAAACAAGTCCTCAAGTGATTTGCCAGATGCAAAATATTCATCAATTTTTTTATAAGATTCTTCACGATTTACCTCTCCACCATTTTCTATAAACAAAGCCAGTGTAGACAACTTGAAATCTTGAATTATGTTAGCCAATGGCAAATCCTTTGAGTCTTCTATTTCGGCTATTTTTCTAGCATTAAATTTTAAATTCATCATTGTTAATACCTCATAAAAATAAAAATAAGGAGAAAAAGCGGAATTAACCGCTTCTTTTAAGTTCCAGCTTCGGTAGTAAATGTTATTGTTGTATTAGCAAGAGTTCTTTCGTAAATATCCTCAACGCCCATTATAAATACTCGATAATCAGTAGAAAGCTCTAGGTTGGTAGATGGAGTTAATGTCAATACAGTATGAGCTGTATTCCAAGCAGAAGTGCATGTAACAGCAGTATCGTTAGTAATATCCCAAACTACTGGAATAGGACAAACGGCAACTTCATAGTTAAAAGTAAGCACTATAGTACTATCTGTAGTAACGCCAGTAGCATTATTAAGAGGCACAGATGTAACTGCCAGAGCAGATAATTGAGATTCGGTATAGAGTACCTTAACTATATCGTGACTAGCAACACCATTTATAGTCAATGGTAAGTTTTCTTCAGGAGTGCCATTGTATAGCGGTGGTTTGTACTTAGTTAACCAAGTTGCACCAACATCTGCTACTAATTCTGTGTTAGTAATAACATCACCAACATCATATTTAGTAGTTGGCAACTCGCTTGCAATAGCAACATTATCAAAACTATCTAGATAGTACCTTACTGTGTAATTAGCCTGTATTTGACCAGCAGGAGTAAATGTAGGTTTTCCTGTTATTCTTAATCCAGATGTAAAAGTTATAAGACCGTCTGTAGTCTTGTCACCATCTGTAAAACTCTTTACATAAGCACTAAATGACCACGAAGCCCCACTAGGATAATCAACTCTCCATGACTCAACAGTTCTAGTATTAGATAAGTTCATTAGCTTTTGCATTGCTGATTCATCCTTAAAATTACCCTCTATATCCACTGTTGTAGGATCTTTAGCACCAGCAATATATTCTTTGTAATCTTCAGGAGAATCCAAGTCCGTGATATCTATTTCATCAGATTCTAAGCCAATTGCTCCTATACTGGTTAGATTAGCAATTCTCAGAGTTTCTGTTTCGCCTAAATCAGCATTAGGCAATTTATAAAGCTTTGTGCCAATTGATCTAGTAGCACCCATTTTCAACACCTCATTTAATAGATTTAAATCTATTGCTGATATGGAACAATCCCTCTGGATCGGGTATATCCGAACTAAAGGACAATTTATATCCAATATCTCTCATGATGCGTTCCACGTCATTCAAAACATAACTGGCGGTAGTACTATCTTCCGACCAAACGTCTATTATTATTTCAACGTCTTGTTTTGAAATCTCGTTGTCTAAATTTAGGGTAATATCATTAGTCGAAACTCTGAATGTGACAGTAGGTAGGTTATCAAAAGAATTTTGATTAGACTGTTTTACAGCATAATCTATTGATCTTAATCTATTCAAAGCCGAAAAAATATCAGACTTTGGTAAATACATAATTATCCACCCCTCAAATTATTAATAAAATCATTTATGATTTCATCTTTTGTGGACATGAGAGCTGGATACATAAATGGTTGAGCAACTTGACCATTTATTTTTCCATAGTTAAAACCCAAGTTAATCGGATAACTACCATCGCCTCTACGTCCTGTTCCAAACTCAACAAAAGGTGCATAATAAACATCTGTGTACACATATATTTTATCTTCGGTAGTATGGTACTTAATGCTATTTCTTAATTTACCAGTATCCACAGGACACAGTTCCTTAGCTCTTGCACAAAGATTTTTAGACCATTTTTGCATTATCTCTTTGACATCTACTTTTTTACTTAGTGCGTTTAACAACTTTTCGAAGTTCTTTATCTCTAACTTGATTTCCATATCTTACACACCACCAAAATATGAGAATCGTATGGAATCACATCTGACACTAAATACTTCCTATTTTCGTAACCAATTAAACTATTTAAAGCTATTGATTCTGTAGTAGCCATCGTAATAGCCATATCTATCTCATATCTCAATCCTATAATTTGCTGTATCACATCTAAGTTTTTAAACTTAACATTGCAATTTATAGTCCTAGCGATAGTGTCAGCAGTGGTTATAAGACCACCTTCATCATCATAAGAATCCGATCGCACTAAAACATTAATAGTTTTGTCATAAAAAACATTAGCAAACAATTTATTCCAAGTCGCTGGTATCTTCATACTCCTCACCCACTACGCTAGCCAATCTATATCTTCCAAGAACTCCAGCGGTACCCGAAAAGATTATATTATCGGACTGTGTTGCAAAGAAATTGAGAAGTTGCTCGCCATAGGTTACAGCCTGTCCGTTATCCTCTATCTTTTTTAAATTAGATTCTGACGCATCACTGGCATAAAGTGCCATCTGCGAAACTAGTATGTTTACTAGAGACATTTCAAATTTTTGTGGTACAGAATCCATATTCAAATAGATCATAGTTCGGGACAAAAGCTCATCTATGGCGTAATCCAGCAAATCAGGATCTACTGGAGTAGTAACTCGTTTATAAAAATACGCTTCTATTCGTTCTTTTTGAGTAGGTTCAGCCATTTTTTTATTTACCTTTTTTCTTTTTTTCTTTTACAACTTCCCAATTTTCTTGTTTTATATATTGCTCTATTACCTTTTTATCATCTGTTGTGATCATATACCCACGTTTTTTATGTCTGAATATCATGATCAAACAGCTGAGATTTTGAAAATTAAATCATCCATAACCGCTTTAGTACCACGTGAGTAGAAGAGAGATACAGCCATAGAGTTGGACAATGGAATTCTTTCTGGTTGGTAAACGTTGGAATTAACAAGCTGTGCTACAGCACCATCTATCATGCATATCAAATCTGAAGTCTGCCTGAAGTTAGAAAGTATACGCACTTTGTGGAACATCTGAATTTCGTTATCACGAATTGTCATTCCAGA
>Ga0105103_10000145_pt1 | contig 37701 bp, 34 predicted proteins | sample PPLLaktember2015_2_FD_79107 | JGI IMG/M metagenome (GOLD analysis project Ga0105103, IMG submission 79107) | Freshwater sediment microbial communities from Prairie Pothole Lake near Jamestown, North Dakota, USA - PPLs Lake P7 Core (6) Depth... | ecosystem: Environmental > Aquatic > Freshwater >...
GTAATTTAATATGGAAATGGGGTCACTTTTTCATCATGTGTGCCTGTGGCCTCAGGCATCATGTCTGTTTTCATGGGAAATCTATTGATTATTCAGATTTACTCTCTCGGGGGCTTCGTCCCCGTCGCTGCGGTACCCCCAGTCAGGATTGTGCCGTATTACCTGTACATAAAAGTGCTCTGTTTTTAGGTAATACCAGGGCATCCTGAGCGCCCCGCCCCCAACGGGGGCAGGGCTGGCGCAAGAAGGACAACAATCTTGAAAAAGGTTTTCTCCAGAGCCGTTTTTACACAAACGGAACCCGGCGCAACAGGTAAGTCCCTGCGGGAAGGATGAAGTAGACCAGCAGGGAGAGCGGCGGATTGAAGAAACAGAGTATACCGCCGATGAATGCAACGACGGGGACAAGCAGGGCACGATGGGACCACCCCTGCATGATCGCTGCATCCGGTACCGGTTCGCAGAGGTGCCTGTGCCGGCAGATGTGGCGCCACTGGACGGAGAATAAAAAACCAACGATAAACATATTGGCGTGGAAAATGAGCGCAGCATCCGTCACCATCGGATAGTCCCCCGCAACATCGGTGGAGAACGGCACAAAGACGATGGCAATCAGGATCAGGATATTGATCCATAACAGGGCCGGGTCGATACGGCTGACGAAATGGAACTGGCGGTGGTGACCGAGCCAGAACAGGGCAAGGACAAGGAAGGCAAGGATGAACAGGAAGATTTCCGGAATGAGACTCTCGATCATAGACGGGAGGACTGCAGTTGCCTGGGAATCCTCCGGCCTGGGCGGGTTGATCCCCAGTACTAAGAGCGTCATGGCGAAGGCAAAAATGCCGTCCACAAGCGTCTCCAGCCGGTTCTTCGATATATGATATTCCCCACCCTCTGTCTGTCCCGTCATGCTCAGTCCTTTTTTTGCCAAGGGATATGAATGTCTCCTGCCTTCCCGCTGAACGGGCCCTGCTCGTAAAGAAGGTGCGATATGGCGGATAAGCATGGTGGCTTCTCTGATGTTCTATCCCTCAAACCCGCGACATTCTCCCCGTAAGGCGCACCTTTATTGTCCTGTGCACGCACCATTCCATGGTGAACCGATTATGAAGATTCTTGGCATCAATGCAAGTCCCAAAGGGGACAAGAGCCAGACGCGCCGGCTTGTGATGGGCGTGCTCGAAGGCGCCCGGCAGGCAGGGGCGGATATCACGTTCATCGATATCTGCAGCCTTGACATCGCGTACTGCACAGCCTGCGGTACCTGTTACGCGAAAGGCGAGTGCGTGACCGATGATGACTACGGGATGCTCCTTGAGAGGATGATGGATGCGGACGGCATCGTGCTCGGCTCGCCGAACTACATCAATGCCGTCACCGCCCAGTTAAAGACGATGCTCGACCGGATGGCAGACGTGGTCCATTGCCAGTCACTTGCCGGAAAGTACGGATGTTCCGTATGTACTGCAGGCGGCCACTACGCCGACGAGGTCGCCGAGTACATGAACATGGCCCTGTTGAATTTCGGGGCAACCACGGTCGGAAAAGTGGGAGTCCTTGTAGGTACCGGCCCGGACGCGATCGTCGCCGGGGAGAAGCAGGCAAAAGATCTTGGCAGGAAACTGGCTGACGCGATCAGGACGAAGTGGAAGGACCCGGTGCAGGAGAAACACCACGAGGAACGCAAGGAATATTTCAAGCGCCTCATCTCGTTCAACAAGGACCTCTGGAAGCACGAGTACGAATACTGGAAAGGACTCGGGGAACTGAAATAATTCCTTTTTTCAACCGGCTTTTACCGAATACCCTGCATTTCCTATTGCGGAAAGAATCGATCCGGCATGCTCCCGCCCCCGCGTCTCGATCTCGATCCCCACACGCGCCATCATCACCGGGACATCCCCTTCACCCAGCGTGTGGTCGATGTGGAGGATGTTGCCACCCTGCATCGCGATTAAGGAAAGGAGTTCCGCAAGTGCCCCGGGCCGGTCTTCGAGCAGCACGGAGAACCGCAGGATCCGCCCCTGTCGTGCCATAACCTGCCGGACAATCCGGAAGAACTGGGCGGAATCGACATTTCCGCCGCTGATCACGAGGACAACGGTGCTCCCCGGCGGGACAGTGATCGAACCATTCAGGAGCACCGCGAGCGGGGTTGCCCCGGCACCTTCAGCCACCACGTGCTTGCGCTCGAGCAGGAGCAGCATCGCGTCGGCAATCTCGTCATCAGTTGCAAGAACGACTCCCTCGACCAGTTCCTGCAGGACGGGGAATGTCCGGGCACCACTCTCTGCTACCCGGATCCCGTCAGCGATCGTTGGCCGGGTGGTGACCCGCACGGGGGATCCCGCCCCGATCGCTTCGTATGCCGACGGGCAGGCAGCTGCCTGGGCGCCGATGATGCGGACGCCTGGTTTTATCGCTTTTACCGCAGTCGTGATACCGGCGATGAGCCCGCCACCCCCGACCGGTACGATGATTATATCGGCATCGGGAAGATCGTGCAGGATCTCAAGGCCGATGGTGCCCTGCCCGGCGATCACGTCATCATCATCGTACGGATGGATAAACAGCCGTCCCTCCTGCGCCAGCTCCCCTGCCCGTCCGATACTCTCCTCAAGGGATGAACCATACATCACCACCTCTGCGCCATACCTCCTGGTCGCCTCCTGCTTGGCAAGGGATGCCCACGACGGCATGACAATCACTGCCTTAACACCGGCGGCATGTGCCGCAACCGCTACGCCCTGTGCATGGTTACCGGCTGACGCAGCAACAACGCCCCGCGTCCGCGCCGCAGTGATGTTCGCGAGGATCTTGTTGCCTGCTCCCCGGACCTTGAACGAGCCGGCCTTCTGGAGCGTCTCCAGTTTGAGGTACACCCGGGCACCGGTCAGCACGGAGATGGCCGGGGAATACACCAGCGGGGTGCGGATGACGTGCTCTGCAATCCTCTGTTCCGCTGCCCGGATATCCGCCAGGGAGACCATGCATGAACAAGGTATGCACAAGGTAATGATAGTTTTGGAAAACCGGATTACGGTCAGCCAGGGTACCTCTTTTCCGGCCAACCGTCGATCAGCGGTGCACCGGACACCTCACTACCAGCAGGAGCCCGGCGAGAAGGGCATTGTAGAATGGCAGGGAGTCAACCGTGACCACCCCGAGTGCGCAGGTCCGGAGAATGAATCCGGATGCCGGTTATCCCTGCAACAACCTGCCAACCGGCATTTTTTTTTATGAAGGATGAAACAGAAAAATCTCGTAGTCCCGGTAATGCAGAATGTCGGTGGTATTGACGTTTTTTACCAGCAGGGGATAGTTCTTCTGGGCTTCATCTGCGGACCGGGTTTTATCATAGAGCAAAAAAAACCTGTCCGGCCTGCCGGTAAACCACCGGTCGCAGGAATTCAACCGGTCCGGCAGGAGATCATCCGGTGTAATATACGTGGACCGTACGATCACTTCCTCACCGGAGAGGTATGTGATCACATTCGAGTTCCAGTAGGTGCCGTAGCCAAAGGTAAGATTCTGGTGTTTCAGGTACGTGATAAGGGCATATTCCCTTTCGTTGGGACTGGTGTTCATTGTGCTGATATACAGAGTGCCGGCTGCCGCAGAAACGATGAGCAGCGACAGGACAAAAAAAGCACAGGCTTTTTCTGTAACAGGACAGGAAACGGCAACCAGCATCAGCAGGACGAGTGCAGTAAATGTCAGATACCGTGCTGCGGTGATATGATGGACATATCCCGAAACCAGAAATGCAGCTGCCATCAGGAGAACCGAGAACATGAGGACAGTATAGAAGAGCCTTTTTTCCGGTGTCATGCTGTTCCGGCCTGACCACCCGTTCTTTATGCACATGAAACCCACGCCAAAAAACAGCGCCAGGGAAAGCACGTCTGCCGGCCTGATGGAAGCCGCATTCTCCAGGAGCGCAAAAAATCCCTGGTTAAGGAACAGGAAAACCGCCTTGAAAAAAAGGGGGAGATTCAAAATAATATCCGATAGAGTGTTCACCGTGTAGTCAGACGGGATCCAGTCGGACATGAAGTATGTCTTGAGGATATATGCAATGACTGATGTTATGGCAACAGCAACGACAAGGAAATCCATCTCCCCGTTCTCTCTGTGGAGGAGTACCATGTATGCGATAATAAAAGGGACCATGACCCAGACAAGGATGAGCGTATCCGAGAACACCGACAAAAAGACAAGCATCACCAGTGAGAGTGCATAAGGCCATCGAACAGTGAGTGTCTCCTGTGTCTTCTTTTTCTTTGTCTTCTGGTGGCTGTCCCTCTGTCCTTCCAGTGACCGTTGGAAGGAGACCAGGATGATCAGGATCACCAGGCCAAAGAGAATTGTCGCATTGTGTGTGGTAGGGTACGACAGCCAGAAGTACCCTTCGGGAGGGATTGCTGCTGCCAGTGCGGCGAAGAGGAGAGCCGATGTCCTGCTTCCTGTTACAAACCAGACCAGGTACGCGGCTGCCAGTATGGACAGGACAAAGAGGAAAAAAACCGTGATTGTTAATGCCACGGGATGGTAATTTGTGATGATCTGTACACCAAGCTGAAACGGGACAAGTTCAGTAAAGACCAGGCTGTCAGAGGAGAGCAGATGGTACCCTGATAACAGGTAGTTGTGGTGCTTTCCGATCTCCATGGAAATGAGCCCCATTCCGACCGAGTCACTGTCCAGCCGCAGGTTCAATGACAATAAAAACTTGGTAACAAGACCCCAGACCGTAAAGAGGATCAGCACGGAATCCAGGAACCAGTCCCATGAAAAACGTATGACGGTATGTTTCCTGAAAAGATCCACGTTAAAAACCCGGTTAAAATTTAATGCAGGGATTAATAAGGATAATTATGGTGTTTCCGGCTATCCTTTTCACCATCGTTCCGGTATCCCATCAAGGATTGGCGCGAGGAAGACCCAGAAGATGAGGAGAACTGCGGCCACCACAGCATTATACTGTGGCAGGGAGGCAACCGTGACTACCCCGAGTGCGCAGGTCCAGATAACGAATCCGATGGTAGAGATAGCGAGCTGCACTATATCAGACACGCCCTCCACCTGCCAGAGGTACAAGGCAGTACCAAGGATACCGGCGATCAGGATCCAGCGGGCCATCAGCGGGTACCATGTCTCTGACCCGGAAAGGTAATACGTGATCCCGTACACCGCGATAAACAGAGCGATAGTCTCAGCCGGGATATACTTGAGAAGCCGTTCACGGTAGGAATCATCGCAAATTCCCTGATTGATCCTGCCGGATGCGTCCAGCAACACTGTAGTGCGGTTCCGCTTCGATATGACAAGCCGCATGGTTCCTCCACCTCCGTTTCGTTGCAGATGCTCTTTGTCGCGGAGGATATCAATGCTTCGCGGGAGAAGCGGGTGGGGGAACCAAGTGAAAAGGAGCCCATTGAAAATATAGCTCAGAATCTCACTTGAACCAGTGATATCCGAGCGATGAAAAGTTCAAAACTAAGATGATCTCGTGAGGGTTCCCCGCGTCAGGGCCTCTCCGAGGCACGGCGGGGCAGCGATGTGTTTTCAAATATACCTCCTTCCTTGATCCGCCGCGGGTCATCATAATGCGCCCCGTCCCCCAGCGGGGGCTGGTGGCGCAAGAGGGGCATCATCCCTTTATGAAAAACGGTATAGAAAAAGAGAAATATCTACGGGGCATTCCGTTTCTTGATCATCTCGAGCGCTTCAAACGCTTCCTTGCGCACGACAGGGTTTTCATCAGCAAGCATACCGGTTAAGTGGTCCACAGCCTTCTGGTCGCCGATCTCGCCGAGCAGGAGGACGGCACGCTTCCGCACGTCCACCTGCTCGTCCTTGAGCACCATAATGAGCGGTGTGGTTGCGGGCTGGCCCAGCATCCAGAGCGCCTCCATGGCGCCGGTCCTCGATCGTATATCCCCCTCGCGGAAGACCTGCATGAGCGGGGCAATCGCCGGTACCCCGAGAGCAGCAAGTGACCTGACTGCTTCGATCCGGACCAGGCGCTCAGGGTCGTTGAGTTCCTTCATTATGGGTGCGATTGCTTTTGTGTTCCCGATCTGGCCGAGCACCTCCATGACGCCCCTGCGGATGCCGGGACTCTTGTCGTCAAGGGCACGGATCAGGGAGTCCACGGCCTGTTCACCGATGGTGACGAGTGCAAGCGATGCCCTCCGGCAGACCTCCTCGTTCGGGTCCACCAGTGCCCGGATGAGCGGATCAATGGCATTGTCTCCAAGCGAACACAGGGTGGCCATAACAGCCATCCGCACGTTCTCCTTCACATCATTCAGCGACTCGATCAGGGCCCCTGTTGCCTGCGGGTCGCCAATCCGCCCGAGCGCAATGGCACTTTCGTGCCGGACGCCCGCGTCCGGATCTTTTAACGACTCAATGATCTGAGGTACTGCCCTGCTCTCGCCAATGATCCCGAGGGCCTGCACGGCACCGCGGCGTATCAGGGGGTGGCTGTGCCGTATTGACTGGATGAGAGGACCGACCGCGGGTTCCCCGATGAGCTGGAGTGCCCGGATGGTCTCCTGCCGGACATCGTCGCCCGGTTCGTCAAGTGCCACGATTAGCGGACCGAGGGCAGGGGCACCAATCTTACCAAGCGTATCGGCAGAACCACGCCGGATGATCCAGTACTCGTCCTTCAGGCCGCGGATCAGGGGCTCGATGAAGGGCTCGCCGAGGTCACCGACCGAACGGACCGCTGCCCAGCGGGCATCGAGGTCCCCTTCGTTTAAAGCCCGCAGGAAGTTGTCAGTCCGCTCCTTCTGCGCCCGGAGGTGCGCCTCTTCGCGTTCACGTGTCCCCTCCTCCTCGCTTTTTCCTGATTTCAGGATATTGCCGAGTTTATTGATAATGCCCATAACGATTCCCGGACGAATATTAGTATAAAATCATTCAAATAGGTATCGGAACCGCGATTTAACGCTTTCTTCCGCTCCCGCCATTTTTCGGGGCCTGCAGGAAAAACGGGATGGAATACCGGTTTTTTAATTCCGCGCTTTTTCTTAAAAACCGGAGTTCTGCAGGAGACGAATGACTACAGCTATCATAGCCGGTGGCCGGCAGTATATCTTCCGATGGGAACCGTGCCGCCTGGTTTGGAACAAACGAATACGGTGAAGGTGCCGGCACGGGAAAAAAAGAGTGCTTTTATGAAGCGAATCCTATGGTGAACTGCGATGAGCCGGAAGTCGTCTTCGGTACATCGCTTGCATATACCGTGTATACTCCGGTCGGCATGGTACTGTCTGCGGTAAACCGGAAGCTCCAGGTCTCATCCGCCATGACCGAATAGGTACCGAGATCAACCCCGCTGGCAAACCGTTCGGGACCGAAGAGGACAAGGTTTACATTCGGAGCGCCCGTGGAGCACCTGCCGGAAAGGGTGAGGGAATCTCCCCTGCCAATGGCATAACTGCTCGGGGAAACCGATACTACTCCATCGCCGATTGCTGTAAACTGGGAACGGTCGGATACAGTCTTTCCCGCGTCGCTCACGACAACCGTGTAGGTTCCCGACTGGATGGCAGATCCCGGGTTCCACCTGTAGTTCCAGGCATCGGCCGCACCCGGTTTTACCTGGTCAAGGACAATGCCGTCTGTATAATACCCGGGCCCGTAGAGGGTCAGGATAACGCTGCCGGTGCCCGTGGCGATCCCGGAAAACGTATTGGTATCCCCGACGATCATCTGATCCCTGCTGACCCTGACTGTCACGGCAGTCGGTGCTGCCGTTGCCGCGGGACTCCTGTCAGCTTCCGGCTCTGAACCCGGCTGGGCTGTCAGGGCTGCAAAATAATGCGAGGTACCCGGGGGTACCGTGATGGCGTCTTTCCAGTTGTTGTATCCCTTCGAGCGGAACTCGAGGGTATGGCTCCCGGATTCGACGCCGGAAATAGTACTGGGCGTGGTTCCCCGGTACTGGTTGTCGAGATAGATCTCCGCGCCCGCCGGAGAGGAGGTGAGCTGGAGGGTTCCTTTCTCCGCCGGCTGGCTGGTGATACACCCTGCCAGCAGGATACTGACGAGGGTGAGGACGAGAATTTCACGGATCATGGTTCGCTACGCACTTCTCACGATAACCGTTATTCCTGAGCGTTATATAGATTTGCAAAAAACAGACGGTCGTTTCCGCAGGGCGGCAATGCCAAAAAACTAATGGGAAACCGGAACTATCAGTGGTCCTTGATCAGGGAAAGGATATCGCGTGCGAACGCGATGCTCTTTTCCTCGTCCGTCATCAGCGTATCATACCTCACGGACTGGCTCACCGTGACCTTGTCCCGGATGTCCTGCACAAAGACATCAGGGATCCCGCCGTAACAGTTGAAGGTACCAATAGCGCTCGGTTCGTACCCGGATGCCTCCATGAGTGCGCCGGCAGGCCCGCTGACGGGGGCATGACCGATGAACGGGCTGACTGCGACAACAAACTTATTTTTCAGTGCCGGTTTCATCCCTTCGCAGGTAAGGATCGGATAAATGCTCGTGATAGGATTGGAGGGCCCGATCACCACCGCATCGCTTGCCTCGATCGTTGAGAGCACCTCCTCGGTTGCCACGGGTGGTTCATTGAAACTGCGGACAACCTTCCGGATATCGATCTTACCCTTTGCCCGGATCCAGTATTCCTGGAAATGGATCAGGCCGAGATCGGTCATTACCTGCGTTGTCACTTCAGTATCCGTCATCGGGAGCACGGTCTCCCGGACCCCGAAGCGCTCACAGAGAACCTTGGTCACGTTGGTGAGCCGCATGCCGTTTCGGAGCATCTCGCCCCTTGCGATATGGACTGCTCTGTCCCGGTCGCCAATGGCGATGAATTCATCGAGACCGAGGCGCATAGCCTCGTCATGGGTGGTGAAGGTGTCGTTCCTCACCCCCCACCACGTCTCGGTGTTAAGGATGCCGCAGAAGAGGTACATGACCGTGTCGATATCCGGCGAGATGTGGTTTCCCGACAGCCAGATGTCCTCGGCCGTGTTGACAACTACAGCGATTTCGTGCCGGTCCATCACTTTCTGCATGCCCCGCAGCAGTTTCGGGGTGCCCGTACCGCCCGAAAGAAAGGTAATCATTACTCAATACTTTTATGCCATGTATATGAAGATTCTTTAGTGAATCTGTGAAAATTATCAAGGATCCTGTCCACGGGTATGTTGAAGTGGAGGACTTTCTCCTCCCCCTCCTCGACTCCCCACCGCTGCAGCGCCTCCGCTATATCCGGCAGCTTGGCTTTTCCTATCTCGTTTACCCCGGGGCAACCCATACACGATTCGAGCATTCGCTCGGCACCATGTTCCTCGCCGATGTGGCTGCCCGCCGCTTTGGGATTCCGGAAAAAGAGCGGATGCTCGTCGTCGCTGCCGGGCTCCTTCACGATATCGGCCACGGCCCGTTCTCCCATGCGAGCGAGCCCCTGATGGAGCAGTTCCTCAGAACGACCCATGACGATATCGAACGAATCATCAGCCGGGGGACCGGCGATCTGCTCCGGGAAAACGGCATTGATCCACGCGAACTCTGCAGAATCGTGAAGGGAAACCACCGCCTCTCGGGGATCATTCACGGGGACCTTGACGTTGACCGGATGGACTACCTCCTCCGTGATGCTTATTATACGGGCGCACCGTATGGCACGGTGGATGCCCAGCGCCTGATCCGGCACCTTATCCAGACCCCTGACGGGGAGACCGTGCTTGATGAAAACGGGGTGAATGCCGCTGAGTCACTTTTAATCTCTCGGACGCTGATGCGGCCGAGCGTCTATTTTCACCACGTGAGCCGCATCGGTGAGAGCATGTTCCAGCTCGCGGTGCTGGAGCATACGGGGGGAGGGAGAGAAGACACGATCCGGCAGCTCATGGTCATGGATGACCCGGGGTGCATGCACACCCTGCAGACCTCAGCAAGCCCCGTTGCCCGCGGTCTTGCAGAGCGGCTGTACGGGCGGCGGCTCTACAAGCGGGCACTGTTTGCCACATCGGACCAGGTAAATACGCCGGCGTTCCAGAATGGCGTGCCGATAGGGACCTGCCGTGACTACGCGGAACAGATCGCAGAAACGGCCGGCCTTCTACCCCATGAAGTGCTGGTGGATATCCCGGCGGTTCCGCGGGAGTTGTCGCTTGGGGTGCGGGTGAAGAACCAGCACGCGATTGTCAGTTTCGAGGAGTTCTCCCCCCGCATCCGGACACTGAACGCCACCCGCCGTGAGGGGTGGCGCCTCGGTGTGTATACCCTCCCGGAACACCGGGACGCCGTGGCGGAAGCCGGATGTGCGGTGCTCCACATCCGGAAACCCACCCGCCAGGACACCCTCTTCTAGGGGCAATGCCAAAATCCGCGGTGTGATGCAACGAATAAACAATAATATATACCAATCCCCAATCATCACCCATATGAAGTACTTTGCTATCTGTTCGCTGATCCTCGCGGGCATCCTCATTGCGGGGTGCACCAGTACCCAGGCTCCACCGGGGGCCACTCCTGTACCGACCACGGCACCGGTGACGACGGGGGTGACCATAGCGTCACCCCAGCCGGTATTCTCGTTAGGGTCTGCATACCTGGATAAACCCGGGGGGTATACGTTCAGCAGCGAAAATGATGTCATCGTAGAAGAATTCAGGGTTGACAGTCCTTCGTGGGGTATCAATTATAAAATACAACCTCTGAATGATGATTTACAGTACTGCTGGTTCGTCATGAACGTGACCAATATGAATTCCGGACAAACGGATACATTCGGGTATGGAAGGGAATACTCCATTGATCTGGAGCGGACAATTCCGATGTACAACGAAGGGCCCTATACCATTACGATGAAGGGAAACCGGGTGAAAGTCTGGGTGAAAGCCGCAATACGGAATCCGTAAATATGGAGGTGTGATGCTGTGATTGAGGACTGGATAGTAGTAACCTGCGGTGTGGTCGTGGTAATCATCGTCGCTGCGATAGCCCTGCTGCAGCTCCGCGGGGCTGAGCGCCGGATGCACGAGAACACCCATAAGCTCAGGGTCTATACGGATCTCCTGAATGCTATCACCGAGCTGAACCTTTCGGGTGGCGATTCGTACAAGATGGATATTGCCAAGAAAAATCTTGCCCTTACCCTCAACCGCTTAAACCTCGTGGGCAGTATCGGTGTTCTTAAGAGCACCAACGATCTTCTCGATTTTTTAAACGAGCACCGCGATAAGGAATTCGACACCCTGCGCCTCCACAATATCCTCAATACGCTCGTTATTGAGGCGCGCCGGGACCTCAACCCGTCCCACGCCCGCAGGGTCGAGGATTCGCAGGTGAGGTACCGCTTCTTCTCCCCGCCACGGAACAGGTAATCTTTTTTTTAAAAAGTCAGAAAATCTATCAGATTCTCACCAGTTTTCCAAAGTATCGGCCCCCCTTACGACAGCCTGCCCCCGCTGGGGGCGTAGAGGATTGGAATGAATACCAGTACAAGAAAAATCGGGGAATAATTCTTTTTCGGCGTTTTTAAATCAAGGTACGTGCGTAGCGCAAAACCAGACGAGGCGTTTTGCGCGTTAGGCATGGTAATTTTTTTTAGAATAATGCGGACTCTCTGTTTTTTTCGTCCGATTATTACCTGTTATTTCCCCCAAACCCGGTCACAAACTCTTTTTGTCATCACTCCGACATTGGTATCACAGGAGAGGCGGATTGGCAACCATGAAAAAAGAGATCGTAGTCGGTGTAACGGGTGCGAGCGGGGCGATCTATGCCCGCCGCCTGCTCGAGGTGCTCTGCAGGGATGCAAAGGTCCACATCATCGTCTCGGATGTTGCGGCAAAGATCGCTTTCCACGAGGGGGTCTCGTTCAAAGGCCTGAAAGCCGAGTACCACGAAAACGACAAGCTCTTCAGTTCAATCGCAAGCGGTTCGCACAGGTACGACGGCATGGTAGTGATCCCCTGCAGTTCCAAGACGCTGGCAGCAATCGCTAACGGGTATGCGGACAACCTGATCACGCGGACTGCCGATGTCTGCCTCAAGGAAGGCCGGACCTGTATCCTGGTCACCCGCGAGATGCCGCTCTCGAAAATTCACATAAAAAACATGCTGGCTGCAGAGGAGGCCGGGGCAACGATCATGCCCGCGAGTCCCGGATTCTACAACCGGCCGGAAACGATTGACGATCTCGTGGACATGGTGGTTGCCCGTGTCCTTGACCATCTGGGAGTGGAGCATACCCTCGGGCAGCGCTGGAGTGGTTACGATGCGTGAATTTATAGACCGGATGCGGAAAGCAGGGCTTGTTATCGACGTGAAGGATGACGTGTCTTCCGATATGGAGGCACCGAAGATGGCAGCAGGAACCGACAAGCTCCTCTTCTTCCATAGTATCGGCGGCCACCGTGCGGTCATGAACCTCACCGCGAGCCGCAGGTCCTTATCCCTTGCCCTTGGCGTTGACGAGAGGCAGATGGTTATGACCCTTGCGGATGCGAAATTTGACGGGAAGGTCGTGGAAGCGGGGACGCTCCCGATGAAAAAGCCTGACCTGAACCTGCTCCCGATCATGCACCATTACCCGAAGGATGCCGGGAAGTACCTCACCTCCGCCATTGTCTTCTCCTGTTACGAGGGTGTGGAGAACGCCTCAATCCACCGTATGCAGGTGCTGGACGACCACCGGGTAGCTGCACGGCTCGTCGAAGGCAGGCACACGCACGTGATGCTGAAAAAAGCGCTTGCGAAGGGGGAGAAGCTCCCCGTTGCGGTGACCATCGGTACGCACCCGGCCGTGACCTTTGCGAGCTGCACGCGGGTGCCGGCGGGGATGGAACTCCCGTATGCGGCTGAGCTCATGGGTGGAACACTGAAGGTGAAGCGGTGCAAAAACGGGGTACGGGTGCCTGACGCGGAGATCGTGCTGGAAGGGTTCATTACCGGGGACCTCACTGAGGAAGGGCCGTTTGTCGACATCACCGGGACTTATGACCCGATCCGCATGCAGCACGTCATTGAGTTTGACGGCATGTACACGAAACCGGACTTCATCTACCACGGGATCCTGCCGGGCGGGGACGAGCACAAAATGCTGATGGGAGCACCCTACGAACCGAAGATATTCAGGGCAGTGGCGGGTGTAACCGAGGTCAGAAACGTTGTCCTGACAAAAGGGGGCTGCGGCTATCTCCACGCGGTGATCCAGATCAAAAAGAGCACGCAGGGCGATGCGAAGAACGCGATCATGGCGGCCTTTGCAGCCCATACCTCGCTCAAGCACGTGGTAGTCGTGGATGAGGATATCAATCCGGAAGATCCTCCTGACGTGGAATACGCGGTTGCGACCCGGGTCCGCGGCGACCGGGACGTGATGGTGATCACCGGGGTGCGGGGCTCCTCCCTTGACCCGTGCCAGCTGGAGGACGGGACCAACGTGAAGATCGGCGTTGACGCGACCATGGTTCTCGGGCACGAGGCGGACTTCTCCCGGGCCACGTGGTGACCGGGATGCTGCTCGATAAAGACGACGAACGGATCCTTGCCGGTGAGGATGGCGGGACAAAGCAGAAGATGCTTGAGCTTCTTGTTGCGCTCGGCAAGGTATTCGGTGCCGAGCGGCTCGTCCCTATCAAAAGTGCACAGGTGAGCGGGGCGTCTTACAAGACGATCGGGAAGTATGGTCTTGAGTGGCTCAACAGCCTTGATGCAAAAGCTGTTGTCCCTGCGGTGCTGAACCCGATAGGCATGCCCCGCACCCGCTGGCAGGAGATGGGCGTTGATCCGGACTTTGCGAAACATCAGGAGGCAGTTGTCGCTGCCTATGCACGACTCGGGATAGCTCTTGAATGTACCTGCACCCCGTATTATCTCCGCAAAACCTCGTACGGTGACCATCTCGCGTGGTCGGAGTCATCGGCGGTCAGTTATTCCAATTCGGTGATCGGGGCCCGGACCAACCGCGAGGGCGGGCCCGGGGCTCTTGCCGCAGCACTGGTCGGTAAAACGCCCTGCTACGGGCTCCACCTTGCTGCGAACCGGAAACCGCAGGTGATTGTCCGGGTGCAGGCCGATACCCGCGACTGGACGATCGCGGACTACGGTGCGCTCGGGTACCATGCCGGGAAAGTGGTGGGCAACCGGATTCCGTTCTTCTCGGGGATTAACCCGGGAGGCGACCAGCTCAAGGCGCTCGGGGCGGCAATGGCGGCAACCGGGTCTGTGGCATTGTATCACGTGAACGGCGTTACACCGGAAGCCGTGAACATTACGTTCGATCTCGGGGGCCTCGAGACCATCGGGGTTGAACCCGATGATATCCGGGGGCTCTTTAAAGAGTTCCCAGTCGATGCGGTAGCCCTTGGCTGCCCGCACTGCTCGCCCGAAGAACTGGACACCCTTGCCCGGCTCCTTGCCGGCAAACGGGTGACAAAGCCCCTCTACGTCTTTGCATCGCAGGGCGTGATCGACGCCAACCGGAAGGTGGTGGATCGTATCGAGAAGTCCGGGGCAAAGGTCTATGCGGACACCTGCATGGTCGTTTCACCGGTCATGGAGCAGTACCAGGGTATCATGGTCAACAGCGGCAAGGCGCTCGCATATGTGCCGGACATGTGCGGGGGCGTTGCCCGGATCGGGACAACGGAAGAGTGCGTGAATGTGGCAACGGAGTAAGATCACGCTCATTTCCCGTCCGTTTTTTTAAAAAATGATGATTCCCCATGCGCAAAACGCCTCCTCGGGTTTACGCTACTCAGTTACCTGGTATGTCGATGGATATACTGACGCTGTTTCCTGAATATTTCGTCCTCATACCGGCTGCAAGCTGAGCAGTACATCCGTTGTCTCCCGCACCCACACCTGCTGATTCGCCCAGATCTCCCATACCTCAGTCATCCAATGGCGGATCATCGCATCTTTTCCTGCACCGTCTGCTGCCTGCACCATGTCCATCACCGTCAGCTGCGCCGGCCGGGCAGGAGTCTCCAGCCTGGGTCAGTCTTTTCTGACCCGTGCAAGCTGCATGTGGGCCTGCTTTCCTGTATACCCCTTCTCCAGCGCAAGGTACAGCCCGATGAGTCCGAAAGCACCCGTGATGTTCCGGGCCCTGCCGCCTGCGTGCTGAGCCTCGTACGCATCCACAACGTTCGGGTGGTTAACCTTCGCAGCCTGTTTCGAGACCGTATACCCGCACAGGGCCCTTGAAGATCTGCCAGCATTCACCGGAAGCATTGAACTGGTCCGGGGATCGATCTGCCGGTCAGGAAGAACAAACCCGCAGCCGGGACAAATGGTGGTCGTACTCTCTTTATGCACGATATATAAGGGAGGTCTTCCGGATTTAAAATAAAAAGATCATGAGTAAATCGAAGACCACTCATGCGTTCTTCTCCAGCCTGCCCTCCCCTTCAGGAACGACAGGCTTACTTCAGCGACAACAGGATCTTTTTGATTGCTGCGACTGCCTCCGGCGGCGGGTTGTGACCCGGGCTGACCCCTTCCCCATAGGTCAGGATCTTCCGCACCGTGTCCATCTTCATGGTTCCAAAGGAAATCGCCTCCCATTGCTTCTGGTCGATGGTGTTCCACGTGCACTGCAGCACATGTCCAAAAATAATGATATCCTCCTCCGCAAGCGATCGCCATTCCGCACCAACACCCTGCTGGACCCGCTTGATCGCCTCTTCCACCCGTTTCTCGCGGTGGACATGGTACATCCGCCTGCCTATCTCTGCCTGCGATACTCCCGGCATCCTCTCGCCCTCCCTGTTCCCCCGCGGGGATGATGAGTCAGTCCCCTCAGGCACCCATATACTTTACGGCAGCTCTGCCCCCCGCACCTGCGTTACCGGGCCAGGCGGATGCTGCACCTGACAGGTACATTTATCATCCGGCACCGGTATAGATCCAAAAATATATGGAGCCCTCCACCGATGATAACCTGGGGAGACGGCGCTTCCTGCTCCACCGGGAAAAGGCAGTTGAACTGGCGCTTGAGAGAATACGTCGCGCACCGGACTCCGGTTGGGCGACCTTCTCTCCTGATGAACGGGCAGGGCTCAAGGCAGTCCTCGCTGAGATCTGGGAGAACAGTGAACGCGGGCGGTGGGAGCAGTACTGTTTCTCAACGCTCTCAAAACCCGACATTCTCCGGCTGGTTGCTATTGGTGACGATATGAGAGCACGGCACCGCCAGATCAGTGATGTCCGAAAAGAGGTCGAAGCTATCCTGTTATCCTGTTCTTTTAAGAGCCCCCCGCAATAAGCCGGCCTACAGTCAGCTTCCATCCCGATAGATTAATCATGAGGGACACTGTTAGGTTCTATCATCTGGAGGTATAAAAAAATGGATGGGTGGGAAGTCCCTCTTGGAGCAGCACTCGCCTTTGCCGCTGGTGCTATCGGTACGGGCTGGGCACAATCGCGGATCGGTGCAGCCGGTGCAGGAGCCATTGCAGAAAAACCGGAGACCTCGGGTTCGATCATCATCCTTGAAGCGATTCCGGAAACCCTGGTTATTCTGGGTTTTGTCGTTGCTGCAATGATTATCCTGATGGTGAAATAACCCGGATAGCAGAAGTGTCGCATGACCCCATGATTCCCCCGACTGAGGGACACTGCGGTGCCGGAACACAAGGGCTGGTGATCTGACATGGCGTATGAAGACCTGCTGAAATCGGTTGAAGAGAGCGCTCGTGAGAAGGAGATTGAGCTCCGGAAAAACCAGGCGGCATCTGTTGATGTGATCAAAACACGGGCGAAAAAGCAGGCCGGGGAAATCCGGCAGGCCCACATCAATGATGCCACCAGGGCCCTCACAACCGAACGGAACAAGCTGCTCTATCTCACGAAGGCCGAGAACAAGGAACAGGTAATCAGGGTACGGGAAACCGCGTTTGAACGGGCATTTTCTGAGGCAGAAGTCCGGCTGAAAGACCTGCGTTCTGACCCGGATTACCCTGCAGTTTTTGAAAAACTTCTCAAGGAGGCTTTGCACGCACTGGGGGATGCGGCATTCGTTCTCCATGTTGATCAGCGGGACACGGTTCTCTGCAAAAAAATTCTTTCTCTTCTCCACCTGTCCCCTGAGATCCGCCCCGATCTTGTGACTGAAGGCGGCATGGTTGCCAGTCTTCCCGACAATTCTGTGGTCATTTCCAACACGGCTGAATCCCGGATGCAGCGGGCAAAAGAACTCAAGAGAAAAGAGGTCCATGCCATCCTGACCATGGAGTGATGATGGATTACGGATACATCAACGCACGGATGCGGGGGATGAAGAGCCGGCTCCTCTCCCACCGGGCTCTTGATGATCTTCTCCTGAAGCCTGACCTCGAATCCGTGACTGCCGATCTCGAAAACAGCCCGTACCGGGAGGATATCATAGAAGCAAAAGGCCGTTCGTCTGGCATCCTCTGCATTGAGTCTGCCCTCCGGCAGAATTTTATTAAGACCTTCCGCAAGATCCAGGACTTTTCCAAAGACGAGGAGGAAGCAAAGCAGTATATTACGATATTTCTGCACCGATGGGATGTCCAGAACATCAAGACGATCCTCCGCGGGAAGAACATCCATACAACGGCCGAGGAGATCTTTGACTGTCTTGTGCCGGCAGGAGAACTCGACGAGGTCACGTTAAAGGAACTCCTCAAGCAGCCTGACGTACGGGCAGTCATTGACCTGCTGGCCACGTGGGAGATTCGCTATGCGAAGCCCCTGACGGAGTCCTTTCCGGAATTTGCAAAATCCCAGGACCTCGCTATCCTGGAATGTGCGCTTGACCGGTACTATTACGCTGATGCCCTTGAAACCGTCAAAGCTCCCACCTATAACAACAACCTGATCCGGGACCTCCTCTCGCTCGAAGTCGATGTCGTGAATGCCCGGACGGTTCTCCGGATGGTCCGGGATCATGTTGACCCGGCAGATGCACAACGGTACCTCATAGGCGGGGGAACCGAATTTGACGAGAAAAAGCTTCGCTCCTTCCTGTCCCTCCCGACGATTGAGGACGTTGTCAGGGCAATGGCGGCAAAACAGTACCATTTCCTTGCGGCTGTTCCCGAAGCGGCGGTCCGGACCCAGAAGATCTCGGTTATCGAGAAGGAACTGGAGCGTTTCCTCATAAAAAAAGGCGTGGGGGCGTTCCTCCTCGACCCGCTCAGCGTTGCCTCGGTCATCGGGTACTTCTGGGCCAAATATAATGAAATTACCAACATCCGCATCATCTCCCGGTGCAAAACCGCGGATTTTCCCGTTGAGAACTTAAAAGAGGAGCTGGTGTATGTATAAGTTCGTTGTTGTCACCGACAGCGACCGGGCATCCGGGTTCCGCCTTGCGGGTGCAGAGGTGATCGAGGCGGCAAATGCCCTGGAAGCGCGGGGACTGATACCGCCGCTGTTATACAAAGACGACATCGGGATCGTGGCCGTCAACGAGGAGTACATGCTCTCGCTCGACGAGAAAGTGATGGACCGGATCGAGAAGATGCACCGTCCCCTCATCATTCCCCTTCCTTCGAAATCAAAAGAGATCGACCGGCGGACGTATATCGAGCGGCTCCTGAAAAAAGCTATCGGGTACAATATTGTTTTGAAGAGATGAGAACATGATCACGGGAACAATTTTAAGAATTTCGGGCCCGGTCATCATCGCCCGCGGCATGAAAGGGTCGAAGATGTATGACGTGGTGAAAGTCGGCGACGAAGCCCTCAGGGGGGAGATTATCCGGCTGGAAGGCGGGGAGGCGGTCATCCAGGTGTACGAGGACACCACCGGCCTTATGATCGGCGAACCGGTCGTGAATACGGAACAGCCTCTTTCCGTTGAGCTCGGGCCGGGGCTTCTCTCGTCGATCTATGACGGCGTCCAGCGCCCCCTCCCCGTTCTTATGCAGATGAGCGGTGACTTCATCGCACGCGGGATCTATGCCCCCGGTCTCAACCGTGAGAAGACATGGGAGTTTGTGCCCACGGTAAAAAAGGGTGAGGCCGTCGTTCCCGGAGACATTATCGGTACCGTAAAGGAGTTCCACTTCGAGCACCGGATCCTTGTACCGCACGGCGCAGCCGGAACGGTGACGGATATTGCAGCCGGTTCATTCCGGGTTGAGGATACGGTCTGCACGCTTGACGACATGACTAAACTCTCCCTGATGCAGGTCTGGCCGGTCCGGATCCCCCGGCCCCATAAAAAGAAACTTGACCCCGTCCTCCCGCTTATTACCGGACAACGGGTCTTCGACTGTATCTTCCCGGTAACGAAAGGCGGTACAGCCATGATTCCGGGCGGGTTTGGTACCGGCAAGACCGTCTCGGAGCAGACACTTGCCAAGTGGTCTGACACGCAGGTCGTGGTGTACATCGGGTGCGGGGAGCGGGGCAATGAGATGACCGATGTGCTTGCCGAGTTCCCGGAGCTGGTCGACCCGCGGACAAATCTCCCCCTCATCGAGCGGACGATCCTGATCGCCAACACCTCCAATATGCCGGTCGCTGCCCGCGAGGCCTCCATTTACACGGGGATCACGATTGCCGAATATTTCCGGGATATGGGGTATGACGTAGCCCTGATGGCAGACTCGACTTCGCGGTGGGGCGAGGCCCTGCGGGAAGTATCAGGCCGGCTTGAGGAGATGCCCGGCGAGGAAGGGTACCCGGCTTACCTCGCGACGAGGCTCTCGGCCTTCTACGAGCGGGCCGGGCGGGTGATCTGTAAAGGGGGCGAGGAACGGACCGGCTCGGTCACGGTGGTCGGGGCGGTCTCACCTCCCGGCGGCGACTTCTCCGAGCCGATCACGCAGAACACCCTGCGGGTTGTCGGAACATTCTGGGCGCTGGACACCAACCTCGCCTACCGCCGGCACTTCCCTTCGGTCAACTGGATCAAGAGCTACTCGCTCTACCTCGACAGTATCGGTGACTGGTACGTGGAGCACGTTGCCCGGGACTGGCGGGAGCTGCGGGAGAAGGCGATGTACCTGCTCCAGAAGGAGGTCGAGCTGCAGGAAATCGTGCAGCTGGTCGGCCCGGATGCCCTGCCCGAGAGTGAGAAGGCGATCCTTGATGTAACACGGATGATCCGCGAGGACTTCCTCCAGCAGAGCGCTTACAGCGACACTGACTCGTTCTGTCCGGTGGAGAAGCAGTACCTGATGCTCAAGGTGATCATGCAGTATTACGAGGATGTGAATCTGGCGATGGGCAAGGGGGTCTCGCTCCGGCAGATCCAGAGCCTCCCGCTCAAGGCGGGCATCGGGAGGATGAAGGACGTGCAGGATGTGGAGGCCATCCGGAAGATGATGGACGATAACGGGCAGCAGATCGCCGCTCTCGAGGTGGAGAAATGAAGGAGGTATCCCTTGTCACCCGGGAGTACCGGACGATCAATTACGTATCAGGCCCCCTTGTTTTTGTTGAGAACGTGAAGGGCGCTTCGTTCGGGGAGATGGTGAAGATCACCCTCCGCAATGGCGAAGAGCGGACCGGGCAGGTGCTCGATATCTCGGAAGAGCACGCGGTCATCCAGGTCTTCGAGGGGACGCGGGGGATCGATACAGAGGCAACCACGGTCCGGTTCCTGGGGGAGCCGGCCCGGATCAATGTCTCGCTTGACATGCTGGGCCGGGTCTTCACCGGTGTGGGAAAAGCGAGGGACGGCCGCCCGGATATCATCCCCGAGGCAGTGCTGGACATTGCGGGCATGCCGATCAACCCCTCGGCCCGCGACAAGCCGGCCGATTTCATCCAGACCGGTATGTCCGCCATAGACGGGCTCGATACGCTGGTCCGCGGCCAGAAGCTGCCGATTTTCTCAGGTGCCGGCCTCCCGGCGAGCAAGCTCGCTGCCCAGATCGCCCGTCAGGCAAAAGTGCTGGGCGAAGGGGAGCAGTTCGCGGTAGTCTTCGTGGCAATGGGCATTACCCACAAGGAGGCCTCGTTCTTCATGCAGGACTTCGAGCGGACGGGGGCGCTTGACCGTGTGGTCTTCTTCATGAACCTTGCCGATGACCCGACCGTTGAACGGCTCGCCGCCCCCCGGTGCGGGCTGGCGGTGGCCGAGTTCCTCGCCTTCACCCACAACCTCCACGTGCTGGTCATCTTAACGGATATGATCAACTACTGCGAGGCCCTCCGCGAGATCTCTACTGCCCGCGAAGAGGTGCCCGGCCGGCGCGGGTATCCCGGCTACATGTACACCGACCTCTCGACCATCTACGAGAGGGCAGGGAGGCTGAAAGGGAGGACCGGGTCGATCACCCAGATCCCGATCCTGACGATGCCGGATGACGATATCACCCACCCGGTCCCCGATCTTACGGGATACATCACGGAGGGCCAGATCGTCCTCTCCCGGGACCTTTTCCGCCGTGGCGCCGATCCACCGGTGGACGCTCTCCCCTGCTTATCACGGCTCATGAACCTCGGGATCGGCCCGGGGAAGACCCGGGAAGACCACCGGGGCGTGGCAGACCAGCTCTATGCCAGTTACGCGTACGGCCGCGACCTCCGCCGTCTTGTTGCCATCGTCGGTGAGGAAGCCCTGACGGAACTGGACAAGAAGTACCTGAAGTTTGCCGATGGTTTTGAAAAGCAGTTCATCACGCAGGGTGACGATGACCGGTCCATCGAAACCACGCTTGGCATTGCATGGGACCTCTTTGCGATCCTGCCCGAGGACGAGCTGAAGCGGATAAAGCGGGAGTATATCGCAAAATACCATCCCGCCCGCCAGAAACCCGCGGGAGAGTGAACCATGGAGCAGGTCAAGCCCACCCGGATGGAGCTGATGAAGATGAAGGCCCAGATCCGGCTTGCCGAGCAGGGCCGCGACCTCCTGAGGGAGAAAATGGACGCCCTGATCCAGGAGTTCTTCAAGATCCTCTCCACGGTCTCGGAATCGCGGGACGAGCTCGAGCTGGTTTCGCAGGGTGCCGACCAGGCGCTTCTCATTGCACAGGCAACCGACGATCTTGTCACCCTGAAGTCCGCGGCACTTGCCACCCGCCGGTCGATCACCGTGGATATCAGCGGGAAGAACATCATGGGCGTCCCGGTCCCGGTCATCGAGAAGAAACGGGTATCCAAGAGCATGCTCGAACGGGGTTACGGGGTCATTGCCACGAGCGCCCGGATTGACGAAACAGCCGAGCGGTACGAGGTGGAAATCGACCTTTTGATCAAGCTCGCCGAGACCGAGACTGCGATGCGACGGCTCGGGTCCGAGATCCAGATGAACCGGCGGCGGGTGAACGCGCTCGAACAGATCCTGATACCGGAACTCAAAGCCCAGGCAAAATACATCAAGAACGCTATCGAGGAGCGGGAACGGGAGGACCTGTTCCGGCTCAAGAAGGTCAAGAGTATCCTGGAGCGGAAAAAGAAGAAAGTAAAGGAGAAGAGGGCGGCGGGGAAGGGGTGAGGAATCTTTCCTCTCTATAAATGCGATATAACCTATTGTAAGTAAGTGAGTCAGTTTTGGTGAGATGTGAAACCTATTGTAAATTTTTAATATTTGCGGAAAATGTGGTAATTGAAAAAGGCTACGTACAAGAGATTGAAGGTATCCTGAACATCATAATCACTTGAAAAACAGGACTACCAACACTTCATTAATGGGTATATCTACGTCGTCCTAAACACCGGTATAAAGGAACAAGGTGCAGGGAACATTTTCGAACGGTTCATGGAGGGGAAAAAAACTGAAACAGATCCTCTCAAGCATATCAAACATCGAACAAAACATGAGGCGATCTCCAACGCATTGAATGACGGGAAAAAATGGTTAGAGAATCTTAAGGCAGGTATCCAAAAATAAACTGGCGTTCCATATGTATACGTCGAAGAATCGAAATTAACTGATATCCTACCATATTTAAAGAGCTATCGAAGAAAATCTCACTATTATTGTTCCCACTATCGTTTTTTAGATTTCAATCGCGATCACGCTCGCGATCAAAAACCGTTCCGGAAAAATCGCAGATCGATTTTCCATTTGCAATCGGATCCCGATTCTCATATCAAAATCGATCCGCGATTTTCATTTTCAAATCGGATCGCGATTGAAAACCGGTTTCAGGACCGAAAGCACAGACGGAACGATAAATCAGGATCCGATTTTCCTGTAAAAATCGATCCGCGATTTTGATCTCAAAATCGATCTGCGATTCTCATTTTCAAATCGGATCCCGATTTTGAAATTGCAATCGCGATCACGATCACGATCGAAAAACCGATCCGGGTCAATCGCGATCCGGTTTTTATCTCAGAATCGGATCCCAATCTCAAAGCTAAAACCAAAAAAGCGCAGGGAAAAAACAACCCTACCCGGTCCCCCCGTTCTGCCCGCCTGGTCCCCTTGAAAACGGCTTGTACGCCACGCCCCCGCCCTCGTAGAACTTGCTGAAGAACTCCACGAGGTGGAGACGGATCGAGTGGATGGAGGGGGAAAACATGGCGAGCACGATATTCAGGCCATGGAGCAGGACGGCCATGGTTATGCCGATGATCGCAATCCCGAACGCTCCTGCCATTTCGTTTGCCACGATCGCGAGAATCACCGATGCCATGCCGATTGCCATCAGCCGTGCGTAGGAAAGGATGTTACCCACGGTGCCCATCACCTCCATAGCTCCGAATGCACCAGCCCCGTAGATGATGAGGCAGAGACCGATAATCATGAGACCTGCACCGGCGTACATTCCCATGGCCGGCAGAGCACCGGCAGCGGTCACGAGCAGGATAATGATGCCGGAGATCGCAAGGAGCATGCCCGAGTGCTCTGCAAGGTGCTTTCTGTTCTTCATGATAACCGCGTTCCGCATGCCGATAGTAAGTCCGAGGAAAACGTGGATGACGCCAATAGAAACGGCAAGGATCAGCATGGGGATGATCGCCTCTCCCCGGTTCCACGAGATGCCGAGGAGGTGCACCGGCTCAATCCAGTGCATGTGTTCCCCGAAGTTCCCGAAGAACTCCCCGAACAGGTACCCGAATATGATGGTCGGGATCGAGGAGATGATCAGCACCCGTGCCATATTCCCGAAAAAGGTGTCCGCCTCTGCCCGGTGCCGGACATAGAGCCCGATGGCAAGTATGACGAGCCCGTACCCGATATCGCCCACCATAATCCCGAAGAAGAGGGGGAAGAAGATCGCGAGGATGGGCGAGGGATCGAACTCATCGTATTTCGGCAGTGCCACAAGCCCCATGATGAACTCGAATGGTTTGATCCATGCAGGATTATCATACCACACGGGAGCGTGTTTCATGTCCTCTTCTGTCACCAGAAGCTCGTTGACAACCACCCGGTCCCCGAACGTGTCATGGAGTGACTGCCGCATGGCACGGAGGTGCTTTTTTGGGATCCAGCCCATGATCACGAAAGTAAAGTCGGAGAGTCCGAAGTTGTTGTACGCCCCTACTTCCGCATAAATATCCTCGAGATGTTTCTTGAGCACCACCAGCTCCTGGAACCAGATTGATGAGAGGCTGGAAAGGCGGTTATCAATAGCGGCAATTTCTTCGGTATTCTTTTGTTTCTGCTCTTCAATGAGTGCAAACATCTCAAAAAACGGCCTGCCCGAATACTCCTTCGGGAGCCGGACCTCGTTGACGTTCACCGAATAGATGAAGCTGTGGACCTCCTCCGAGTGCTGCTTGGAAAAGACCATGATCGTGGCAAGCGTATCCTCGTCCACTGTCGTGGAACTCATCTCGAAGTGGTTATGGGTAATCGCTGCGATCTCTTTTCTGATGATCTCGATTACCCCGGCATGCTCCTTCTGGATGAGAAGGATCGTGACCTCAAACCCCTCAAGGTTCGGCAGCTCCTTCTCCACCGGCTGGATGATGGTCAGGACCTTCGCATACCGGTCGAGCGCCGTGACCGCCAGAGTCAGCTCGATCTTTCTTGCCGTAAGTTCCCGTGTTGTGGTCTCAAGTTCCTTAATCACCTCGTGAGCCCGTCTGATGATCTGGTCATAGCTCTTTTTTTCCAGGGTCGCCTGGACCGTTTTTTGCCGTTCCGGGTCATCGGCTATGACCGGCAGCGTGGAAAAGATTGCCTGGATATTGCTGAGCGCATCGGCGATATTCTGTGCCGCTTCCAGTTTTACCGGAGTGAGGTGGATCTCCCGGATTGACACTTTCTCGCTCGCGTTCTCCAGGTGGACCCTCCCGGTCTGGTACATGAGGTCAACTACGCGGTTCAGTTCAGCTTTTGGCCCGATCACCTGGATCCGTTTCATTGACTGGAGCATTTCACCCACCTGAGGGATCCTGCCTATTTCATAGTCACATAGCCGGTAATGGTCTCAACTGCGCGGGGCAGGTTCTTCTCACCCCGTACTGCAGCCATATGCCGTGCAGCTGCCGCCCCGCGTTTGAGTTCCCCGATCTCGGCCTCGATCTTCCCTTTCTCCTGCCAGTAAAGCTGTTCAGCCTCCTTTTTTCCGGCGCTGTCAGCAGTACAAAGCAGGCTCTCGGCCTCGCTCTGGGCAGAAACTATCGCGCTGTCAGTCTCCTTTTTTACGATCTCGATCTTCTTTGCGTACTCCTGTTCCTTCTCCCGTATCTGCTGCAATAAGGTTTTTTCCGGTCCATCCATGGTGCAACCTCCCTATAACCCATGCCTGCGCTTCAGCAGGGACGTGACTCCATACTCCGGCTTGTCCTGCGTCCCGACCCGTACATTGTCAGTCTCACCCTTGTTGATCAGATCGTGGGCTTTGAGTGCGGCCGCATCGAGCCGTTCCCTGCACCGGTTAACGGCAGAACATTGCAATGACCTGATAACCAGGGTAATATCCTTTGCCACAATCTCCACAACACCCTTTGTATTCAATTGGTCTATACCATTGACGAAGCATATATATCTTCGTACCCCCGCACTACAGAACCGGCAGGAAAAAAAGCAATCCATTAATTTCCCGGCTGCCTATTCTCCCTGAGGATCCGGCCTCTGTCTGTTACATGCCGGAAGAATGGTGAACGGCATGGATCTCCTGGTGAATGGTGGCCTTTTTATTATCTTCCTTTGTGTCCTCATCCTGCCGTTTAAGGTACAACAGGTCGAGCACAACCTCGAGGTCTTCCTCTTTGTCTGCGGGATTATTGCACTGACCATTGCCGGGTTCATGACCCTCCCCGGCGAGACTACCGGCTGGAGCATGGCGATTATCGAAGAGGCGCTCCTTGCGCCCCTGAAGATCACGACAGTTTTCGGGATACCGGTCGGGATCGTCCAAATCGTCCTCATCGTCGGGCTCCTCATCTACTGGTTCCACCACAACCTGGAGGCGGCGATCGTCAGCATGGTCGACCGCTTTCCCCTAAAGGCCATCATCTTCTTCCTCATTGTCGTTCTCGGTCTTGTCTCGAGCATCATCTCCGCTATCCTCGCCGCCATTATCCTTGTCGAGATCGTCAATGCCCTGCCCGTGGAAAAGAAAGCAAAAGTGGTAATCGCGGTCGTTGCCTGTTTCTCCATCGGCCTTGGCGCCGGGCTCACCCCGCTTGGCGAGCCGCTCTCCACAATCGTGATCTCCAAACTGTCCGGGGCGCCGTATAATGCGGGCTTCATGTTCCTCTTCGATAACCTGGCCGTCTACATCATCCCCGCGGTCATTGCCCTTGGTTTTGTCGGTGTCTTCCTCTTCAACCGTTGTCAGACCGGAGATACGAATCTTGAGTGTATTATCGGGCGTGAGTCCATAATGGAGATCGTGGTCCGGGCCGGCAAGGTCTTCCTCTTCATCATGGCTCTCATCTTTCTCGGGGAAGGGTTCAAGCCCCTTATCCTCGAGTACATTATACGGATCCCCTCCGCGGGGCTCTACTGGGTCAACATCGTGTCTGCCGTCCTCGACAATGCAACCCTTGCCGCAGCTGAGGTAGGTCCCGCACTCAGCCTCCAGCAGATCGTGAGTGCGCTTATGGGACTCCTCATCTCCGGCGGGATGCTGATACCGGGCAACATCCCCAACATCATTGCGGCGTGCAAGCTCGGGATCACGAGCCGGGAGTGGGCAGAAGTGGGAATCCCCCTCGGCCTTGTTCTGATGGGAGTCTTCTTTGTCATCCTGTTTGTGCCGGGATGGATGGGACTTGCTTAATCGGGGCCGGAACGTCTATTTCAACAATATCATTTGGTAATAAGGACGCTCATGGGGGCTTCGCCATGCAGCTCAGCCCCCGCTGCTATGGCATCCCCCTATTGCATGTCCCTCAGAAGGGAAGCGGGAAATGTCTGCGGAAAAGGGGGTCAATGGGATGCACCCTTTGGGCTGCCTTCCCCTTTGGGGAGACAATCGTTCCCGCAGGGAAGGGTTGGCTTGAGAAGAACACATCAGCGTTCTTCGATATGAGAGAGGGGGTCACGCTCATTGATTCCAGAGTACAGATAGGAAGCCGGATTAATGTACCATGAAAACAACCATGAGGGTGCAACACCCAGATCAGTGATACCTATGTCAGGAACAGACGGGAAATTAAGCACTGAAGAGAAGATCCGGGATCTTATCGCTGCTCTTAACGATCCTGAAATTGACAAACGGCATGACGCCGTATCGGCATTGCGGGAGGTTGGGGAACCCGCGGTTGTCCATCTTATCGCAGCAGTTGCTCAGGCACAGGACAATGACCAGCGCTGGTACGCCGCTGTAGCCCTCTCCCGGATTGGCGGACCGGCCATCGTACCCCTGATTGCGGCGATGGCTGTCCACACCAGCCGGGATTTCCGGAAATATGCCGCCGCCGCTCTTGGAGAAATCGGAGTCCCGGCTATCGATCCGCTTATCGACGGGATGGCAACCGACGATCGCGAACTTCGGGGATTTCTGTCGCAGGCGCTCTGCCGGATCGGCAGGCCTGCCGTTGAACCGCTCACCCGCCGGCTCGGAGACGAAAATGAAGTTCTCCGGAGTTGTGCAGCTCTGACCCTCTGGCAGATGGGCGAGACCGGGCTGCCGGCGATGATAAAACAGGTGCAGGACGAGGAGTAATTCTGAATCTCGAAATGTTGAAATGACCGGGCTCTCAAGGACGATCTCGCGTATCGCCTGATTGCTGAAAGGCAGGACACGGCTGATTCATCTGTTATTTGTTTCTTCCTATTTTTCCCGGTTCATTCGCATTTTTTTGTTTCACTGCCCTTGCATCTCTGTTGTCGCAATAGCAATATTTATTTAGTAGTTTAAACTAACTGAAAGTGAAACATAGGAGGAATACCTATGGACCGTGAAAAATCTGAGAGAAAAACTACTGATGTCATCCCTGTCACTCCGGGTTCTTCGCTTTCAACCTGGAGAAGGCCAAGCCTGTTTGACCGCGATATTGACACCATCTTTGATGACTTCCGGAAATCCTTCGATGTGATGATGCGCCCGTATATCCCCTTTGAAACACGGGTGCAGGAATTTGGCATGCTGCCAGTCAGGTATGCTCCCTTGGATTTCATCGACGAAGGTGACCATTACAATATCCATGCCGAGCTTCCGGGCTTTACCAAGGAGAATGTTGATGTCCAGATCAACAACGACGGTATGACTATCCGGGCAAAAAAAGAGACCGAGAAAGAGGACAAGAAGAAGAATTACCTCCATCGCGAGCGGGCGTACTCGGCGTTCGAGCGATCAGTCTCTTTTCCGGAAGAAGTTGATCCCGCAAAAGCTGAGGGTAAGATGAACAACGGCATTCTTGAGCTGAAGATACCCAAGAAAGAGCCACGGCCGGAGGCGAAGTCCCGGAAACTCGAGCTGAAGTAGAGAATGTTAAAAATACACTCCTTTTTTGTATAATCTTGTGGCTTTCAATCCGTTCCTGTTTCACAGGTTCCTGCAATGGTGAAGATTCAGCAGAAAGTATTTCTGCCCGGTTTCATGGGGTCCTGACAGGCATACTGGTAATAATCCCAACCCATAAATTCCCTCCCGGAGAATCCTAACGGTATGCTTGAGCTTTCGCCCGCGATGCAGGCTTATGAAAAATCTCTTCTCGACGAGCTGCACCGCGCCATAGCGATAGCAAAGGAGGCCCGTTCCCGCGGATTCGATCCCTCCCTTGACGTAGAGATCCCGATTGCAAGCGACCTTGCCGACCGTGTTGAGGTTCTTGTTGGAGTCAGGGGTGTGGCTGCCCGGATTCGCGAGCTCGAAGCAACGATGTCCCGCGAGGAGGTGGCGCTCCGTATCGGCGACGACTTCGTTGCACGGAAGTTCGGCGAGAAGGACACCATGGAGGTGCTTGACCACGCCATCCGCGTTTCAATGGCGCTCCTCACTGAAGGAGTCGTTGCCGCGCCCACGGAAGGGATAGCAAAGGTCGCACTTGGCAAGAACGATGATGGCAGCCAGTACCTCATGATCTTCTATGCCGGCCCGATACGGAGTGCCGGGGGTACTGCACAGGCTATGTCAGTGCTCGTCGGGGATTACGTGCGCCAGAAACTGGGGATCAACCGCTACATCCCCCGGCAGGAAGAGGTGGAGCGGTACATCGAGGAGATCCGGCAATACAACTCGATCATGAACCTGCAGTACCTTCCGAGCGAGGCCGAGATCCGGCTCATCATCGAGAACTGCCCGGTCTGTGTCGATGGTGAGGCGACCGAGCAGGAAGAGGTTGCAGGCCACCGTAACCTTGAACGGGTTGAAACGAACGCTGTCAGGGGAGGTATGGCACTCGTCATCGGTGAAGGTATTGCCGGCAAGGCCCGGAAGCTCAAGGGGCGGGTCGAAAAGATGAAGATGGGGGGCTGGGACTGGCTCGACAAGCTGATCGCAGGCGCAGCAAAGGGTGAAGACGGGGACAAGACCGTGGGAATCAAACCCCTTGACAAGTACCTTCGCGATCTTATCGGGGGCCGGCCGGTCTTTGCGTACCCGATGCGCAAAGGCGGCTTCAGGCTCCGGTACGGGCGGTCCCGGAACACCGGGTTTGCCGCTGCCGGCATGCACCCGGCTACGCTCTATGTTCTCGGTGAATTTCTTGCCACCGGCACCCAGATGAAGACCGAACGGCCGGGCAAGGCATGCGGTGTGGTGCCGGTCGATTCCATTGAGGGGCCCACCGTGCGGCTGAAAAACGGGGACGTGCTCCGGATCGATGACGAGGCGACTGCAAAACGGCTGAACGCCGATATCGAGCGGATCCTCGATGTCGGCGAGATCCTCATCTCGTACGGCGAATTTTTAGAGAATAACCACCCGCTCATTCCCGCGGGGTACTGCTCCGAGTGGTGGCAGCTCGACGAGGGGCCGGGCGTAAAACCGCCGAACGACGAGGTGGAGGCATTGGCAATGGCACGGGCCGGGGGATACCTCCACCCGGATTATACGTGGTTCTGGGACGACATAACACGTGAACAGATCCGGGCCCTTGCCGATGCGGTTTCAGCGAGGGGGACTATAGAGGAGGGGGTCCTCCGGATCCCGTTCGATCCCGTGACCAAACCACTCCTCGAGATACTCCTCATCCCTCACGAGGTGCGGGATGATGGTGTCCGGATCCGCATATATCGGGCATTCCTGGCCTCCCTCGGGCTCGATGAGAATCTGAAAAAACAAAAAACATGGGCGGACGCACCCAAAGAAGCATCCCCGCTCGATCTTGTCATGTACGTCAGCGGTCTGAAACTCCGATCCCGGTCCGGCACCCGGATCGGGGGCCGTATGGGACGGCCGGGAAAATCCAAGCCCCGGAAGATGAACCCACCCCCGCACGTCCTCTTCCCGCTCGGGGACTCCGGGGGAGCCCGGCGCTCGTTCCAGTCGGCATCTGCCCATACCGCAGAAACGGACCGGAATAACACCGACATCGACTTCCAGAAGGAAGGAGGGATCATCGAGATAGAGGTAGGCAGGCGGCGCTGTTCCCGGTGTGGGGAGATCGGGTATCTCTGCCGGTGTGAAAAATGTGGGGGGCATACCCTTGCGATCTTTACCTGCACAAAATGCGGCCGGGAAACAACGCTTCCCCGTTGCCCCGGTTGTGATGCTCCCGCCACCTGCAGCCAGCGGGTGACCCTTGATGTGAAAGGGGAATACGCAAAGGTGATGGGACGTCTTGGGATCCGTCCCGACAGTATCGCTCTGGTTAAAGGGGTAAAAGGCGTTATCTCGAAGGAAAAAACGGTCGAGGCGATGGAAAAAGGCATCCTGAGGGCGATCCGGAACATCTGGGTCTTCAAGGACGGGACCACGCGGTTTGATATGATCGACCTGCCACTCACCCATATCCGTCCTGATGAGGTGCGGGTTTCTGTTGAAAAACTCCGCTCGCTCGGGTACGTGAAAGACACGCATGGCTATGATCTCCAGAACGCCTCGCAGGTCGTCGAGCTCCACCCGCAGGACATCCTTGTATCGGACTCCTGTGCCGCGTACATGGTCAGCGTTGCACAGTTCATTGACGACCTCCTCGTCAAGTGTTACGGGCTGGAGGCATTCTACAACATCACAAAACCTGAAGATCTTGTCGGGCACCTCGTGATCGGGCTCGCCCCGCACACGAGCGCCGGTGTCCTTGCCCGGATCGTCGGGTTCACCCGGGCAAATGTGGGGTACGCACACCCGTTCTTCCATGCCGCCAAACGGCGAAACTGCTTCTATGGTGACACAGAGATCGAGGTGTTCGATGGCAGGAAATGGGAGAAGACCCCGATCCGGAAGTTTGTGCTCGAGAACTTCGATCTGAGCCGCCCGGGTGTCGACCGGCTCGGCACGTATTATTCGGACCCCGCCCGCCCATTCTTTACCCGCTCGGTTGACACGGCCGGCGGTATCCACCTACGGAGGATCACCTCGGTATCCATTCACCGTTCACCGGCGACCCTGATACGGTTTGAGACGTCCCGGGGGAAGGACCTGGTCGTGACTCCTGATCATGCGATGCTCGTCTGGGACACCGGTTACCTGCGGAAGGTCAAAGCCATAGAGCTGAAAGCCGGTGATGCGGTACCGGTCTTTGCGGGTTCCTGCACGATTGCTGACCGGGTCACGGTCGCCGAACCCGTCCCGGCACCCGAGGAGCGGGTCTACTGCCTGACCGTTGATACCGATCACACCCTGACGGCAAATGGCATCTTCACCGGCCAGTGCGATGGCGATGAGGACTGCATCATGCTCCTCCTTGACGGCCTGATCAACTTCTCCCGATCGTTCCTGCCCCAGAACCGGGGTGGCTCCATGGACGCCCCGCTCGTCCTGACAAGCCGGATCGATCCGTCTGAGATTGACAAGGAAGCCTTGAATATCGATGTCTGTGACCACTACCCGATCGAGGTCTACACGAGCGCCCTTCTCTATGCAGAACCAAAAACAATCGTAAAACTCATCGACCGTGTAGAAAACAGGATCGGGAGCCCCGGGCAGGTGGAAGGGATCCAGTTCACGCACGATACCTCGGATATATCCTCCGGACCGCTTGAATCGATGTATACCCAGATGAAGACCATGACCGACAAGCTCGAAGCGGAGCTGGTGCTGGCCGAGAAGATCCGTGCCGTTGACGCGGACGATGTTGCTGAACGGGTGCTTACCACCCATTTCCTCCGCGACCTCATGGGAAACCTGTCCGCCTTCTCCAAGCAGAAATTCCGGTGCACCAAGTGCAATACGAGCTACCGCCGGATGCCTCTTGCCGGCAAGTGCACGAAGTTTAAAGGGAGGGGCATCTGCAACGGCAACATCATTCCCACCGTCCACGAGGGCTCCGTGAAGAAGTATCTCGAGATGTCGCGGGAGATCTGCCGGAAATACAACATCTCGGAGTATACCAAGCAGCGGATGGAAGTCCTTGACCTTGCCATCACTTCCACATTCGGCGAGGAGAAGCACGAGCAGCTGGGACTTGCGGATTTCATGTGAAGGCTCCCGGTCTTCCCAACCCTTCCCCTGATTCTCTTCTTTCACCACTACAGTCCCGCACTGGCACAGGGACAGCCATGCCTGGACTGCGGTGACAGACTCATGATTCACTGATCGTGTCTGGCAAAAGGGGACCTATGGAAAATTCAAGCGTCTTCCACGTTCTGAAACACCGTATGCCCCTCGAAGATATCTGCGTGGCAACCAGAAACGGAACGGGTGCATATGCAGTATCCTGAAATACGATCCCCGGATTGTCAAAGGCTTTTACTATCCTAAAACAAATGGTATTCTGAGCGAGAATATCTAAGTGGTCAACAGAGGCGGACTCAAGATCCGTTCGCGCAGGCGTTCGCAGGTTCGACTCCTGCTTCTCGCATCTCATTTTACCGCCCCAGGATGCCACCGGATTTCTGCTCTTCGGATAGATCACGTGCGGAAGAATGGTTCAGGGACCATTCCTTTCCCGCCTCTCATGGTTTGTTTCCCTGACACTGGCGGGGTTTTGCTGCGGGACTGAGGCGGGGTGGAGAACGGTTCTCCCTCTTGATTAGTTCTCCGACGGAGGGGAGCCCGGTGGTTTTCTGCCCGGAAATTCGGCAGCGGAAACGGTGCCAACACTGGAGGAAAATATCGGTGTAATCCCGTTATTTTTTAAAAAAAAAGGTTTAAAACGGTTTCAGACCGGACACTTCAGCAGCCTGGCATTTTGCGCAAAAATCGGACAACCTGCCGTTTGTCCGGCTTGGCACGGGTCTGTCCGGTGCCCGCTATGGCCGAACATAAAACAGAATTTTCGGCCCCGGAACCCCGCGACCTGTTTTCAGGTTAAAACGAAGGGATCTTCCCATGGGTAAACGGGAAAACGGCAGGGACGGTGGCCGGGAGGGGTAGTGACCGATCCAGCTTCCCGCCCGCGATTATCCCCGCTGCGCCTGCGTCCTGTGGGATTTCTGCCCGGGCAGTACATGCACACAGCGGTAGAGACGGGAATTTCTGGAGCGACAAAGCTGCCCAAGCCGGTTATGGGGTGAACGGCAATGCTGCCATGGTGCAACATTGATGTCAGGGCACAGTCAACAGGATAGTGCGGTTTCCGATCCATGAGACCTGCCGGAGATCCGGCAAACCTCCTGAATGGATCAGATAAATCCCGTTTCGCTTAACCGGCATCAGGTGCCTAATGGATTATGGCCTCTTCATCCAGGGAATTATTGTCGGCCTCACCCTCGCAGTACCGGTAGGCCCGATCTCTCTTGTGTGCATCCATCGCACGGTTGCAGGCGGACGCCTCCATGGTATCATTTCCGGGCTTGGGGTTGCCACCGCGGACTCTTTTTACGCGGCAGTCGCGTTTCTCGGCCTGACCGCAGTCTCCGGTCTGATCATCGGCCACCAGTCCCTGTTCCGCCTCCTGGCGGGAATTGCCCTGATCCTCGTCGGGATCCAGGTCTTCCGGTCCGTACCCGCGACAGTCAGTGATGGCGACGGGCAGGAGCCATATCTGCAGGATTATCTCTCGCTTCTTGCGATCGCAGCCGCCAACCCGCTGACCCTCATCTTCTTTATCACCATCCTGCCCGGGTTTGGTGTCGTGGCACAGGGAACAACGGTCATCGCTGCAGTTCCCTTTGTTGCCGGTATTTTCCTGGGTTCCTCCTTGTGGTGGATCATTCTCTGCGGCTCGCTTGGCTCGGTCCGGTCCCGGCTGGACACATGCAGACTCCGGTGGATCAACCGGGTTTCAGGAATCCTGATCGCCAGTTTCGGCGCCGGGATGCTCCTCCTCCTGTATACTGCACCGGACCTCTTCCGGTAACGGTCAGCCCCTGCCCCTTTCAGCCCGGAACGGGCGTTTCGTCCTGCCGTGCAGGATTAAATATATTTTCTAAAAGACCAACAATTAAGCACGTAAAAAAACGGGAAACAGGAGAGGTTGTACTGACAGACCATAAACCGGGTGCACCGCCGGGCGACGAGATCGTCAGGGTAAAGCTGCCCCAGAAACGGAACCGTGAGATGTTCGGGTGTGCCGAACTCATGATGGGCGCAAACCATATCCGGGTCCGCGGATTTGACGGGGTAACCCGGATGGGCAGGATCAAAGGGAAGATAAAAAAGAAGGTCTGGATCCGCGAAGGGGACATCCTGATCGTGATCCCGTGGACGTTCCAGGACGAGAAATGCGATATCATTTACCGGTACACCGGCCCGCAGGTTGAATGGCTCCGGAGGAATAATTATCTCTGAACATTAATCACTTTTTTTCATCCCTTTAAGGAACTTTCAAAAGAATCTCTATCAGCACAATGTGATAATCCTCCAAAATTTTCAGGTTTTTGGATTTCTGGCTTCTGGAAGTGTCATACTGCTCTGCAAGGGAACAGATCCAACAATCCAGCGCGGAATTTCTTTGATGTCGGAGACAAATAACATACGGACAGGTAATGTCATGCACCAGTGCCTTGCATAAATTGAATACCCTCTGAGTAAAGGAAACACAGACCGATTGTTTAATGGTTTCATATATTTTGTAAATATGAGGACGGAGTCTCTATTCGAAGCCGAAATTAAACCTGATTACGATTACATAAAAAATGTCTTTATTTTGTGGAAATTGCGCAGAATAATCGTAAAATTCCGAATCAAAGTAAAATCTGGGAATTAACGAAAATAAAAAAACTTATATACCATTAAAGATAATCTCTTCAAAGTGGCGATGGTCATGAGAGTGAACGCTGGGATTATAATTATTATTAGTCTGCTGTTCCTGATTGGAATGGCAGGGGCGGTCGGGATTCCGGATACGGTATTTATTTCAACCGACAAACCTTGGATCGTAGCCGATAATGTGTCTCATTCCACAATAACGGTGAGAGTAGAGAATACTACAACAGATCCTGGTGTTGTGCCGGGAGCAACCATAAACCTTGTAGTTAATGATACTTCACTTGGGACACTCGATCCCAACCCGGTCACCACAGATTCATTCGGAATGGCGACAAGCATTTTCCAGGTAAAGAAAAAAAGTGGTGCAGCGGAAATAACGGTTACCGGGTTATCTGGTGTAGTGATTCAGAATATCGATCACGGCAGCGCCTATTACCCGAATTTTAATTACCCGCTCACTGGAACCGTGGGATCCCAGGTTCCTTTTAACGTATCAATTACTGACCAATACGGAAATCCTGTCGATAATCGAAGGGGGAACCATATCATCACTCTTCACGTAACAGGTCCTGCCCCGAATGACTGCGGTTTTGCTGAAGCCGGATTTGCCCATGATATTTCTCCTGTACTTGATGCCAGCGGAAAGTCGTCAGTAACTGTCAGACTAACCACAAGAATAGGTGACAACAACATTTTAATGGACGGTTATCAGAGTATCCCGAACCAGATTAAATGGATCACAGCCGATTCGAAGGGCATACCGTTCTCGATGACTCAGAGTGTTGTTCCAACGGGATCTCCTCCAACTCTTCCTGCGGATGGAACGAGCGTTTTCACCATAATATACACGGTGTTCGATGTCTACGGGAATCCAACGAACACTCAGACCCTCTGGATAAATACCACCGTCAGCGGGGAAGACAAACAGTTCGTTTCGAACAATCTGGGGCAGGTTGTGTATCCGTATGGTCCGCGATCTTCCATTGGTGTCATTGATATCACTGCAACATCCGTCGCGAATTCAACGGTCAAATCAACACCACTCACGGTAAAATTCAAGGACACCGGTGCGGCGATCATATCCCTTACGGGAAATCCTGATATGATGGCAAGTCGTGATGTCCCGCCTTCCACAAGTACCTCAGATATTATCGCAACGATTGCGGATGAAATGGGAAATGCGGTTCAGGGAGAGACGGTAACGTTCACGTTGGCGAATGAGACCTACGAAGCAACATATAACCTGACGGGAAATGCCAGTCTCGTGTCTTCAAGCAGTATAACTGACGTAGATGGACAAGCCAGGGTTCAATTCATACCTGGAAGCTTTTCCCCAGAAGTGGGGACTCCCCTGTACAATGCAACGGCAACAGGACATTGTACGGTTATTGCTACCTGGAATGGCACTTCTAAAACCACTCCCTTAACCTGGAAGAATTACCCGTACCTGAGTATATATACGGCGGTGGATCCCTTGACCCTTGCAGTAAACCAGACCGTCAACGTTACTGTCGGGTTGAGAGGAGACGGCTGGGCGCTCGGACCCCGGCCTGCTGATGTTGTTATTATCACCAATCTCGCTGGAGGTGTCGGGGGGGCTGCCAGATTGGCCCAGACGAAGATCGGAGAGAAGGCATTTGTTGACAGTGCAGACTCCGGCGTCACCATATCGTTGGTCTCGATCGGAAATAATCCAACCTACCCGTCAGCTCAGTCCGCTAAAGGCGGAGCAGGACCGTTCGCCTCTGCCAATGCGCTGACAAAGTGGAACCAGCAGGTATCCGATGGCAATGCATACTTCCAGCCGTATGCCGGAGCCCCGATGGACAAATGCCTGCGGGATCCTGCTTTATGGAATTCTCCCGTCGCACCCACATCGATCAATGCATCTATTACTACATGCTTAAGTACGTATACTTATTATAACCCTAGTTCCGATGGCAAGCTTGAGATGGATTTTACGGTAGCTGATTCTGCAGTAAATAAAAATTTACTCAAGGCTGAAATCGACAGTTTCAATGATTTCGGGGGAACCAATTATGCTGCCGGGATCAACATGGCCCTCAACCAGTTCGATAAAGTAAAGAATAACGGCCACGTCAAGGCGCTGATTATTATGGGGGACGGCATCACTATGGTAGCTCCAACGGCACCA
>Ga0105103_10000146_pt1 | contig 37681 bp, 31 predicted proteins | sample PPLLaktember2015_2_FD_79107 | JGI IMG/M metagenome (GOLD analysis project Ga0105103, IMG submission 79107) | Freshwater sediment microbial communities from Prairie Pothole Lake near Jamestown, North Dakota, USA - PPLs Lake P7 Core (6) Depth... | ecosystem: Environmental > Aquatic > Freshwater >...
ATTCTGCTGGCCGACGAGCCCACCGGCAACCTGGACTCGAAGACGGGCGTCGAGATCATGGCGCTGTTCGCCCGGCTGCACGCGGCGGGCAACACGATCATCGTGGTCACGCACGAAGCCGACATCGCCGCGTATGCGCACCGCGTGATCTCCATCCGCGATGGGCAGGTGGAGAAGGACTACCGGCAGACGCCGCACGGCGGCCAGGCGCATCCCGTGCCCGCCGCCGTCAGTGCTCCAGCCTGACACCTCGGCCACTCTGGAACCCTCGAACTCCAGAACCTCAGACCGCCGCCAGATGCCCCTCCGCCACCTCGCGTAGCGGCGCCTCACGATTCACCCGCCCCGGATCGAGCTCGATGCGGTTCTTCGGCGCGTCAGGATCCGTCACCGGCACCGCCGACAGCAGCGCCTGCGTGTAGGGGTGCTGCGGCTGCGCGAAGATGCTCGACGTCGGGCCCATCTCGACGATCTTGCCGAGATACATCACTGCCACCCTGTTCGAGATGTGCCGAACCAGCCGCAGGTCGTGGGCCACGAACAGATAGGTGAGCTTCAGCTGTTCCTGGAGGTCCATCAGCAGGTTGATCACCTGCGCCTGGATCGAGACGTCGAGGGCGGAGACAGGCTCGTCCGCAATGATGAACGAGGGGTTCAGGGCGAGGGCCCGCGCCAGGCCAATGCGCTGCCGCTGGCCGCCGCTGAACTCGTGAGGATAGCGATCCAGGTGCGCCGGCTCGAGTCCCACCAGCCTGAAGAGCTCGGCCACGCGGTCACGGCGCTCCGCCTTCGAGCCGATCTTGTGGATGACGAGCGGCTCCTCGACGATCGTGAACGCGCGCATGCGTGGGTTGAGCGACGAGAAGGGGTCCTGGAACACCATCTGCATCTGTCGCCGCGCGGCGCGAAGACGCGTGCTCGAGAACGACAGCACGTCCTCGCCGCGGAAGATCACCTGCCCCGATGTCGGCTCCACCAGGCGCAGCATGCAGCGCCCGTTCGTGCTCTTGCCGCTGCCGGACTCGCCGACGAGCGCGAACGTCTCGCCCTCCTCGATGGTGAAGCTCACATCGTCGACGGCGCGGACCACCGCCTTGGGGCGGAACAATCCGCCCCCGCGCGTGAAGTGCTTCACGAGATGGCGGACTTCAACCAGTGGCGGCATCAGGAGCGCACCTCGCCCGCCACGGTCAGCCGGGCGTCCGACGCCGAATGGAGATGGCAGCGCACCGAGTGTTCGGGTGTGAGCGCCGTCACGCCCGGGAAGGACCGAACGCACTGCGGCATGCGCGCGGCACAGCGTGGCGCGAAGGAGCAGCCGGGCGGCAGCGCGCCCAGATTCGGCACCGACCCGTCGATGGCATGTAGACGCGAGCCCGCGGCGCCCCCTGGAATGGACGCCAGCAGCCCCTGGGTGTAGGGGTGCGCGGGATTGCGGAAGATCTCACGCACGGGCCCCTGCTCGACGATGCGGCCGGCATACATGATGGCGACCCGGTCCGCCGTCTCCGCAATCACGCCGAGATCGTGGGTGATGAGCAGCAGACTGATGCCGAACTCCCGCTTCATCTCGCGCAGGAGGTCCAGGATCTGCGCCTGCACGGTCACGTCGAGCGCTGTCGTGGGCTCGTCCGCGATGACCAGCGGGGGACGGCAGGCGAGTGCGATCGCGATCATCACGCGCTGGCGCATGCCGCCCGACAGCTGGTGCGGGTAGTCGTTCACGCGGTGCTCGGCGTCGACGATGCGCACCGCGCGCAGCAGGTCGACCGCCCGTGCGCGGGCTTCGGCGCGCGTCGCCAGGCCGTGCACGCGCAGGGCCTCCGCGATGTGGTCGCCGACCCGCATCACGGGATTGAGCGCGGCCATGGGCTCCTGGAACACGAAGCCGATGCCGGCGCCGCGGACCTGACGGAGCTCCTCTTCGGGCAGCGACACGAGGTCGCGGCCCTGGAACAGCACGCGACCCGCGGTCACGCGTCCCGGTGGCTGCACGAGACGGATGATCGAGAACGCGGTCACCGACTTGCCGCTGCCCGATTCACCCACCAGTCCCAGGGTCTCGCCCTGCCGGATCTGGAACGACACACCGTTCACGGCCGTGAGCGTCCCCGCCTGCGTCTCGAAGCTCGTGGTGAGGCCTTCGACCGACAGCAGGCTGTCAGACATCCAGGCCCGCTTCCCGGTACTCGCCGAACACGCGTCGCAGCGTGTCGGAGATCTCGCCCACGGTGGCGCGTGCCTCGACGGCGGCGATGACGTGGGGCACGAGGTTGTCGGCGCCGCGCGCGGCCGACTCGACCGATGCCAGCGTCGCCTGGCACGCCGCGTGATCCCTGGTGCGGCGCACCTCGCGCACCCGCGCCACCTGCTGCCGCTCGAGCTCGGGCTCGAGCTCGAACATCTCGACCCGCGAGGGCTCGTCGGTCTGGTAGCGGTTCACGCCGACGACCACCGCGTCGCCAGCATCCACGGCCACCTGCGCTTTGTAGGCCGAATCCTGAATCTGCCGCTGGATGTAACCGGCCTCGATCGCCGCCAGCGTGCCGCCCATCGCCTCGATGCGGCTCAGCAAATCCCGCGCGCCGGCTTCGATGTCGTTGGTCCGCCGCTCGATTTCGTACGACCCCGCGAACGGATCGATGGTGTTGGCGACGCCGCTCTCCGCCGCGATGATCTGCTGCGTGCGCAGCGCAATGCCCGCTGAAGTCTCGGTCGGCAGCGCCAGCGCCTCGTCGCGGCTGTTCGTGTGCAGCGACTGCGTGCCGCCCAGGACGGCGGCCATCGCCTGCACCGCGACCCGGACGATGTTGTTGTCCGGTTGCTGCGCGGTGAGCGTCGACCCCGCCGTCTGCGTGTGGAAGCGCAGCTGCTGTGCGCGCGGATGCGTCGCGCCGAAGCGGTCGCGCATCAGGCGTGCCCACAGCCGCCTGGCGGCCCGGAACTTCGCGATCTCCTCCAGGAAGTCGTTGTGCGCATTGAAGAAGAAGGACAGCCGTTGCCCGAGCGCGTTGACGCCCAGGCCCGCGTCGATGCCGGCCTGCACGTAGGCGATGGCGTTCGCGAAGGTGAACGCCACTTCCTGCACCGCCGTCGAGCCCGCCTCGCGGATGTGATACCCGCTGATCGAGATGGTGTTCCACTGCGGCACCTCGCGTTCGCAGAACGCGAAGATGTCCGTGACGATCCGCAGCGAGTGACCGGGCGGGTAGATGTAGGTGCCGCGGGCGACATACTCCTTGAGGATGTCGTTCTGCACGGTGCCAGAAAGCTGTCGAGGCGACACACCCTGACGTTTGCCGACGGCCACATACAGCGCCAGCAGGATGATCGCAGTGGCGTTGATGGTCATCGACGTCGACACGCGGTCGAGCGGGATGCCGTCGAACAGCACCGCCATGTCCTCGATGGAGTCGATCGCCACGCCAACCCGTCCCACCTCGCCCGCGGCGAGCGGCGCGTCGGAGTCGTAGCCGATCTGGGTGGGCAGATCGAAGGCGACGCTGAGGCCGCTGACGCCCTTCGAAAGCAGATACCGATACCGCTGGTTCGACTCGGCCGCACTCCCGAACCCGGCATATTGACGCATCGTCCAGAGGCGCCCGCGATACATCGTCGGCTGAATTCCCCGGGTGAAAGGGAAGGTTCCGGGAAGTCCGAGGTCACGATCGGGGTCGAACCCCTCGAGATCGGCAGCCACGGCGAAGTGGCGAGCGCCAGGCGCAGAAGACATGGTCGGCATTGTAATGCTGCGCGAGCGTTGGTCTTTCGCCCCACCTCCGCAGCCCCGTCCTTAGAGCCCTGTTGAGCCCCAAGTTGCAGAAAAAACACAACTTATTGTGCTTTGAGTCTTGACACCCACTAGGGACATTCCTAAAATGGCACCGATTCTCCGAAGAGTTTCGTCCCGCTCACATGACGACTACGAGCCGAGTTCAGCCTGCCGCCCCCGGTGGGTACCTGTCGGTAACCGACCGGGATCGAGCCGGCAGGCACGAGGGTGAGGAGGGGCCATCCAATGGATGACGTGGTAAACCGGTTCGCGCGCGAGTTGGCCGATGCGATTGCCGCCGCCGTCTCGAACAGTGCCGACGTGGAAGCCTGCCGTGAGCGCGCCAGGGCCGCCGGCTACGAAATGAAGGTGAACCTCGAGGCCGTCGTGGGGTTCGTGAACCGGTCCCAGCCTGCAGGTGAAGGCCCGGCGGTGTCGGCGCGCGTCGGCACGGTGACCCGCGCCGTCGCGCCGCGCAAGCCGTACGACATGACGGTCAACGACCGGCGCTTCCTCCGCTCCCTCCGCATTGCGGCGGAAGAAGCGAAGGTCGAAGAAATCAACTAGCCGGGCGCGGTCTCCACCGCCCGGGATTACGGCTGCCGTGCGCCCTGCTGCGCCACGGCCGCCGCCGCTTTCCGTGCCGCTTCCGCGTCCCCCAGGTAATAGCTCCGGATGGGCGCCAGGCCGCCATCCAGTTCGTAGACCAGAGGAATTCCCGTCGGGATGTTCAGCTCGACGATGTCCTGCTCGGAGATGCTGTCGAGATACTTGACCAGGGCACGCAGCGAATTGCCGTGGGCCGCGATGAGAACGCGCTGGCCCTGGGTGATGGCCGGCGCGATGGTGTCGTGCCAGTAGGGCAGGAAGCGTGCGACCGTGTCCTTCAGCGACTCGGTGAGCGGCAGTTCCCCCTCGGCGAGATGGCTGTACCGCCGATCGCGAGAGGGGTGCCGTTCGTCGTCGGGTGAGAGCGGCGGCGGAGGGATGTCATAGGCACGGCGCCAGATCTTCACCTGTGCCTCGCCGTGCCTGGCTGCTGTTTCCGCCTTGTTGAGCCCCTGGAGGGCGCCGTAGTGCCGTTCGTTCAGGCGCCAGCTGCGCTGCACCGGAATCCAGAGCTCGCCCAGTTCATCCAGCGTGATCCAGCAGGTGCGAATCGCGCGCGTGAGCACGCTGGTGAACGCCAGATCGAACGAAAAGCCATCCTGCTTCAGCAGGCGCCCGGCGTTGAGCGCCTCCTCCCGACCTTTCTCGGTGAGGTCGACGTCGGTCCAGCCGGTGAAGCGGTTCTCCTTGTTCCAGGTCGATTCACCGTGGCGAAGCAGAACGACTTTGTACATGTGGCCTCTCGATCTACTGCAGTTGCTTGATGGCCGCGCGGCCGGCATAGCGGGCCGCGGTGCCGAGCTCCTCCTCGATGCGGAGCAACTGGTTGTACTTGGCAACGCGATCGCTGCGCGACGCCGAACCGGTCTTGATCTGGCCCGCGGCGGTGCCCACGGCGAGGTCGGCGATGGTCGAGTCTTCCGTTTCGCCGGAACGGTGCGAGATGATGCTGCGGTAGTCCGCGGCGCTGGCCATGGCGATGGCATCGAGCGTCTCGGTGACGGTGCCGATCTGGTTCAGCTTCACCAGCAGTGCGTTGGCGACGCCTTCGTCGATGCCTCTCCGGAGGATCGACGGATTGGTCACGAAGATATCGTCGCCGACCAACTGAACCCGGCTGCCGAGTTCGCCCGTGATGAGCCGCCAGCCGTCCCAGTCGGACTCGGCCAGGCCGTCCTCGATGGAGATGATGGGATACTGCCGGACCCAGTCCACCCACAGCGCGACCAGGCCCGCCGAATCGAGCGTGCCCTCGCCGGAGCGCTTCAGGGCGTAGCGTCCCCCGCCCTCGTAGAACTCGCTGGCGGCGGGATCGAGCGCGATGAAGACGTCGGTGCCTGCCTTCGCGCCAGCTTTGCCGATCGCTTCGAGGACCACCTCCACGGCTTCCCGGTTCGAGCGGAGGCTCGGGGCGAACCCGCCTTCATCGCCCACGCCCGTGGAAAGCCCTCGGGACTTCAGGATCGACCGCAGCGCATGGAAGATCTCGGTGCCGGCCCGCAGCCCCTCGCGGAACGACGGGAAGCCGACGGGCATGACCATGAACTCCTGGAAGTCCACGTTCGAGTCCGCGTGCGCGCCGCCGTTCAGGATGTTCATCATCGGTACGGGGAGCGTGTAGCCCGTGCGATTACCCGCGATGGTGGCGATGTGTGCGTACAGAGGCTTCCTGGCGTCGGCGGCTTCGGCCTTGAGCGCCGCCATCGAGACGCCGAGCAGCGCATTGGCGCCCAGCCGGCTCTTCGCGGGCGTGCCGTCGAGCGCGATCATCGCTTCGTCGAGCGCGCGCAGCGAGTCGAACGGCTGGCCGATGACGGCCCGCGCGATCTCGCCGTTGACGTGACCGACCGCGGTCATCACCCCTTTGCCAAGGTAGCGCCCCTTGTCGCCATCCCGCAGTTCGAGCGCTTCGCGCTCGCCGGTCGACGCGCCCGATGGCACCGCCGCGCGGCCCCGCGCACCAGTGTCGAGCGTTACGTCCACCTCGACTGTCGGGTTGCCCCGGGAGTCGAGCACCTCTCGTCCACGCACCTCGGTAATCGTCACGTTTACCTCTCGAGAAAGGGGTCCTGTCCTGACGATCACCGGGATGAACGAAGGCGGGGCCCTTCGCGCTCGGTCTCGCCGCTCCGCGCCGGGCACCTAGCCGCGGCGATCCGCCTCCGCTTCCAGCTTCAGCGCGGCATCGTCGATCGGGCCGATGAAGGGCTCCTCGCCGGCGGCCACCACCACCACGCCGCTTTCGCTCACCGTGTGGCGCCGGCGGTCTTCGTCGGCGTCGTAGCCGATGCGCGCGCCACGCGGGATGTGTACGTCCCGGTCGACGATCGCCCGCCGGACCTGCGCGTGCCGGCCCACCCGCACCCCGGGCATGAGAATGGACGATTCGATGAGGCTGAAGCTGTGCACCCGCACGTTCGGGCACAGGATGCTGCCCAGGATCCGGCTGCCCGAGACGATGCAGCCCTGCGAGATCAGCGAATCCTGGGCTTCACCGCGCCGCCCGTTCTCCGCGAACACGAACTTCGCCGGCGGAGCCTGCGGCATGTAGGTGCGGAGCGGCCACTCGGGATCGTACAGGTTGAACTCGGGGTTGACCTGGCAGAGATCCATGTTCGCCTCGAAGTAGGCGTCCAGCGTGCCGATGTCCCGCCAGTACTTCGCGGCTTTCTTGTTCTCGTCGTAGAAATGGTAGGCGTACATCGCGCCGCCCGGAATGAGCGACGGGATGATGTTCTTGCCGAAGTCGTGCTGGCTGGCGGGATCGGCCGCATCGGCTTCGAGGGCGCGCACCAGGACATCGCTGTTGAACACGTAGATGCCCATCGACGCCATGGTGAGATGTGGATGGCCGGGCATCGGCGGCGGCTGCGCCGGCTTCTCGAGGAAGCCGGTCACGCGGTCGGTATCGTCCACGGCGACGATGCCGAACCGGTTGCCCTCGTCGAGCGGCACCTCGATGGCGGCCAGGGTGACGGTGGCGTTCCGCTCCTGATGGAACCGGAGCATCTTCAGGTAGTCCATCTTGTAAACGTGGTCACCGGCCAGCACCACGACGTAGCGCGGTTCCTCGCGCACGATGGAGTAGAGGTTCTGGTACACGGCGTCGGCCGTGCCCTGGTACCACTGCTCGCCGACGCGCTTCTGCGGCGGCAGGATTTCGACGAACTCGTCGAGCTCCTCCGAGACGATGCTCCACCCGCGCCTGACGTGCCGGCTGAGTGAGAGCGACTTGTACTGAGTAGCGAGGAACACTCGACGCAGGCCGGAGTTGATGCAGTTGCTCAGGACGAAGTCGATGATTCGGTAGGGGCCGCCGAAGTACACGGCGGGTTTGGCGCGATCGCGCGTGAGGGGTGACAGACGCTCGCCCACACCTCCGGCGAGCACGATGACCAGGACGTCTTCGGGCTTCATCCGCTGACGATTATACGGCGGGGCTTCCCGGGGGGCCGAAAACTCAGCATTCCGCGCCCGTTGCCGAGTTTGACATCCCCCGGATGACGCCCCTATCATCGTCTATTCGGGGTCGGTTTCTTAAGATGGGACGTTCGTTCAGGAGAACTTGATGATGGCCATTCGTCGCGTGGTTGCACTCGCCGTCGCGGTTGCCTTCTCGGGCACTTTCGCGCTCGCGCAGTCGGCCAAACCCGATACCAAGAAGCGCAGCAAGCAGGAACAGCAGGAAATCGAGCAGATCGTCAAGCTCGTGGACGGCGTCATGGCCGGCCAGCCTGGACCTGCCGACATCCAGATGGAAATCACCCCGTTCTTCCTGAAGTCTCAGGAACAGCGCACGTTCGTGCCCTTCGTCCTGGACGTCAAGGGTGCCCCGGCCGCCGACGCGGCCATGTACATCCGCGTGGTGAACCCCGCCGCGCAGCCCGACCCGAAGGCCAAGAAGGTCGAGTATCCCTGGGACGACATCCACTTCGTGCCAGCGGCCCAGCTGGCCACGGGCAAGCTCAACCGTGTGTTCATGGCCGCTCCCGGCACCTACGACGTGTATCTCGCGATCAAGGAGCGCCTCCCCGAGAAGGCGCCCAAGACGCAGGTGGCGAAGATGGGGGTTGTGAAGAAGCAGATCGTGGTGCCCGACTTCCAGAACGCCGAGTTCAACACCAGCTCGCTGCTGGTGACGGACAAGGTGAACATGCTCACCGCGCCGGTTGGCGCCGAGGAAACCCGCGAGCGGCCGTTCGTGTTCGGCGCCCAGGAATTGATTCCGGCCGCCGACATGGATTTCGGCAAGAGCGAAGAACTCTCGATTTTCTATCAGGTCTACAATGCGGGCCTCGACCCGGCCGGCAAGCCCAACATCGTGATGGAGTACGAGTTCCACAAGAAGGAAGGCGAGGCGGAGAAGTTCTTCAACAAGACGAATCCGCAGACGGTCAGCGCGGCGAACCTGCCGCCCCAGTTCGATCCGGCGACGTTCCCGGTTCCTGGCGGCATTTCGGTGCCCCTGGCGAGCTTTGGCGAAGGCACGTACCGCCTGGCCATCAAGATCAGCGACAAGGTGTCCGGCAAGGTCCTGACACGCGACGTGAACTTCACGGTGAAAGCATCGTAAACTGTCGGTAGATTAGCGGACCGCCCCCGACAGCGCCCGGGGGCGGTCCTCACACAGCCTATGGGAACGAATGGTCGCCTGACCGTCCCGGCGTTGGCCGTCTGCCTTCTGGCAGCCGGTATGGATTCCGCTCTGGCGCAAGCGCCTGCCCGCCAACTCGAACGCGTCACAGACCTCGCGGCCGTTTCCACCGGCCAGATCATTGGCCAGGTCATCGACGATGCCGGCAGTCCGCTCGATGGGGTGGTGGTTTCGGCCCTTGGGTCGACAAGCGCCTTTGCCGTCTCCGACAACCTGGGCCAGTTCTCGCTCCGTCAACTGCCGCCCGGCGCCTACCTCGTGCGCGCCCACCGCCAGGGTTATCTCACCGTCCGCGGGACCATCGTCGAGGTGCGGCCCTCGAGTCGGACCCCCTCGTCCTTTACGCTGCGCCGCGAGGGCGAGCCCTCGACTCCCAGGGTCACCGAGGCAGGCATGGGGACCACCGCCATCGGTGCTCAGCCTGTGCCGACCGAGATCACGGGCGATCGCAGCGAGACCGGTCTCGCCTGGCGCCTGCGGCGGCTGAAGCGCAGCGTCCTGCGAGACAGTGACACGGCGGTTGATCTGCCCGCGAACGATGAGTTCTCGTTCACCGACCCGTTCGAATATCTTGGCCGCGCCGTGGAGAGCTCGGCGAGAGCGGCAGGGGCCCTGTTCGCGGATATTTCCCTGGACGGGCAAGTCGACCTGCTGACCACGGGCGCGTTCGACAGCCCGACCGAACTGCTGGACCAGGACCGCACCCGCAGCGTGGCGTTCTTCTCGGTCGGCGCCAACGTCGGTGACCACGGCGCCTGGGCCGTGCGCGCCGCGATGAATCAGGGCGATCTGGATTCCTGGATCGTGGCGGGCAGCTATTCGTCCACTGCCGGCGACTCCCACCGGTATCAGTCGGGCATGTCCTACGGCCTCCAGCGCTACCAGGGTGGAAACGCCGCGGCCCTGGCCGCCGTGGCCGATACCGCGAGGAACGTCGGATCGGTGTTCGCCTACGACGAGTGGTCGGTCTCGAAGAACCTGACCATCGGCTACGGAGCCACCTACACCCACTACGATTACCTGGTCGAACCGTCGATGCTCAGCCCGCGCGTGAATGCCAGCTACATGGCCGGCGATCACTGGCGGCTGCGAGGCATGGCATCGCGCCAGCTGTCGGCGCCGGGCGCTCAGGAGTTCCTGCCGCCGACCCGCGCGTCATGGCTGCCGCCGCAGCGGACGTTCTCGCCTCTGTCCCGAGAGGGATTCCGCACGCAGGATCTCGAGCACTACGAAGCCGGCGTGGAGCGTTTGCTGAACGGCGCCACAGTGGGCGTCCGCGCCTTCCGCCAGCAGATTGACGACCAGTTGATTACCGTGTTCGGACGGAGTCCCGAAGGGCCCGGAGCCGCGCTCGGCCACTACTACGTCGGCTCCGCGGGCGACGTCGACGTGCAGGGCGTGGGTGTCTCCTACCTGCAGGCGCTCACCGGAAACCTCCGCGGCTCGGTCGAATACTCCATCTCGAACGCGCAGTGGACCGGCGCGCCGCCGGCCGGCGACGAGCGGCTCCTGCAGCGCATCATGCCTGCCGCCGTCCATACGGGCGAGCGCGAGCGGATTCACGACCTGCGCACCTCTGTCGAAGCCGAAGTGCCGCAGACGGCGACGCGCGTCGTCGTGTTCTATCGGATCAACAACGCCTTCATCACCGACGGGGATCCCGAGGAGATTCGCGGGCTCGACGGGCGATTCGAGATGCAGGTGAACCAGTCGCTGCCGTTCATGAACTTCATGGGCTCGCAGTGGGAAATGCTCGTCGCCCTCCGCAACATGTTCCACGAGAACATGGTGGGAGCGTCCACCTACGACGAGGTCCTGGTCGTTCGTCCTCCCAAGCGGATTCTCGGAGGACTGACGGTCCGATTCTAGAAGACCAGGCATCCGGGTCTTTGGATCAGTCAGACGACAACTTGAATACCCGGGCCGCCGTGGTGGTGTCCTCGCTTGGAAACCGCCATTTATCAATGATTTGCGGGCGATCTGCGCCCACGTGCTCTGGTATACGGTTTGCTCCCTGACGGCGCGGAAGCATCTGCCTTGAATTCCGAGAACCGGTTCCCGTACGAGCCGTTGCCCCCCCTCGGCTCTGCGAACGGACAGGACTGGCGTCGCCCCGCCTTGCCCGTTGTGGTCACGGTGTGCCTGCTGGTTCTTGGTATCGCGAACATCGTCTCTCGGGCGACGAACAGCGAAGTCGAAGACGGCGTGCTCTGGGTGGAACGCGCCGCGGGGGTCGTGGCGGCCGAAGTCGCCGAGCCTTCTTCCGCCAGCCGCGCCGGCGTCCGCCCGGGCGACGTCCTGCTCGCGATTGACGGTCAACCCGTCGAGGGCCGCGATCAGGTGTTCGCCGTTCAGCAGCGCGCCGAGCCCGGCGACAATCACGTCTACACGCTGTTGCGCCTCGGCACGCGCGAGGTGGCGCAGGTCCAGCTCGCGCCGTTGCCTGCTGGTGCGGGCTTTCTCTACTACCTGCTGGCGAGCGTCGGCATCTTCACGCTCCTCGTCGGTGCCGCGGTGCGTGCCCGCCGACCCGACGACCAGGCCACCCTGCACTTCTTCTGGCTGTGCGTGGCGTTCTTCGGCGTCCTGGCGTTTTCGTTCAGCGGGCGCCTCGACCGCGTCGACTGGGCCTTCTACTGGGCCGATGTCGTCGCCCTGTCGCTGCTGCCGCCCCTGTTCCTGCATTTCGCGCTGGTGTTCCCCGAACGGCCGCACCACGAGGGCTATGCCGTGCACCTGTCGCGCTGGCTGCCGGCCATCTACCTGCCGGCCGCGGTGCTGGGCTGCACCCGCATCCTGGCGCTGGTCCGCGCCGCCATCGATCCCGACTACTTCGTGCGGCTCGTCGGGCTGCTCGATCGCCTCGAGCTGCTCTACCTCGCGGTGTTTCTCACCGCGGGTCTGTTGGTCCTGATCCGTGCGCTGAAGCGTTCGCGCTCGGTGACCTGCAAGCGCCAGCTGCGATGGATCGTGTGGGGCACGACGCTCGGGGCGATGCCCTTCGCGCTGGGCTACGCCGTACCCTTCGCGCTCGGCGTGGACCCGTCGCTGCCGATGGAGTTGTCGGCGGTGCCGCTCGGGTTCATTCCGGTCGCCTTCGCCTCGGCCATCGTCCGCTACCGGCTGATGGACGTCGAGATCATCCTCAAGCGTCTCCTGGTCTACACCTCGGCGGTGGCCGCCAGCATCGCGATCTTCGTGGCCATCCTCCGCACCTCGGGGGGCTCGTTCATCCAGAGCGAAACCGACCAGCGGTGGGTGATCGCCTTCCTCGCGACCGTGGTGGTCATCCTGCTCGCCAAGCCCGTCAAGGACGGCCTGCAGCGGGGGATTGATCGCGCGTTCTACCGCGATCGCTACGACTATCGTCGGGCGCTGGTCGGGTTCGCGCGCGACCTGAGTGCCGACATCGTGCTCGACCGTCTGGCCGAGCGCCTGGTCACCCGGGTCGGCGAGACCATCGAAATCGATGCGATGGCGTTCATGCTGGCCTCGGACGCCGGTGACTTCGACGCGCTGCATGTCTCCGGCCTCGAGAGCGGTGTGCCGCGGCTGGCGCTCAACTCGGGTATCGGCGCCCGGGTGGCGTCGGGTCAGACCGTGCGTCTCGACGACCCGCTCGCCGCGACCCGGTTCACGGCGGAGGAGGTGGAGTTCTGGCGGGACACGGGCATCTACTACTTCGTGCCCTGCGTGTCCAAGGGCTCGGCCGTCGCGGCGTTGCTGCTCGGTCGCCGCGAGAGTGGCGAACCGCTCACCACCGAGGACCTCAACCTCGTCACCGCGGTCGCCGGTCAGGCCGCCGTTGCGATCGAGAACGGCCGTCTCTATCGTCAGCTGCACCTGAAGGCCTCGGAGCTGGACCGTCTGCGGTCGTTCAACGAGAACATCCTCGAGTCGCTCGATGACGGACTGATGGTGCTGGGACTGGACGACCGGATCATCCGGTGGAATCAGGCGCTCGAGCATCTGTACGGCCCCTCGCGGGCCGATGCGATGGGGCAAGCTCTGGACCGGCTGTTCGACCCGTCTGTGGTGACCGTGCTGCGCGCGCAGCGGCGCGACCACCCGCATGGCGCATCGGCGTTCCGCGTGCCGCTGACCGCCCGTCACCGCACCGGCAACCCGGCCCGGCTGGTCAACATCACCACCGTCCCTCTGCAGGCGATCAGCGCCGGCGCTCCCGCCTCCGGCACCATCGTGATCTTCGAGGACATCACCGAACGCACGCAACTCGAGGAGCAGCTGCGCATCTCCGAGAAGATGGCCTCGCTGGGCGTGCTGGCTGCGGGCGTGGCGCACGAAGTGAACACACCGCTGACGGGCATCTCCAGCTACACGCAGATGCTGCTGGAGGGCTCCGACCCCGGCGACCCGCGGACGGCGGTGCTCGAGAAGATCGAGAAGCAGACGTTCCGCGCCGCCCGGATCGTCAACGGGCTGCTGCACCTTTCCCGCTCGAACGCCGCGGACGCGTCCGAACGCACAGTCGTCGACCTGAACGCGGTGGTCGGTGACGTGCTGGCCCTGCTCGAGCATCAGTTCGAGAAGGGCAGCGTGAAGATCCGTCGCGAGCTGGCCGACGGCAGCGTGCCGGTTGTCGGGTTCGAGTTCAAGCTCCAGCAGGTCTTCCTGAATCTGTTCCTGAATGCGCGGGACGCGATGCCGAGCGGCGGCTGGCTGACCATCGCCACGCGCCAGGACGGGCACGAGGTGGTGGCCGAGGTGTCCGACACCGGGACCGGCATTCCGTCCGAGCACCTCGATCGCATCTACGATCCCTTCTTCACCACCAAGCCGATCGGGCAGGGCACGGGCCTGGGCCTGTCGATCACCTATGGCATCGTGCGCGAGCACGACGCCTCGATTCAGTGCCAGAGCGCCCCCGGTCAGGGCACGCGGTTCACGCTGCGCTTCAAGCTGGCGCAGACGAACGCGCAACTGGCAGCGATGTAGGCGTCGCCGACTGTCGGCGCCGGAGCAATCGGTATGCGGCGGAACGGATCAGTCCTCGTCATCGACGATGAAGAAATCATGCGGGAGATCCTGCAGACCCTGCTCGAACGGGAGGGGTATGCGGTGCGGATCGCCGCGTCCGGTCAGGAAGGGCTCGATCTGGCGCGAGCCCTGCCATTCGACGCCGTCATCGTCGACGTGATGATGCCGGGCATCGACGGCCTGCAGGTGCTCGAAGAGCTCAAGAAGCAGGACGACAACCTGCCGGTGCTGATGATCACGGCGTTCGCCTCGATGGATACCGCGATCAAGGCGATGAAGCTCGGCGCGTTCGACTACATCACCAAGCCGTTCAAGAACGACGAAGTGTTGGTCGTGCTCCGCAACGCCATCGAGCACCGGCGTCTGCGGGACGAGAACACCCAGCTTCGCAGCGATGCCGCCCGCCGTCTGCACAAGTTCTCCGGCATCATCGGCCGGAGCACGCGCATGATCCAGGTGTTCGAGCTGATCGCGCAGGCGGCGCCGAGCCGTTCGACCATCCTGATCACGGGCGAGAGCGGCACCGGCAAGGAACTCGTCGCCCGGGCCATCCACGTCAACTCGGCCCGCTCCGACAAGGCGTTCGTCACGGTCAACTCGGGGAACCTGCCTCCGGATCTGCTCGAGTCGACGCTGTTCGGGCACGTCAAGGGCGCGTTCACCGGTGCGGTCTACCCCAAGAAGGGGCTCTTCGATCTCGCGGACAAGGGCAGCATCTTCTTCGACGAGATCGGCAACATCCCGATCGAGACCCAGGCCAAGCTGCTGCGCGTCATGCAGGAGCGCGAGTTCATGCGCCTCGGCGGCATGGAAACCATCAAGGTGGACGTGCGCATCATCGCCGCCACCAACGTCGATCTGAAGCGCGAGATGGAGGACGGCCGCTTCCGCGAGGACCTGTTCTACCGGCTCCACGTGATCAGCATCGAGCTGCCCTCGCTGCGGGATCGCCGCGAGGACATTCCCCTCCTGGTGCAGCACTTCCTCGAGAAGTACGCCGAGGAGAACGGCCGGCCCTCGCTCGAGCTGGCGCCGGACGCGCTCGAACTGCTCATGGAGTACGACTGGCCGGGCAATGTCCGGGAGCTGGAAAACGTCATCGAGCGGGCGGTCGTGCTCAGCACGGGCAGCCGGATCGCCGCCGATCGCATCCCCGACAACGTGCGCAAGGCACCACGCTTCCAGCTGCCGCACGTGGTGATGCCGCCCGAGGGCGTATCGCTGAAAGAAGTGACGGCCGCCTACGAGCGTCAGTGGATCGAGTCGGCGCTCGAAGCCGCCGGCGGGGTCCAGAAGCGGGCCGCCGAGCTCCTGCACATCAAGCCGACGACGCTGAACGAGATGATCAAGCGCTACGACATCCGTCCGCGGCGGAAAAAGGCGGCGACGGCCACGGGCCCGGAAGGCGCGGCCGCCGCGGAAGAGAGCGGTGACGAGCTGGAGCCGGTTGGCTCCGACGTCGAATAGCGGCTACTTCTTCACGGCCGCCAGCAGGCGGTCGTACTTCTGCATGATCGCGTCCCAACGGTAGTTCCGTCGGACGTAGTCCTTGCCGTTCCGGCCCATGCGCTCGCGCAGCCGGTCGTCGGCGAGCAGCAGCTTCGCGCACTCGATGAACTCGTCGCGGTCCTGATAATAGAGACCGGCGTTGCTCTTGTGGCAGTGGTCCACCAGGACCTCGGCTCGCGCGTTGCACAGCACCGGCGTGCCGACCGCCATGGCTTCCAGCGCCAGCAGCGACAGGCTCTCGAAGGGCGAGGGCACCACGACCACGGTGGCCGCCTCGAGCGCCTGCAGCCGCTCCCGCTCCGAGAGCAGTCCCGCGAACTTCACCCACGGCACCTCGGGCAGCTGCATCAGCTTGACCCCCATCAGCGCCAGCGTGGCGTCGCCGCCCTGCTCCTTGTAGCTGGTGAAGTACTCGATCAGCTCCTCGCATCCCTTGCCGGCGTCGATGCGGCCGCCGTACAGCAGGAACTGCCCCTGCAGCCGGTGCCGGCGCCTGAAGGCGGTTCCCCGGGCGCGGAGGTGCGACGGCAGCGCCTTGTGGATCTCCTCTTCGTCCTCCGGCTCTTCGTGAGGCTGGAGGGCTTCGTCCTGCAGCAGGTCCACGCCGCAGCCCACGGTCTCCTCGGCCACCGGCCGCATGTCGAAAGTCGTCTTCAGGAAGTTCTTCTCGACCTCGGTGTTGAACGCCACGGCGGCCGCCTGGCCGAACAGCTCCCGGTAGATCCCGAGGTGGATGGCCGGTTCGTCGTGAGCCGTCGGCACGAGGATGCTGCGGGCCGGATCGATGCCGAGGCCGAGCACGGTCGGCGCATAGAGGTAGGTGAAGAAGATCAGCGCGTCGTACGACGCGTGGTGGCGCTTGAGGTGTTCGGCCAGGGCGGGCGACCACGGGCCCTGCTCCTCGAGCCAGCGCATCTCGTCATCCCGCGTGTGGTCGTTGTGGAAGATCCAGTCGGAGAGCTGGTTGAAGCCCTGGATGTCGCGCGTTCGGGTGTTGGCGAATCGGCGAACGGTCACCCCGCGGATGCGATCGGTGCCCTCGGGATATTCGTTCTTCCAGGTGATGTAGTCGCGCGCACAGGTGGTCAGCACTTCGACCTCGTGCCTGGTCGCCATGCGTTCGGCGATGAGCCGGCAGTGGTACTCGGAGCCGCCGAGGATTTCGGCGCCGTAGCGCTGAACGATGAATGCAATCTTCACGATGGGTTCTCCGGCGCGCTGACCGCCCCGGCCTCGGCCAGCAGGCGGTGCAACTCGCGCATGATGCGATCGTCACCGAAGTCGCGCAGGCGCCGGTGTTGTCCGGCGATGACGCGGGAGCGGAGCTGGTCGTTGTACGCCAGCTCCCCCAGCAGTTCGGCCGCGAACTCGAGGTCCTTGGGTTCGAAGAGCACGCCGGCCCCGCCCAGGGTGTCAGGCACCGCGGACGACGCATAGGCGAGAACGGGCACGTCGGCGGCCATCGCTTCGAGCAGCGGCACGCAGAAGCCTTCGTGCTCCGAGAGAGAGATGTACACGCTCGCCATCCGGTAGTAAGCGGCGAGGTCGTCATCGGGCACCGGTCCGGTGAACACGAACCGGTCGGTCGGCATCTGGAACTCGGCGATCAGCGCCCGGACGGTGTCGTAGTAGCGAGGCACGGCATCGGTGCGCCCGACGAAGATGAAGCGGTAGTTCTCGTCGACGTACCGCTTGTAGAACTCCGCCAGCCGGATGTGATCCTCGATCTTCTTGTTGGGCGCGATCCGGCCGACGAAGAGGAAGTTGTGGAGACCATCGTCCAGCACCCTGTCGAGCGCCGGACGGGGGGCGGCGTCGGTGATGCGCCGGGTGTCGATGGCGATGGGGAAGACGCCGGTGTTGGTGAACCCCAGCGACTCGAGCTCCTGGCGGTTGTACTCGGAATCGCCGAGCGCGACATCCGTGTGGCCCACCAGGGTCCGCAGGTCTTCGCGGCTGAGCGCGGCCAGACGGAAGATGGCGGGTTCGTAGGGCGCGAAGAAATGCGCCGGCGTGACGTTGTGATACTGCAGCACGCGCCCGCGCGGCAGGCTGGCAAACGCCTGGGTCATCGCTGACACGAGGGCGAAGTGGAAGATGGTGAGGTCGCCGTGGCGGGCGTCGGGATCGGTGAACGGCCGCACCTCGTCACGCAGATCGTCGTCGATCGTCATGGCAAAGATGTCGGACTGATGGCCCATGCCACGCAGCAGGTGCATGACGCGGCGGGCGGAGTCGCCGATGGCATCGCCGCGGTGCGCCGCGGGCACCCACTGATTGACGATCATCGTGAGTGAACCATCAGTCGCTGGTCGTGGATGGGGCCGCGGCCTCAGGGGACGAGCCGCCGCCCGACGGCGCTTTCGGCAGCGCCTGGTAGGCAGCGGGGCGGAACGGGCGGAGCTCGTCGAGCGACTCCGACTCGTGCACCTGCTCCCAGAAGTCGAACGCCACGGGCGGGTGCGGACGCGCGGGCGACTGTCGAATCTGCTCGACGAAGCGCAGCAGCGTGCCGGCGAAGTCCTTCTTCAGCAACCGGTCGAGTGCCGCATCCTGCGATGCGACGATGCCCTCGGCGACGTGGCGGTTGGTGACGACCTGATCGATCAGGGCCGCCACCCGCACCGGATCCTTGTCGTCGTAGAGGACGCCTGCACCGTCCATGGTCGATGGAATGGCCGTGGCGGCATAGGCCAGCACCGGCACGCCCATGTGGAACGACTCGACCAGTGGGACGCAGAATCCTTCGTGCTCGCTGGCGCAGAGGAAGACATCCGCGAGCTCGTAATACGCCGTCAACTCGGCATTGCTGACGTGCCCGAGGAAGTGCACGTCGGGCACGTCCAGCCGATCGATCAGGTTCTGGAGCATCGCGACGTAGCGCTCGAAGCCGCTGTGCGCACCCACCAGCAGCAGGCGCGATCGCGGGTTGAACCAGCGGTTGTATGCATGGAAGAACCGGATGACGTCCTCGATCTTCTTGTTCGGGATCATCCGGCCGACGAACATCACGTTCACCCACGCGTCATCGAAGAGACCGGCCTGCATGTAGTTGGCCGGTCCGGACAGGTGGGAGAAGTCCGGCACCACCGGCAGCACATCGGTGTTCGGGAAGCCGAGGGCCTCGAGCTCCTGGCGGTTGTATTCAGAGTCGCCGAGTCCGATCTCGCAGCGGCTGGCATACAACCCGAGTTCGCGCCGGCCAAGAAAGCAGAGCTGCACGAGCCTCGGGTGCACGTCGATGAAGTACTCGGGCGGCGTGATGTTGTGATAGATCAGCGCCATTCGATCGGGCAGGGCGTAGGCCAGGCGTGAGGCCCGCGACCCGAGCGAGAAGTGATGGAGCAGCAGGTTGTCAGGGTGGCTGGCGTCGCCCAGCTCCCGATAGTCGATGGTCAGGTCCTCGAGGCGCAGATCGGCCGTCTCGACGAAGATCTCCGACTCGTAACCCGCGCCGCGCAGGACACGCTGGATGCCGAGCACCTCGTTGCCAATGGCATCGCCATACCCGAGCGTGGCCAGAACTTGATGTACAGCTGCCATGGCTATCGCTCTCCGCCGGGGCGACGGCGTCCGCGCGGGCGTCGCCGCCCCTGTCGGCTCTCGCCTCCGGCCGCGGGAGGTGTCTGTACCCGCTGGGACGGGATCTGTCGCTCGGAAGAGGGCGGGCGCTCGGGCGGCGGAGCGCCACCGGGTTCGTCGTGAGCCTGGCGGGGCGATCCCGGCTTGCCAGGAGCACGACGGCCGTTGCCGCGACCCGAGCCGCGGTTGTTGCCGCCGCGCCGGTTCTGGCCATCCCGCGACGGGGACCTTCGATTGGCTCCCGTATCCACGGTCCCCGACGTCTCACGCACTTCCGGCGCCGATACCCGCGCCGCACGCTCGATCGGGAGAACCGGAGCGGCTGCGGGCGTCGGCGCCCGGCTGATCGGGGCGCGGCGAATCTCCGGTGCTTCAACCCGAGCGACCGTCTCGGAGACGGCGGTGGCGGCACCCGCTGGCAGGCGTGCGACGACGTCGTGGCCCGGCTCGAGCACTCGGCGGCGACGTGCCCACCAGCCGGGCACCGGCTCCATGGACGATGCCGCAGGTTCACGGCGCAGTCGATCGAGCATGTCCGTGTACTTGCGTTCGATGACCGGCCAGCTGTAGTGCTGCTGGAAGTACTGGCGGCCGTTGGTCCCGAGCGCCGTTGCCAGAGCCGAGTTGCCGTCGATGGTTCGCAGCGTCTCGAAGAATTCGTGGAACCCGCTGTAGAACAGTCCGGCATTGCTGCGCAGGCATTGCCCGTGCAGCACGTCACACGCCGCGTTGGCGAGCACGGGCCGGCCGAGCGCCCATGCCTCGAGCGCGACCATCGACAGGCTTTCGAAATACGAGGGCATGATCAACAGTTCGGAAGCCGCGATGGCGTCGAACTTGTCTTGATCCGAGAGGAAGCCCAGGTGGTGAATCCGCGGGTGGTCGGGAATCGGGATCACCGGCGTGCCGATCAGCACGAGATGCAGACCGTCGAGCAGGGCCGAAGAGTAGTGTTCGAAGAAGGCGAACAGCTCCTTGCAGCCCTTGTTCTCGTCGATTCGCCCGACATAGATGGCGAACCGATCCCGCATGTCGTACTTCTGGCGGAATCGAGAGGCGTTGGGCGACTCCGGAATGTCCGATCCCACACCCACCACGACGCCGGGCACCTGCGCGTTGCCCGCGGCGGCATGGATCAGTGCGCGTTCTTCATACGAGTTGTACATCAGGGCCCGAATGCCCCGGAAGACCGGGTGGAACAGCTGCAGCCCCAGCGCGCCGTCACGCTCGGCTGTGGGGACCAGGATCGCTTTGCTCGCGACCGCCCGGGCCCCGTGGAACGAATGGTAGTACCGGAAGCTGAAGAAGATGAAGAAGTCGTAGTCGTCCGCATGCGTCTGGATGTGCTGAATGAGCGCGGGGCTGGTGGGCCCCTCCGCGTCCAGCCACGACAGCTCGTCGGCAAGAGAGTGGCTGTGCCTGAACACACGTTCCGACCACTGGGCGAACTCCGCGGGATGGCGTTCGCGGGACACGGGGAACCGGCGCACGGGAACCCCGTGCACGGCTTCGACGCCCGCCGGACGCTCGTTGCGCCAGGTGATGTAGTCCGACGCGCAGGTCGTCAGCACTTCGACCTCAACGTGCCGCGCGAGGTGTTCCGCGATGTAGCGCGCGTGCTGCTCAGCGCCGCCGTTGATGTCGGCGCCGTATCGCTGGACGACGAGGGCGACCTTCACTGGGAGTCAGGCGTCGACGACGGGTCCTCGTGTTCGGGACCGTCATCCTCGAAAGTGTCCGACTCAGAGCTGGCGGTCACGCCCGCGTCTCCACCCGGTTCCGCGTCGGCCCCACTGCCCGGCGTATCGCCCGGCATACCCTCGCGACTGCCGCGCCGTCCCCGGCGGCGCCGTCGGCGGCGACGCGCCGTGCCATCGCCCTCGGCGGTGCGGCCTGCGGGCGCCAGGGTCGTGGCGGCGTCGGGATCGTCGGCGACGGCGCCCTCGGTCGCCGCACCCGCCGCGGGCTCAGGCAGGGCTTCTCGCCGTTCACGAGGCCGCATGGCCTCCGGACGATACTGGACGACGCCCTCGAGCGCCCGCACCCGGCGCTCGCTGAAGTCGAGCCGGCTCGACAGCGATTCGACCCGCATCCGGACGTTCTTGACCTCGATGCTCATGCGCGTGGTTTCGAGCACCAGGTTGTGCAGCACTTCGTAGTAGAGCGCGTTCCACTCCGCGCGTTCGATGCGCCGCGTGGCGTCGCGCTTCAGCAACTCGACGTTGAACTCGGCCTGCGTGTGCAGCACCTGGTTCAGCGTGTTCGGGTTGAAGAACAGCTTCAGGATTGGCAGCAGCAGCTTGCGAATGAAACGCAGCGGCCCGCGATGCGATGTGAACAGCGTCTGGTCGTCGAAGGTGTACGGCGCTTCGAAGGCAGCCGGATCGACCTTGATGGCCGGCCGGCTGCGCCGGAACTGTTCGAGCAGGTCGGAGCGGAGATTCTTGGGATCCAGGAACTTCTCGAGTCGCACGCTCGCCAGTTCCCGAATCTGTTCCTCCGTGTAATCCACTCCGCGTTTCTCGGCGATGCGTCCGCGGATCTGCTTCATGATCTGCTCGACGTCCACCGCCTCCGATCGGATATTGAAATCGGCCATGCAACTCCTCAGGCCGGCGCCGGCAACGAGTGCCGTCGTCGGCTGGCAAACCCGGGGGCATCCATGACGCCGGTCCACCGGAGATCCGGAACCTGCGCCATCCAGCGCCCCACGGGGCGCGAAAACCAGTAAGTGTGTTGAGAGAGCACGCTGGCGACCAGGGCGTACGGAGCCAGCACCGTTGTGAAGAGCCACTCGAAAAGATGGGGAGGGACGAGAGGGGGACGCGACAGATCCCGCACGGCGGCGGGCGCGGACAGGGTATCGCGCTCCTGGGCCAGGATGGCCAGGAACACTGCGAGGGTCATCGGCGCGTGGTAGTCCCCAGGGACTGTCGCGGGCGATGTTTTCAGTATCGCGACCGTCGAGCGTGCCATGAGTCCGTTCTGTTGGGGCGAGCCCCAGTGGGCCGCCTGACGCAACTCACGACCCGAATGGCCGATAGATGATGGCTACCACCGTGAGGCTCCAGAGCGCGACGCAGGCCAGCAGCGGCCGATCGTTCAACAGCATCTCCGATGGATTCCCGCCGCCGTCCTTCCGGTGGACGATGTACAGGTATCGGAGAATGCCGTAAATCGGAAACGGAACCGTCAGCACCAGCCAATGCGTGCCGAACCGTTCGGTCGTCTCGGAACTCAGGCAGTAGATGATGTAGGCCACCAGCGTGGACGCGGCGACCACCGCAATCATCTGATCGAGCAAATACGGGTCGTACTCCTCCAGAATGCGACGATGCCCGGCCGCCCCATCGGCGAGCAGCGTCAATTCGTGCCGCCGCTTGCTGAGGCCCAGGAACAACGCCAGCAGGATGGTGCAGGCCAGCAGCCAGTCGCTGACCATCACCCCGATCGCCAGTCCGCCCGCCACGGCGCGCAACACGAAACCCATTGCAATCGCCATCACGTCCAGGATGACGAGGTGCTTGAGCCAGCGGGTATATGCCACCTGCAGCGTTACATACGCTGCGGCCGTCCATCCGAGTGGTGGCTGGAGCCAGAACGCCATCGTCAGGCCACCCACCATGAGGATTGTGGCCCACGCCAGCGCCGCGCTCACCGATAACTCGCCGGAGGCGATCGGCCGCCGCGACTTCAGCGGATGTTGCCGATCGGCCGGGCGATCCGAGACGTCGTTGACGAGATAGACCGCCCCGGACAGCGCGCAAAAAATCAAAAAGGCCGCCAACGCGAGCGCGACGGCGGCCGGGTCGAGCAAGCGGCGCGCGAAAATGAGCGCCGCGAAAACAATGAAGTTCTTGGTCCACTGACCGGGCCTGAGCGAGACGAGCACGCTCATCACGGGGGACCGCCCCTCCACTTTAGGTGTAGCTCTGGACGGCTTCTGCCTCAGAGTCGAACGTCTCGAACACCGTCAGCAGTTTGGTGATGGCCAGGAGATCCTCGATCCGCTTGGTCAGATTCAGCAGCTTCAAGCTGCCGCCCTGGCGGCTGACCGTGGTGTAGGTCCGGACCACCTCGCCGAGACCGGCGCTGTCGATGTACGGCACGCCTTCGAGATTGAGCAACAGCTTGCGGCGGCCAGCCGCCAGCAAGCTGTTGATCTTGTCCTTCAGCAACTCGTCACCCTCGCCGAGGGTCATCTTGCCCTTCAGGTCGAGAATGGTTACTTCGTTCACCGTGCGCTCGGCGATTTCCATGCCCCGTATCCCCTGACGTGTGTTGAAACCCTGACAAACGGGCCGTTATGCCCGCAAAAAGGTGCCGAATGTTACCACAAGCTAGTCGGTCTCCCGGCGCATCTTCTTCCGGTTGCGCTTCCGCGCCAGCGCCTGTTTCGCGCGTCGCTTGTCGCCCGGCTTCAGATAGAAGGAGTGCTTCTTGATGTCCTTGATGATGTCTTCCTGCTGCACCTTCCGCTTGAAGCGGCGGAGAGCACTCTCGATAGACTCACCTTCCTGGATCTTGACTTCGGCCATAGCAAACACCCCCTCTCTGCCTGGGATCGCCGGCTCTGTTCTGCCGGCGTGAAAAGTCGCATGGCCTCCACCCGGTCTCTTGGGTAGAGGTCAAGCATGCTAGGCTACCACAATCAGCCGGTGCACCGGCGGGCCTCCAGCGCAAGGTGACCCTCCGTCCAGGCCGGCCTCCGCTGGACTCTAAGTTGAATCAGTTCAGTTGTTTGCAGGTCTTTTCCCCTTATTTCACGCTTCCTCGCCGCACCCCATGCGCATCCTTGTCCTCGGCTCCGGCGCGCGTGAACATGCGCTCAGCTGGCGCCTCGCCCTCGACCCTGGTGTCCGGCACGTAGTCTGCGCTCCCGGCAACCCGGGGATCGGCCGGACCGTCGAACTGGCTCCGGTCGACCCGACCGACCCTGCTGAAGTCCTGGCGCTTGCGGAAGCGGTGCGTGCCGATCTCACCGTCGTCGGCGCCGAGGTGCCGCTGGCCGCTGGCGTGGCCGACCATTTTGCGGGGCGAGGGCGCGCCCTGTTCGGGCCGACTCGCGCGGCTGCTCGACTGGAAACCAGTAAGGCATTTGCCAAAGATTTCATGGCGCGCCATGGGGTTCCCACGGCTCGCTATCGGGTGTGCCGCTCAGCGGGCGATGCGTTGAACGTCGTCCGCAGCGGCGAGCTGGGTGATTCGATTGTCGTGAAGGCTGATGGTCTGGCGGCAGGGAAAGGGGTCGTCGTCGCCCCTGACCGCGAGACGGCGGAGGCCGCGATCAGAGCCGCGATGCTGGACCGCGCCTTTGGTGAAGCCGGCTCCCAGGTCGTGCTCGAGGAGTGCCTCATCGGTCCCGAGGTCTCCTTCTTTGTAGTGGCAGATGGGGAGGCGTTCCGCTCGCTGCTGACGGCGCAGGATCACAAGAGGGTCTTCGACGGCGATCGTGGCCCCAATACCGGTGGTATGGGCGCGTTCTGCCCCAGCCCGTTGATCGACGCAGCGCTACAGGCACGAATCGAAAGAGAGATTGTCGGCCCGGTGCTGACGGGGATGGCCACCGAGGGCCAGCCGTTTCGCGGCTTTCTCTACTGCGGGCTGATGCTGACTGCCAACGGGCCCAAGGTCATCGAGTTCAACGTTCGCTTCGGCGATCCCGAAGCGCAGGTCGTGCTACCGCTCATCCAGGAACCGCTGGCGCCGCTGCTCCTCGCCGCCGCCCAGGGACGACTGGGTGCGGTGCCGTGGCCGGGCACTCGACCTGAAGGCGACGAGCAGTCCTGCGCCGTTGGCGTCGTACTCGCGGCCAGAGGCTATCCCGGCGTAGTGGAAACCGGGCAGACCATCGAGGGGCTCGATCACCTCGCCCATGAATTTCCCGACGTCCTGGCGTTCTTCGCCGGGGTGGGCGCGTCCGATCGCGGGCTCGTCACCGCCGGCGGGCGCGTGATGACACTGGTGTCCCGGGACGGCACTTATCAGAAAGCCATCGACCGCGTGTATGACGCGGTGTCCCGCGTGCGCTTCGAAGGGATGCAGTTCCGTCGCGACATCGGTCGCAAGGCGCTTACGAGACCGGACCCAACAGCGCCTTGAGCGCATCGTCGAGGTGCCCGCGGAACGTCTCGGTGCTGTGGCCCTCCGGGACCTCGACATAGGTCACGGCCCCGGTGCCCATATCGAGAGCCGTGCGGAGCTTCCGCCCGCCGTTCGCCATCGTGTCGTAGGTGCCTGCCAGAACAAAGAACTTCACGGCGCGGATGGCGTCGCGACCCTTGCTCTGGTTGGTGATGACGGTAGGGGTCTGGGCTGGCGGGGCCAGGGCCGCGCACAGTCCGAATACCGAGGGGTATTCCACTGCCAGGTCCACGGCCCCATACGCCGAGAACGAGCTGCCGAGGACCACTCGCTTCTCGGGGGCAGGGAAGGTGCGAAATCGCTTGTCCACCAGCGGCACGAGCTCGGTGGCCATGAACGCCCGCCACTTGGGGTTTCGGGAGTATTCCTCCTGGCGCTCGCCCGGTTCCACGAACACCGCGACCACCGGCTCGATCGACTTCCGGGCAATCAGCCGATCCAGGATTGCGGGAGCACGCATGCGCTCGACGTAGTTGCCGCCATCCAGCACGAAGACGACCGGATACCAATCCTGACTCGTCTCGTAGCCCGGCGGGGTGTAGAACCAGACGCGTCGCGCGCCGCCCAGCGCCTTGGACGTCAGGGTTTCGGCGACGACGGTACCCACCGGTACGTCCGTCAGGTCATCCAGTTCAGGTTGGGGAACCCATTGCGGCATGCGCACTTCGGAGCGCGGGCCAGCGAAGGCGGCGACCGTTCGGGGGTTCAGGGGATCCGGCCGGGCGTCGGTCGGGAACAGCAGGACGTACTCGGCTCGCGCGTTCGTGAAAACGGACGATTCCAGATAGGACCAGTCCGTCCCGTCAATCCTGGTCGGGACGCCGATGGTGGGGTCCTGGCCGTTGGCTCCGGCCGCCCAGTTGTTGAAATCCCCGACTACTCGAGGCGTCACACCGCCCTGGTCCTGCACCAGGAAGATGGCTCGGGACTGGTTCTCGACAAGGGGAGTACCACCGTGTGCCTCGACATATCGCGTGACGGCCGCGGCGCGGTCAGCCGATTCCATGCGCTCGAGTTGCTTCAGAAGGTCTTTGAAATTGCGCGGTTCGCCAGCACAACCCGAGCCAGAAAGGGCAATGACGCAGAGCAGCGGCGCGAACGCATGTCTACACTTGCCGGACAGCATGCCGTTCACAGCGCTTCCGCCAGCTGTTGGGCCGGCGAACGCCGCCCCTGGCCTTCGACCATGAGCTGACCGCAGGCCGCACGGATGTCCCGGCCGCGACTCTTGCGAACCGACACGAGGACTCCCTTGTCGGCCAGGATCGCGGCAAAGTGGTCCACGCGTTCGTCTGATGGCCGCTCGAACGGAATCCCGGGCGCGGCGTTCAAGGGGATCAGGTTCACCTTACCCTTGATGCCCCTCAGCAGGCCGGCGAGCCGGCGCGCGTCGTCCGGCGTGTCATTCACGCCACGCAGCATCACATATTCGAACGTGATGCGGCTCCGCTTGGAAAGCGGGAATCGCCGGCAGGCATCCAGCACGTCATGGAGCGAGTACTTCTTCGTGGGCGGCACGATGGACTCGCGTTGCTCTTCGGTGGTGGCATGCAGCGAAATCGCGAGATTCGGCATCAACGGCTCGGCCGCCAACTTGTCGAGCATCGGGACCAATCCGACCGTCGACAGGGTGACTCGCCGGGGGCTCAGCGCCAGCCCGAACTCGTCTGCCAGCATCCGGAGGGCCTTCATCGTCTGCTCGTAATTGTGCAGCGGCTCGCCCATCCCCATCAGGACGATGTTGAAGGGAGTGGTGAACATGTCGAGCGCGCCCGCGAGCGCCCGCACCTGGCCGGCGATCTCGCCGGCGGTGAGGTTGCGGACCAGCCCCATCTTGCCGGTGAGGCAGAACGCGCAGCCCATGGCGCAGCCGACCTGCGTCGAGATGCAAAAGGTCTGAGCCGGGGTATCCGGGATGAATACCGCCTCGATCTGGCGGCCATCGCCGAGCCGGAGTACGAACTTCTGGGTGCCGTCCTCGGACACTTCGTGTCGTGCGACGACCGGGGTCCGGACAACTGCGGCCTTCAGGAGAGCGGCCCGCAGCTCGCGGCTGAGATCGGTCATCCCGGCGATGTCCGTGACGTTGCGTTTCCAGATCCAGCGGTAGATCTGCCGCGCGTGGAATCGCGGATACCCGAGCGATTCCACCAGCGCTTCGATCTCGGCGCGGTCCAGCCCGGCCAGATCCACCGGTGGCGTGCTCATGGTTCATTGAGTGTACCACCGCCGCGACCCGGCCCGGCCGTGCGGCGCCTCGGGCAAATTGCCTCGGCAACTTCACCGTGGTATGATTTGTTTTCCTTTGTGCTGCAATAACTTAGCAGCACATCCACCTAGCAGTGTCCGAGTCCAGTATCCGCCGCGACGTACTTGCCAACGGTGTTCGTTTCGTCACCGAGCAAATGCCGCACGTACGGTCCGTCAGCATTGGCGTCTGGCTCGCTCGTGGCTCGAGGCACGAGCCCGAGTCGCATGGGGGCATTGCGCATTTTGTCGAGCACATGCTGTTCAAAGGCACGGCTCGCCGCACCGCTGAAGGCATGGCCCAGGAGGTGGACTCCATTGGTGGTCAGCTCGATGCCTTCACATCGAAGGAGTACGCCGGCTATTACGTGAAGGTGCTCGACGAGCATCTGCCCGTCGCCGTGGACCTGCTCGCGGACCTCGTATCCCACCCCACCTTCGATCCGGTCGACATCGAGAAGGAACAGAAGGTCGTCCTCGAAGAGATCAAGATGGTCGAGGACACGCCCGACGACCTCGTCCACGAGTTGTTTGCCGAGGGGTTCTGGCCCGACCATCCTCTGGGAAGGCCCATTCTCGGGATCCCTTCGTCCGTCTCGGCGCTCGATCAGGCGGCGTTGAGGAGCTACTTCGCCGGGACCTACGTGGCGCCGAACATGTCGGTGGTTGCCGTGGGTAATCTCGATCATGACGAACTGAAGGCGCTGCTCGAAACCGCGCTCGCGGACGTGCCGCACCAGGGCTCGCCCGCGGTGCTTCATGCCCCCGTGGTGACGCAGAGCACGCTGGTGCGTCGCAAGGAGCTCGAGCAGAGCCACGTGTGTCTGGGCACGGCCGCCTTGCCCCAGAACCATCCGGATCGCTACGCCAGCTATGCCCTCAACACCCTGCTGGGGGGCTCGATGAGCTCGCGGCTCTTCCAGAACGTGCGTGAGAAGCGTGGGCTGGCCTACGCCGTGTTCTCGGGGTTGTCGGCATATCAGGACACCGGCGCGCTCAGCATCTACGCCGGCTGCGGCAACGATGCGGTGTCGGAACTCATCGACGTGGTGGTAGTCGAGCTGCGCCAGCTCCGCGACGATCCGGTCGGCGCGGCCGAACTGCGCCGCGCGAAGGATCACCTGAAGGGTTCGCTGATGCTCAGTCTCGAGAGCACGTCGAGCCGCATGTCGCACCTGGCGCGACAGGAGATCTACCGGGACCGCACGGACACCCTCGACGAAATGCTGGCCGCCATCGAGCGTGTGAGCATCGACGACATCCAGCGGTTGGCGCAGCTGTTCTTCGCGAGCGGCTCGCTGGGCGTCACGGTGCTGGGCAACGTGAACGGCCTGCACGTCTCACGCGAACAGTTGGCCGTCTGAACCGATGATTCCTCGTTACACACACCCTGAGATGGGCGGCATCTGGAGCGAGATGCGCCGCTACGAAACCTGGCTGCAGGTGGAGCTGGCGGCCGCCGAGGCCATGGCCGCGGCGGGGATCGTGCCCGCCGATGCGGCCCGCGACCTGCGCGACAACGGCGCTTTCGACATCGCGCGGATCGACGAGATCGAGAAGGTCACGCAGCACGACGTCATCGCGTTCACCACGTCGGTGGCCGAGAAGGTTGGGCCGTCGGCCCGCTGGCTGCATTTCGGCCTCACGTCTTCCGATGTCGTCGACACCGCCCAGGCGCTGCAGATGGTCCAGGCGTGCGACCTCACGCTGGCGAACCTGCGCGGGCTCGCCGACGCCATCCGGGTGCGTGCCATGGAGCACCGCCGCACGCCCATGATCGGCCGCACCCACGGTGTGCACGCCGAGCCCATGACGCTCGGGCTGAAGCTGGCGATGTGGTACGCCGAGACCGAACGGAACATCGCGCGCATGCGCCGCGCGCGTGAGGCCATCCGCGTCGGCAAGATCTCGGGGGCGGTCGGCACCTTCGCGCACCTCGATCCGTCAATCGAAGCCGACGTCTGCCGGCGGCTGGGGCTCGAGCCGGCGCCGATTTCGTCGCAGGTGATCCAGCGCGATCGTCATGCGGAACTGCTGACCGCCATGGCCATCACGGCAGCGTGCCTCGAGAAGGCAGCCCTCGAGATCCGTGGTCTGCAGAAGACCGAGATCGGCGAAGTGGAAGAGCCGTTCGGGAAGGGCCAGAAGGGCTCGTCGGCGATGCCGCACAAGCGCAACCCCATCGGCTGCGAGCAGGTGGTGGGCCTGGCGCGGCTGGTCCGGGCCAATGCCATGGCGGCGCTCGAAAACGTCGCCCTGTGGCACGAGCGCGACATCTCGCACTCGTCCGTCGAGCGCGTGATCCTGCCCGACAGCTTCATCGCCCTCGACCACATGCTGCGCCGCTTCACGCGGATTGTCTCCGGGATGGTGGTGTATCCGGAGCGCATGCTCGAGAACCTGAATCGCTCGCGTGGCGTCGTCTTCTCCGGTCAGGTGCTGCTGGAACTGGCGCGCCGCGGCGTCTCGCGGGAACAGGCCTACGAGTGGGTCCAGCGGAACGCGATGCGGGCCTTCCACGAGCAGCAGGACTTCAAGGCCCTGCTGCTGGCCGATCTCGATGTCGTCAGGGTGCTGCCGGCCGCCGAGATCGAAAAGACCTTCGACTTGAACGAGCAACTGCGGAACGTGGATGCGATTTTCGCACGTGTGTTTGACGGGAGCCGGTAACCATGCCGGCGTGCAGGCATCGATAGTGGCAGCAGCAACAGCGTGGGCGACCGTCATCGAGCGCACGATGGCTCGCCGCGGAGACGCACGTCGGTAGTCCCAGGCCTCCCGCGCGCGTCGGGAGGCGACAGACGGGCCACGATGGCTCGTCCGGAGTAACGATGTTCGACAAGCTTCACGAAGCCTGCGGTGTCTTCGGCATCTTCGGTCACACCGAGGCGTCGAAGCTGGCGTATCTCGGGCTCTACTCCCTGCAGCACCGTGGCCAGGAAAGTGCCGGCGTGGCATCAGCCGACGGCACACGGGTCCGGCTGGTTCGCAAGATGGGCCACGTGGCCGACATCTTCGACGAGGCCACGCTGGCGGAGTTGCCAGGGCACATCGCCATCGGCCACACCCGGTACTCCACCGCCGGCGACAGCAAGCTGACGAATGCACAGCCGATCCTCATCGATTGCGTGCACGGCCAGATCGGCATCTGCCACAACGGCAACATCGTCAACGCGAACGAACTTCGTGACCGCCTGGTACGCGCCGGCTCCATCTTCCAGAGCAACAGCGATACCGAGGTGGTGCTGCATCTCTACGCCCGGTCGCAGGCCGGCAGCGTCGAAGACGCGATCGTCGAATCGGTCACCCAGTTGACCGGTGCGTTCTCGTTCGCGCTGATCACGAAAGACCAGCTCATCGCCGTTCGCGATCCGCACGGCTTTCGCCCGCTGGCGCTCGGCCAGCTGGGTGACTCGTGGGTGGTGTGCTCCGAGACCTGCGCTCTCGACCTGATCGGCGCCACCTACGTCCGTGATGTCGAACCTGGCGAAGTGGTCATCATCGATGCCGACGGGCTGCGGTCGCTGAAGCCGTTTCCACCGCTGCCGCTCTCGCACTGCATCTTCGAGCACGTGTACTTCGCCCGTCCGGACAGCGAGGTCTTCGGCGAGAGCGTGAACGAAGTCCGCACGGAGCTCGGACGACGGCTCGCGCGTGAAACGGGCATCGCCGCCGATGTCGTCGTTCCCATTCCGGACTCGGGCGTCTGCGCCGCGATCGGGTATGCCGAGGAGACCGGAATTCCCCTTCGGTTCGGTCTCATCCGCAATCACTACGTCGGCCGGACATTCATCGAGCCCGCGCAGTCGATTCGCCATTTCGGGGTGAAAGTGAAGCTCAATCCCGTCAAGAGCATTCTGGCGGGCCAGCGGGTCATCCTCATCGACGACTCGATCGTGCGTGGCACGACGAGCCGCAAGATCGTGAAGATGGTGCGGGCGGCCGGCGCGCGGGAGGTGCACGTGCGCATCAGCTGCCCGCCGACGATCTCGCCGTGCTTCTACGGCGTCGATACGCCGCGGCGCAGCGAGCTCATCGCGGCCACGCACTCACTCGAGGAAATCCGCAAGTATCTGGCCGCCGACTCGCTGGGGTACCTCAGCCTCGACGGCCTGACGCATTCCGTCCGCGGGCAGGGCAAGTCGTACTGCACGTCGTGTTACACGGGGAAGTATCCTGTGGCGTTCCCGCAGGATCAGTCGGCGTACCTGCAACTGACACTGAAGCTCAATGAACAGCCCGCCAGTCGCCCTCAGGAAGAGCACGAAACGCTGGTCTGATCGCGCCCGTCCGCTGGCGGTCGCCCTGGCGATCGCCGTGGCGGTGGTCGCCGGCGCGTCGGCGCAGGAGCGCGGTCCGACCCCCATTTCACCGGCGGATCTCGAGGCCGCCATCGCGAAGCTGGGGGACCTCGACTATCCCACCAGGATGAAGGCCGGTCGCGCCATCCGGCGGGCTCCCGGCGCCATCGCCGTGCCGTCGCTGCTGCAGGCGGCGCGCGAGCACGCTGACGGCTACGTCCGATTCAAGGCGCTGGTCCTGCTCACCGGCTTCAGCGATCCGCGCACCGTCGATGCGATGGAGGAAGCGCTCGACTCGCCCAACGACCGTCTCCGCGAGGTCGCCTACGGTTACTTCGAGCATCACCCCTCCCCGTCGCTGGCGCCCCGGCTGCTGGCGTCTCTCGCCAAGGAAACGGGCGAGTTCGTGCGACCCTCGCTGGTGCGGGCGCTGGCGGCGCTCGCCGCCAACAATCCGCAAGTTCGGGATGCGCTGATCGTCGACGCCGGCCGTGGCGTGGACTACTTCCGCAGTTCCGTGATCGAAGCACTTGGAGATTACCGCGTCGCAGCGGCGACGCCTCGCCTCGTGGCGATCGCCAAGCTGGAGGGGCCACTGCAGGATGACGCCGTACTGGCCCTGGGCAAGATTGGGGACAAGGTCGCCCTCACCTCGCTCGCCGAGCTCCAGCGGTCGGGTGATCAGGTGCTCCAGACTTCGGTCGCGGCGGGCATCTGCCTGATGGGGCAGAACTGTTCGTCCCACCTGGGCTTCCTCCAGAAGACACTCGGGTTCGCCGAGGATCATCCCGGCTACCAGGAACTGCTGCGCGGTGCGGCTTCGGGGCTGGGGGCGATCGGTGCCCGAGGCAACGAAGAAGCCGTGACCATCCTGCTGGATATCGGCGTGCCATCTCAGGACCCGTTGCGGGCTCCTGTCGCGCTCGCACTCGGCATGGTGGCCCTCCGCAACACGCCGGTGCTTCTCAAGGTGCTCGAAGGCCGAAAGGATCGCGATGCCGCGGTCTCGCTGATTGCCGAGGGCTTCGACATGCTCGAGGAGGATCTGGAGGAGGAACGCTTCTTCGTCACCGTACGCCGATCGTACTGGGCGGCTGCCGAGAACTCGCCAGCCCGAGCCCTGTGCGAGCACCTCATCACCAAGCTCGATTTCTGACACCCGAAGCCTGGAGCCCGGAGCCAGGACACTGCATATGGACTACAAGTCATCTGGCGTCGACATCGACGCAGGCAATGAGACGGTGCGCCGCATCAAGGGCCTGGCACGGGCGACGTTCACGCCCGGCGTGCTGTCGGAGATCGGCTCGTTCGGCGGACTGTTCAGCCTGGGCAGCGCGTGGCGGGATCCGGTGCTGGTCTCGAGTGCCGACGGGGTGGGCACCAAGCTGAAGATTGCGTTCATGACCGGTCGGCACGACACCATCGGTGTCGACCTCGTGAACCACTGCGTGAACGACATTCTGGTGCAAGGTGCGGTGCCTTTGTTCTTCCTCGACTATCTCGCGACTGGCCGCCTGTCCCCGGACGTGGCTGAGCAGATTGTCAAGGGGCTGGCCCGGGGCTGCCAGGACAACGGTTGTGCCCTGCTGGGCGGTGAGACAGCCGAAATGCCTGGCTTCTATGCCGAGGGCGAGTACGACGTCGCCGGCTTCATCGTTGGAGCCGTCGAGCGTGAGCACTTGATCACCGGTCGAGCCATCTCGGCCGGGGACGTCCTGCTCGGGCTTCCTTCGTCCGGACTGCACACCAACGGTTACTCGCTGGCCCGGCACATCGTGTTCGACGGTCTCAAGCTTTCAGTCGATAGCCACGTACCCGACCTGGGTGAGACGGTGGGGGAAGCCCTGCTGCGTCCGCATCGCGCCTACCTCCCGGTGATCAAGCCGTTGCTCGGCACGGGGCTGGTGAAAGGCATGGCGCACATTACCGGGGGCGGCATCACCGACAACCTTCCGCGCGTGCTGCCCGAGGGCACCGCCGCGCGGGTGGATCGACGCTCTTGGCGCACGCCCCCGCTCTTCCGATGGCTCGGTGAGTCGGGCTCGGTTCCCGAGATGGACCTGCGCCGGTCGCTCAACATGGGGATTGGGCTGATTCTCGTGGTCGCCGCCACCGACGTCACTGCCGTGCAGACGGCGCTGCTGAATGCCGGCGAGGCCAACTCGATGGTCATCGGGGCGATTGAGGCCGGCGCCGGCGAGGTTCGGTACGTGTGAACCGTCGCCTGGGGGTCCTCATTTCGGGCCGCGGCTCGAACCTGCAGGCCATCGTCGAGGCTATCGACTCCGGGCGGCTCGATGCCTCGATCGCGGTGGTCATTTCCAACAAACCGGGAGCGGAGGGCCTGGGACGTGCTCGCGCGGCGGGCCTGCCCACGGAAGTCCTCGATCATCGGCTATTCGCATCCCGCAGTGCCTACGACGCGGCCCTCGTCGAGGTGTTGCGCGGTCACGGCGTCGGCCTCGTATGTCTGGCCGGCTTCATGCGCCTGCTGGGGCCGGAATTCGTGGACGCCTTCCCGAATGCCGTGCTGAATGTCCACCCATCGCTACTGCCGGCGTTTCCGGGCGTCGATGCGCAGAGGCAGGCGCTCGAGCACGGCGTCAAGGTGGCTGGTTGTACGGTTCACGTCGTGACGGCCGACCTCGACGCGGGCCCGATTATCGCGCAATCGGCTGTGCCGGTACTGCCAGACGACTCGGTCGAAACGCTGTCGGCCCGCATTCTCGTCCAGGAACATCGACTGTATCCCGAGGCGATCGGGCGGGTCCTCGCGGGCGGCTGGAGAGTTGAGGGGCGGCGGTTTCTCCTGCCCGCCTGATGCAGTTCCTAACTCGAACCTAGAGGTTTCTGACGCTTCGCTTGAGCGTCAAGACGGCCACTTCCGGGGGGCAGTTGATCCGGACCGGCACGTACACCGTACCTACGCCGCGGCTCACGAACACGGTGGCATTCTCCTCGGTGCCGACGCCGGCGAGCACCGGGAATTTTCGCCCGGCGAGCGCGCCGACTCCGGGCAACACGACCTGCCCTCCGTGCGTGTGGCCCGAGAGGACCAGTTGCACGTCCAATGCCGCGGCTTCGACCAGGCGCCGCGGGTCGTGGGCGAGCAGAATCGTGGTGCCACCGGTGCCGTTCAGCACGCGTGCAAGGTCGGACGGGCGCCGTGTCCAGAAGCGGATCCCCGCCAGATCGAGCGTCTCTCCCTGGATTACCAGGCTCGTGCGCTGGTCCTTGAGAACCGTGAAGCCCTGTTGGGTGAGTGCGGCCGGCATGTCGCGATCGTCGTCGTGGTTGCCGAGCACCGCAAAGGAGCCGTGAGGTGCGCCGGCAAGAGGGGACAGCAACTCGGCCACAGGGCCGACGAACTTCCTGTCACCAAAGGTCACATAGTCGCCACCGAGGACAATCAGGTCGGGCCTGGCCTCGACCAGCAGTCCCACCGCTCGCGACACATCGTCCACCGGCACCGCTTGGCTGTGATGGACATCGGTGATGAGGCCGATGCGGAGGCCTTCGAGCGCGTCCGGCAAACCGGTCACGTTCAGGTCCAGATCCAGGCGTCTGATGTGATGGCGTTCGTATGCGATGCCGTAGGCGGTGGTGCCGGTGCCAAGGCCGATCGCCGTTGCCACGGCCGCCTTGATGGCGCCACGCCGCGAGATGCCCATCGAGCGCAGTATAGTTAATCCCGATGAGCATCGTGGATGAGTTTGAGTGGCGCGGCATGCTGTACGACGCGAGTGATGGCACTCGCGAGATGCTCGAACGTGAGCGGGTGATTGCCTATGTCGGCTTCGACCCCACCGCGTCCAGTCTGCATGTCGGATCGTTGCTTCCGATCATGGCGCTCGCGCGACTTCAGCGTGCCGGGCACAGCCCGATTGCGCTCGTGGGCGGCGGCACCGGACTGATCGGTGACCCGAGCGGGAAGAGTCAGGAGCGGACGCTGCTCACCCTGGAAGACGTCGACGCGAACGTGCGGGGCATGCGCGCCCAGCTCGAGCGGTTTCTGGACTTCGACGCGGTGGCCAACCCGGCCCGGCTGATGAACAACGCCGAGTGGCTGCGCCCTGTGACGCTGCTCGAGTTTCTGCGCGACACGGGCAAACACTTCACCGTCAACTACATGCTGGCGAAGGAGTCGGTCAAGCGCCGGCTAGGTGGCGACGAGGGGATCTCGTTCACGGAGTTCAGCTACCTGTTGCTCCAGTCGTACGATTACCTCGTCCTCCACCAACAGTATGGCTGCACGCTGCAGATGGGCGGCTCGGATCAGTGGGGCAACATCACGGCCGGGTGCGATCTCATCCGCAAAGTCGCCGGCACCAAGGCGCACGGTCTCGTGTTCCCGCTCGTGGTCACGTCGGCGGGTACGAAGTTCGGAAAGACCGAAGCCGGCACGGTGTGGCTCGACCCCGTGCGCACGTCGCCCTTTCGCTTCTATCAGTTCTGGCTGAACACCGACGATCGTGACGTCGTGAAGTACTTGAAGTTCTTCACCTGGCTCGATCGAGAGATGATTGCCGCGCTCGAGGCAACCCTCTCCGAGGCATCGGCGACGCGCGACGCGCATCGGACGCTGGCGCGAGAGGTGACCGCGATGGTGCATGGCACCGAGGAACTGGCGCGAGCGGAACGCGCCTCCTCCGTGCTGTTCGGCGGCTCACTGCGCGACGCGGATCCCGCCGATCTGCTGATGGTGTTCGACGACGTGCCGTCGACGAACATGTCGCGTCAGGCATTCGAGACCTCGACCGTCGCCGCGGCTGCGGTCGTCGCGGGCCTGGCGGCGTCGAAGGGCGAGGCGGCTCGTCTGATTAAGCAGGGCGGTGTCTACCTCAACGGCGATCGCGTCACCGATGACCGCCGACTCTTGACGGGTGCCGACACGATTGGTGGTAGACTGGTCGTCTTCCAGAAGGGGCAGCGCGAGCGGCGCATCGTGCGCATCGAGGGGGATTGACCCCCGGGTTGCTCCAGACGGACGGGACGCAGGGTTGAGAAAAACTTCAGCCCAGGTGTTGACAACGAAACTTCGGTTTCGTATATTGGTGAGACGCGCTTGACACGGTGTCCTCGGTCTAGGGCACGTGCTGCAAGGTAAGCATTCTGGAAGCCCCCAGAGCTAGTCGGAACGGTCCTGTAAGGCCCACTCGACGAAGGTGAAAAAAGGGGTTGACAGGAATGGCAAGTGCGACATAAGCTTGAAAGTCTGTCCCTGATGGGCGCCGCGACCGGGAAGTAGACGGGGCGGAGGGACGCCAGACGGCGCAAGCCGCTGGGGCCTTGGTTCTTTGAAAACTAGATAGAGCGTGCACACATTCGATACGGCCGCGAGGTCGCATCGGGTAACCAGCCCGTCGAGTGTCAGCCGGCGGCACGCCGAGGTCCGAGCGCAAGCGAGGATCGAGGTGTGAACCGTCGAACACAAGACAGAAGCAATACAAGCAAAATGAGGGCCTAATCGCTCTCTCAAGCATTTAACTTGAGAGTTTGATCCTGGCTCAGAATCAACGCTGGCGGCGTGCCTAACACATGCAAGTCGAACGCGAAAGGGGCTTCGGCCCTGAGTAGAGTGGCGAACGGGTGAGTAACACGTGGGTGACCTGCCTTCGAGTGGGGGATAACGTTCCGAAAGGGACGCTAATACCGCATGACATCCTGCCCTTGAACGGGTGGAGATCAAAGCTGGGGATCGCAAGACCTGGCGCTTGAAGAGGGGCCCGCGCCCGATTAGCTGGTTGGCGGGGTAACGGCCCACCAAGGCGACGATCGGTAGCCGGCCTGAGAGGGCGGACGGCCACACTGGGACTGAGACACGGCCCAGACTCCTACGGGAGGCAGCAGTGGGGAATTGTTCGC